>QQTW01003206.1_pt1 | contig 12042 bp, 9 predicted proteins | sample 1904831 | NCBI WGS metagenome assembly QQTW01 (sample SAMN09435610, study PRJNA476489) | Subsurface metagenome, whole genome shotgun sequencing project. | reverse complement strand
CATAACATCGCTGTAGCTGGGGTCTTTGGTGCTGGTACTTGCCCAGAGTAAGCGTTGCACCTTTGCGCCTTTGGCTGATAGAGCTTTCCAACGATCGCTTTGGATAATCTTTTTGTACTCTTGGTAGGCAATTTTAGCATTAGCGATCGCTACTTTACCTTTAACGGCTGTCAGTTTTGCAGATAAATTCGCATCATCAACGCCTTTAAGTTTGGCATCAATTTTAGCGTCAATATTGCTATCAATCCGGCTAAGGAAGAAACTAGCAACCGAGGCAATATTACTAATATCTTTCCCGGCGGCGGCGCGTTTTTCAAGACCACGAATGTAAGCCCAGAATGTCTCTATATAGCTTTCTACAGAAAATAGCAAAGTAACGTTGACATTGATTCCTTCTGCAATAACTTCCTCTACGGCGGGTAATCCCGAACTTGTACCGGGGATCTTGATCATCACATTTTCCCGCCCAATTTCTGCATAGTACCGTTTAGCTTCTTTAATTGTCGCTTCGGTATCATGGGCAATAGTTGGCGGTACTTCAATGCTGACGTAGCCATCTAACTTATCTGATGAGTCATAAACAGGGCGCAAAATATCGCAGGCGTTGCGGATATCGTCAAATACTAGGGATTCGTAAATTTTGTAAGTAGGTAACTTACCTTTGATCCCAGCTTCGATGTCTGCATCGTAAATTACATTTCCGGCGATCGCTTTTTCAAAAATAGCTGGGTTAGAAGTGATCCCGCAGATCCCTTTATTTTCTACCATATCTTTGAGTTCCCCGGACTTTACTAAGTCGCGGGTTAAATTGTCCATCCAGATACTTTGACCGAATTGCTTAATCTCTAATAAATGATTAGTTGCCATGATGAACTCCTAAGAAAATGTTTGTAATTCTAGCGGTAGATTTATTGAGGTACGCGGGATCTTTCAATTCTTTGCTGCTGAGTTTGTTTTTGAATAAACGACTCTACCAAAGCTACATCGTCTTTGCTCCCAATAATCAAAGGCGTGCGTTGATGTAATTTTTCGGGAATTACATCCATAATCTCTTGATTTCCCGTACTTGCTCTCCCTCCGGCTTGCTCGATCAAGAAAGCCAAAGGTGCAGACTCGTATAATAATCGCAACTTACCTTCTGGTTTTTGCTCCGTACCGGGATAGAGAAACACGCCGCCTTGTACCAAAATTCGGTGAATATCTCCTACCATAGCGCCCCCATAACGAGCGGTATATCCTTCGGTGCGGTGAACATAGCGGATATATTCTCTAAATGATTCATCCCACTGCCAGAAATTCCCCTCATTGACACTATAAATAGCACCATGATTTGGGATTGTGATGTTTTCTTCAGTAAGAATAAACTCTCCCAAGCTGGGATCGAGCGTAAATGAATGAACTCCTTGCCCGATCGAATAAACTAGCATTGTACTCGGCCCGTACAAGATATATCCGGCAGCAATTTGCTTGTGTCCGTCTTGGAGCAAGTCTTGGGCTGTACCGTCGCTATCGTCGCCTACTTGTTGTCTAATCGCAAAGATCGAACCTAATGTTAGGTTGATATCGGTATTAGAAGAACCATCTATCGGGTCATACAAGAGCGTGTAACGACCGATCGGGCAGTTTTCCGGGATGTAGTAGGGTTTTTCCATTTCCTCTGATGCTAGGCGGCATACAAGCCCGCTTTGCTTGAATACAGAGATAAATACATCGTTGGAGTAAACATCCATTTTTTTAACAGATTCTCCTTGGACGTTGGTTTCTCCGGTAAATCCAAGTACTCCTTCCATTAACCCCGCCCGACTGAGCCGACGAGCAATTAGCTTTCCAGCTAAGGCTATTCGATTCATTAACGCACTAAGGTCTTGAGCGTCTGCGCCAAAACTGTGCAGTTGCTCTAATACGTGACGCGATAAGGTCGTACAGTCCCGATTTAAGGCGTACCCCTCCTCTTGTAGTTGTTGTACGTCAGCCATTGTTTTATCCTCCGAGTGCGATCGCTTATTTACCGAACTTGCGTAGGCTTTACTATTCTGTTTTCTATCTTAAAGAGGGAATCTGATAATTGAAATCTGGCGTAATGATGAATTAAACGTTTAAGGTACGCTGAAAATATTTTTTAGCAGCTTTTCGCGCATTGGTTGCAATGCTAAATCTAATTGGGGTAAATAAATAGCTGAAGGGATAAGGTCGCTAAATAAGTTTGTCAAAGCTCCATTTTCAATGACAGGGAAAAAATCAACGGGCGACGGGCCGTCATTGTGGCGGCTAATAACGCCAAAACCCGCGCGGCTACGTCGGTATTGTTGTGTAGGCGCATTTTGTTTTAACCACTGCTCGAAGGTAGCTGAAGCATCCATACTTTTAGCTAAGTCTTGCACTAATTGCGGTGAAGGAAGGCTAGAATTTGCACTAATTAAAGCTGATTGGATTAGAGACTGTCTATTTGCCGGATTTAGCCAAGCAGCGATCGCGCTATTTGCTGCTTGAGTTGGTAGTATTGTTTTACCTTCGGCTAAATCTAATACTTGCAATCCTAAAACTGTGCTACTCCAATCAGCGCGAGATGCTTGATAATTGCCTTGCCACCAATGCAACCCACCACGACAATAACGCAAGTAACTATTTAAGGTAGAAGGTGTTTGCAATAAAACTGTGTACCTTGCTACGAGGCGGCTAATAACTTGAGTATAAATTGGCTTTAATTGCGGCGAGTTCCAAATTGGGCTAGTAATAATTATGGGGTCGCGTAGGGCTTCTAAAGTAAAAGCTTCAATGCCTAACTCTGTTTTTCCTTGAGCAAGTAAGCTCAAACCCAAACCGTAGAATACACCTCGTTTAGCACTCATTAATTGAGCCGAACGTGCAAACTCTTTTGTTGCGGTTGCTACATCGCCTTTTGCCATGAGCAACCAAGCTAAATTTGTATGTCCAAATTCTTGATTTGATGAAGCTTTTATACCTTGATTGAACCAATCAATTCCTGTTTGAATTAATTTTTGTCGCTCTTGGGGACTAGAAGTTTGCAAGCCCATATTACCTAGATTCCAGCCTAGTTGATAAGAATAATAAGACTCCCAAGGCGCTAGTTGATGGGCTTGAGTTAAACGCTCGGTAAATTCTGTTACTAATTGCGACTTTTGTTCTGGGTTTTGCTCGTCTTCAACAGAACTTAAAGCCAAAAATCCAATACTAGAAGCATTCCAAGCAGAATGAATAGGAGTTAGCCAAACCACCATTGCTAAAAGTATTCCCCATCCTCCTAAAGTTAAACCGTAAACTACTTTAGGTTGAATAGGTGCTTGCTTGTTTGCGAAAGTCGAACGAAAAATTGTTGCTAATACAGCTAGATAAATTACAATTGTGCCGCTAATACAAATATTATCTAGTTGATAGTCCGTAAGACTATTAATGCCATAACCAAGTAAACCCGCATAAATACTATAAACAAAAATACGTTTGGTACTTGCATTACGAGCAACTGACAGCCATTTTACACCAAGATAAGTAAGCAGTGCGATCGCGCATATTAATATAAAAATTCCACTTAATCCTAATTCCGCCCAAAGGTGCGCTGGGGTGCTATGCAATTGATAAGCAAGTTCTGCTTCTCGTCCTGCCCAAGTGGGACGATATTGTTGGTATAGTTGCGGTACGCTTCCCGGTGCTGCACCAAAAATTAAATGATTAATACCTATTTTCCAACCTGTAGTTGCTGTAATTATGCGATAAGCAAATTCCCCACTACTTGAGCCTGTAAGTACGGCATTGATTAAAGTATTTAAACGGTTATTTGCTAATACCGCAAGCGTTAGGATAGCAAGAAGTCCTACACCGCCTAAATAAAGCCAACGTTTGGGTAAGTTGCTGCGAATAAGTAAGGCGATAAAGCTAATAATACTAACTATAATTAATCCCAGCCATCCACCCCTAGAACTTGTGGAGTACAAGTCAATTAAACCTAATATTACTCCGGTTATCCAAGTTAATCGTCTCCATCCAGTTTGAATAATACTTAAAGCAACTAATAATGGTATTACTAGAACTAAATAGCCAGCGACATAATTTTGATGCCCAATTGGAAAGCCATTGCGTAACTCGATTATGGAAAAGTCAAAAGGCAAACTGATATTGTATTGTTGTTTAATTTCACTTAAACGATTTAATTCAGGTAGGACTATTTGACTAAACCATAACAGCAAACTAATACTAATAAAGGCTAAGTTTAAGTAGCCTTGTCCTACTAATAACTTATAAGCACGTTCTGTCGATTCCTCTAACCAATTATTTACAGCATACAAAGCCGCCAAAAAACACAAAGCAGCCCAACTATACCATCGTGATTGATTTGGATACTGCGCGATCGCCGCAGAAAATATTAAAATAATTGCTAATAATCCTACAATCGGGTCTAGTTTATTTCCCAATAATTGGATTGTTTTTTGTTGCCCTAGCTGCCACAATAACCACAGAACGGGAAAGATTAAACTCGCTTGCCATAAAAATACCCAAGGACAAGTAACAACTTGAGTATTGCTATCTGGTAAAAGTGTAAACAAGCCATAAAAAAATGCTACTAATAGCCCGATAATTTTACCTTGCGAATGTTGTTTGAGGCGCGTTTCGTCTTTCATAACTACCTTTAATAAGCACCTTTGCCAAACAAAACAATTCTAACCGTATCGATTAAGATATCTAAATCTAAGTTGAAAGACCAGTTATCAATATAATAAAGATCCAAGCGTACAGCATCGGCAAAATTATTAATATTGGAACGTCCCGAAACTTGCCAGAGTCCAGTAATACCAGGCAAAACTTGATGGCGAATATGATGCCAATTGGCAAAACGTTCCACGTCTCGTAACGGTAAAGGACGCGGGCCAACTAAACTCATTTGTCCTAATAAAACATTAAATAATTGCGGTAATTCATCAATACTGGTACGTCGTAAGAAACGCCCAACAACGGTAATTCGCGGGTCGTTTTTGATTTTGAACATTACACCATCATTGACTTCATTATTTTGTTCTAAAGCTTTTTGTAAAGTAACAGCATCAGCTACCATAGTCCGAAACTTCCACACTTGAAAAACCTTGCCATGCAAGCCCATTCTTTCTTGACAAAAGAAAACTGAACCTGGAGAAGTAAACTTGATAGCGATCGCCGCGATAATAAATATCGGTGATAGAACAATTAACCCCAGTAGCGCCCCGATAATATCAAGCAAGCGCTTAAATCTATAGTCCCAGCCGCTAATTAAAGGAAACTCTAATAATAGCGTTGGCAATCCCGCAAAAACTTCAGGAACTCCGCGCCGATGGAGCATTTCTAAACTAGAAGGAATTAGGCGCATAGTAATTCCTAGTCTCCGCAACTGCCAATATAAAGCTGAAGCTAACTCTGTCTGCGGTAAATTTTCAACTAATACTTCTCGCGCTTTAGATGCCTTAATTTTTTCGATAGTAGTTGCAGCATTAGCCGTACAAGCAAGCGCCGCCCCTACGACTTGATAGGGCGATTTCTTTTGTAGTAATTTACTTAAAATTGGCAAGCGATCGCCAGGGGCAATTAAAAATACCGGAACTGCTTGGGAATGATACCGATTAAACTGCCGTAAAACTAGCGTTGTAAATAGCCGCAGCCCAATTACCAAAAAGATACTGCTAAACCAAGCCGTAAAAAAGAGCGATCGCGGCGGATCTAATTTAGGATCGTAAAAGTACCCCAAAACCAAAGACATGAGGTAAACGGTGCTAACCAGTTGACCGGAGAGGATGTAATTTTTTTCTTGACTAGAAAAGCTATAAAGTCCGCCATAAGCAAATAGTAAAAATGTCACCCCTGCAAATAGCCAAAATAAACTAGGCAATCCCAGCCACTCCCACCAAGCTAGTTGAGGCGGAACGGGAGAGTAAAATTTATTCCAATATTCTGCAAATCGCCACGCTAAAGCTAATGCTAGTAAGTCGCTTAATAATAGTGCGATTACTCGGTAAGCAAGGCTATTGAATATTTGCCGGGGTTGGAAGCTACCGGGGGCGCGAATATCATTTTTGTAATTAGGCTTGCTAGAGAGTTTATTCATAGCAATAGAACTTACTATTGGGAGCGACACCATCAGTATTCCCCAAAAGTTAAACAAATCTGACTTAAAAATAAATATTTAACTAGACAATTTTTTGAGAGCAGAAAGCCGAGTTTTGCCCAGTTGCAGTCCAAACAGAACCACAAAAGCCGGATTATTAATTAAATATCGCCGCCACAACCGCCTAGGTTCGGTAGCAAAGCGATAAAGCCACTCTAAACCCAAATTCATCATCCAGCGCGGCGATTGGGAAACTTCGCCGCTATGAAAACTGAATGCTGCACCTACTCCTACCATTACCGCTTGCAACAATCCCTGCTGGCGCGCCATCCATTCCTCTTGTTTGGGACATCCCAAACCTACCAATACAATCGCCGCACCAGAAGCATGAATACGGTTGATATCGTCAGTTTCTTCCTCTGGGGTCAAAACTCGAAAAGGGGGAGAATAAATCCCGGCGATCGCTAAACTAGGAAAACGTTGTTGTAAGTTGGTTTGTAATTTAGCCAGCACCGTTTCTGTACCACCGTATAGATAAATCGGGATGCCTTCACTAGCCGCTTTTTCGCACAATACCAGCATCAAGTCTGGCCCGTACACTCTCGGTTGTCCGGCGACTCCCAGCAGCCTTAAAGCCCACACTAAGGGCATTCCATCGGGTGTTACGATCGCTGCGCTATTAATAATTTTTTGATAGTGCGCCTGCCAATAAGCGGTCATTACTACATGAACATTTGCGGCGACAACGTAACAAGAAGTTTTATTTTTAGCCCAATTGATAATGCGACTTCCCGCATCTTCATAGCTAGTTGCATGAACTTGGGTAGATAGAATGTACTTAGAGGGGCTTGAGTGCATTGTTTTTACGATCGCTTTAATACTTGTTGATATACTTGCTCGGTGCGATCGGCGATTTTTTGCCAAGTGTAACGCGATTCTACTTTTTGTTTTCCAGCTTCACCCATTGCTTGAGCTTGGCTTGGGTGGAGGAGTAAATAAATAATTTTTTCCGCGATTTGGTGGGGTTCAGGCTCTACCAAAAACCCATCTACGCCATCAGTAATCACTTCCGCTACGGCGGGGATATTGCAGCCAATTACAGGCTTACCCAAGCTCCAAGCTTCGGTATACACTCCTCCAAAGCTTTCTTGAGACGAGGGGACGCAGAGCAAAGTAGAAGATGCGATCGCGTTTGTCTTTGTTTGTAAGTCTACTTTTCCTAAGCGATGAATCCGCTTGTCGTTTAGGGACGCAAAATACTGTTCTGACTTTCCTACTGGTGGCCCAATAAATACAAATTGGACATCGGGGATTTTTTGCCAAACTAACTTTGCTGCTTCAATTACTTGCTGATAACCTTTGTATTGGTAATGCTGCCCTAAAAACAAAACAAAAGGTTCTTTTATCTGATACTTGCTCTTAAATGCTGTACTTTCCGCCACTGGAGCTAAAATTGCACCCATTCCTGTAATTGCAATTCGTTCTGCTTTTACACCCAAATCTATCAAAATCTGTTTTTCAGCATTAGTCAAAGCAATAACCATATCTGCCATTTGGTAAAGTTTGATATAGGCTTTGTAGCGCCATCCTACCCAGCGCGGATGATGTACGGGAGTAAAAATAAACGGTATGTCGTGGCGTTTAGCTGCTTGATAAGACGCATAACTTAGCCCTTCTCTACCAATTCGCACGTTGTGAACTAAATCGGCTTTAGCTGCGTAAGCTGATAAATGTTGTTCTAAGCAAGCAGCAATCGGCGGTAAAGCTAGATTCATCAAGGGATAATAAATTGGTACATAAGGCGCAACTCGCAGCTTCTCCCCTACAGAAAGCCCTAATCTATGTACGTTTATGCCATCAATAGTGTAGTTGTAATCGTGAGTTGGCGATCGCACCGTTGTACCCAGTAGCCAATCTGTGCGGTTAGTATCCCATTGACTAACTACTTGAATAGAATGGCGTAGTTGTAGTTGTTGAGCGATTAAATGCTGATGAAGTTGAGCGCCGCCGATGTAAGGTGGATAAGCTGTTAGCGTGTAAAGTAATTGCATAAATTTATTGCTTAAGTATCAGCAGCTATTTTATAAACCTCAACCGTTTGTTCCGCACACTTTTTCCAACTAAACTTACTTGCTTGCTCAAGGGAGCGCTGAGACATTTCCCCGCGCAGTTTGGCATTATTTACAACTTCAAGCATTGCTTGACATAGTTCGTCAGATTGTTTGGGGTCGATGGTAATTCCCGCGTTTCCAACGACTTCAGGTAAAGAACTTGTATTAGAAGTAATTACAGGAATACCACATTGCATAGCTTCTAGAGGCGGTAGTCCAAAACCTTCGTAGAGTGAAGGATAAACAAATGCGATCGCACCGCTATAAATTGCACTCAAATCACTGTCTGGTACATACCCTGTAAAAAATATTCTTGACTGTAAATGAGGATATTTTTTAGCTATTTCAAAAATACTTTTGTTTTTCCATCCACTTACGCCTACTAATACCAGGTTCAAATCTAAATTAGGGTGTTCTAAAATAAGCTGGCAAAAACACTCAATTAATAAAGTTAAGTTTTTGCGCGGCTCAAGAGTAGAAAGACTTAGGAGATAAGGACTATCCGGTATATTATGAGCTTTAATTACAGATTTTATATTTACTATTTCTTTAACTGGGTAAAAATTGCTACTAGCTGCTAAAGGTGTAACAAAAACTCGACCTTTATCCATTCCTGTATACTGACAAAAGTCATCTTTAGTATGCTGAGAAATACAAATAACCCAATCTTTATTAATATCAATGCTTTTGATTGTTTGATTAAATTGCCGACATATTTTTGCAGTCATGACATCAGAAAACAAAACTGGAATCAAGTCATAAATGGTTATTATTCGAGGAACTTTCCCTATTAATTCCTGTGTAGGTAAAGGTAGAAAAGGTGAATGATATAATTCCTGGGATAATCTCTTTTTTAGCTCAACATCTAATTTCGCTAAAATAACAAAGGGAATTTTAATTGCTTGAGCAGCTTTGTACAGTAAATGATGGTTTTGAACAGAGTACTGAACAAGCGAACGATGTAAATTTATAGTAGAAAGATAAATATCATTTAAGTTAAGCTTACTTTGATAAAGTGAATCAAAATACTGTCTAAATTCAGGAATAGTATTATCTAAGTATAAATTAGCGCTTATTTCATCCCAAATAGTGCTTTTTTGATTTAGGGCGATTGCGATTAATTCTACATTTGATTGAGTAGCTATTTCTAGAAATAAAGATTCTACTACTCGAAAAATTCCTGTCCTAGCTTTTGGATTTAAGTAGCCTGCTCCTAAAATAGATATGTCATAAGCAACTTTCATACTTGGGATATTAATAATTAAATAAGTGCGCGACTGGAGGGAAAGCTTTAAGGCATTTACTGAGAAACTATACTTTTTAGCCAAAGCCTAGATTTTAAAGGAAAAATAACAACAATAATCGCTATAAATATAAATTTTATAATTCTTTGATAAAAATATAACCACAAGCCATGTATTCCTAGCATGACTATATAATAATTTAATTCCGCTTTCCAGTAATAGGGTGATTTTATAGTAAAACGTTCATGCCAAAGTTCCCTAAAAGAACGATTGGTAGTCATCCAAGATATATGCTCGTGGTCGTTATCACAAAATGCAACAGCATCTCCTACAATCAAAAGCTTATATCCTTTTTGTTTAGCTATATGAGTGTAAGTTGTGTCCCCATGATATTGCGGAAACATATCTGCTTGAGGATAGCCAATAGCTTGAATAACGCTTTTATTTATACATACTATATTCCCACACAAACCATCACATTCTGCGATGGAGTTAGGTGCAGCATTAATATGAACGATCTTATTTTTACCAATAATACCCCCATAACTAGGAATAAAAGTATCAGGATTTAAAGATTGACCGCCAGCAATAATTTTTGCATCACTTTTACAAATATTTAAAAGTTTGTTGATTGTATCTTCTTGTGGGTAGCAATCATCATTTAACCAAACAAAAAACTCTGCTCCTTGTTCGTAAGCATATTCCATTCCTTTTTTAATTGCACCAGTCCACCATAAATTACCATCTCCTTTTAGGACAGTAACTTCTGGGTATAAATTATAAATAGCTTCGGTCGTTCCATCAGTAGAACCATCATCAACAACAACTATGTAATAGCGATGCAAATCGCCGTTTAGACGGAGATTTTCTAAACACTGTAATGTAGTCTTTTTGCGATTATGTACTGGAACAATTACATAGACAAGTTCTCTTTGATTCATTTTGATTTTAGAGAATATAAAAAACACCGACTAGCAATGACAATTTCTAAATTTGTCATAACTCATCGGCTATATAATACTATTGCGTTCTAGTTTGTGCCTTGTGAAACTGGCGCTAAAACTTAAAAGAAAATTATTTATGCTTAATACTCATTTCTTCTAGAAACTCCACCGCCCTCGCGTCGATTGTCCTCTCTGGGTTTAGCTTTATTTACTCTCAATTGACGACCCATCCATTCCGCCCCATCTAGTTCAGTAATGGCGGTATCTTCTTGAGCATCTTCATTCATATCGACAAAAGCAAACCCGCGCATCCGTCCGGTTTCTCTGTCTGTGGGCAAAACAATTCTTTTAATTGAGCCGTACTCCGCAAATACTGCTCTAAGGTCTTCTTCGGTAGCGCGGTAAGAGAGGTTTCCAACGTAAATAGTCATAGCGATCGCGATTTTGTCTGGACGAGTTGCAGAAGCTTCAGATCCATAAATCGATAGATAAAACATTGCAAGCAAGTAAAATCTATCCAAGCTATCGATGGTAAATCTAGATTTTTAACCCTATAGGGCTGCAAGTCTAAACCTTAACCAAAGATGGGACTGAACTTACACATACCGTCATATCATAACTTATTCCTAAGTTTTTCTTAGGTGATCTGCAATACAAAACTTCTTAGTTGTTGCGGTTAGCAACTTGCTAACCGCAGAACATTATTTAGTCGATGGAAATAGATTGAGGCCCTTTACTATTGCCATTGCGATCGCTGTCTGTACTAAAGCTACTATAAGTTGACGTACCGCCTTGCTGTTCGAGCCAGCTTTTAACTGGGTCGTCATTTAAGTTGAGCCGCAAAAAGCCAGAGCAAAGCCCGCCTAAAAACGAGACTGGGTGCTGAGTCAATTCTTTAAAAATCGGTGTTAGTTCGTCTACAAACATTCTCTGATGCTCCTACTATCCTATTGGCTGAAATTTTAACGTTTCTAGATGGCTCGTTGACTCCTCCAAGAGAAGATTCCTTACTAATTTGGTTGCTCGGCGGCGAACAAACATTTATCGGAATCGCAACCTGCGGGGCCAGCTTCGGTCATTTCCCCAGAATCGTAACGGCTCAAAGCGGCGTAAAAATCATCGGTTTGGCGGCGGCTTTTCACTTCCTGCATTAATTGGTTGTAAGTTTCTTTATTAATCGGTTCAAAAGGTAAGCGCGGGAAGGTTTGATGCGCGTCAAATCGAGCCAATAAAGCGGCGGAAATATAACCCTCGTCATCGCGGATAGCTTCGTAAATGCGCGTCCCTAAGCTTTCAATTTCGTTTTCTCTTAGCTCAATGGTGGCGCTGGTGTTGTGAGCAACATAATACTTTTGCACCTGCATATAAAAGTCCATTTGAGAAGCGGCGCTAAAGCGACTAATTTCAATTTCATCCGCCCCCGGAAAATCTGCCCAAGGTACGGCGACAGGAATTTCTACTAGCCATTCAGTACAGCGATCGTCAAACGGATTGTTTAGCAAGTTGCCATTTTCGTCTTTATCCGATTGCGAAGGCACAATATTGTAGCCGTAATCAATGCAAGCTAGGGCTACAGGGTCGTTTTTACGAAAAGTGATGCGGCGAATAAAACGTTGCGCTTTGGGGGGATGCCAGCCCGGAGAAGCGCCTGTAAGCAA
>QQTW01003205.1_pt1 | contig 12045 bp, 8 predicted proteins | sample 1904831 | NCBI WGS metagenome assembly QQTW01 (sample SAMN09435610, study PRJNA476489) | Subsurface metagenome, whole genome shotgun sequencing project. | reverse complement strand
GCGGCAGATTTCGGTAAACGGAGCGGTGGTCGAACTTGTTTTTAAGATATAGTTTTTCGTTTTCGGTTTTCAAACTTTCAAAGAAATGTTTGGTCGCTTTATGGCTGGTTTCAAAATCCCGGCGTTGCAGTCTCGCTTCGAGGTTTTCGATCAATTTTTCGGCATCAGCGCCAGGTTGTAAATTTCCGCCTTCGAGCGCGGCGGTCATTCGTTCTTTAGCTTTCGAGTAATGCGCGAAGTTGTATTTGAGAACCGACATTTCCGCTGTGTAACTGCGCGGCGGTTGTTCGAGAAAAAGCAGCGACATCTCGTTTTTCGAGAGCGGACGCGGCAAATCGCGGCGTTCCTCTTTTGCGGCGTTTTTCCAAATTCCGGCGGCGCGATGATTTTCCTGCCGAATTCGATAAGATTCGCGCACGACATCCGACGCGGTTTTCGCCGCTTCGAGTCTTGCGGCGTATTCTCGATAAACTGCTGATTCAAATCGCGCCCGCGTTTCCGGCTGCTTCAATTGGTAACGAACGTATTCGGCGGCGAATTTGTAACCGGCGACGGCTCTCTCCGACGGCTTGGCTTCGATAATCCGGCTGCCGCCTTCGATTTTATAAGCGAAAACCGGTTCGATTGTTTTAAGCGCAAGAATCTTTTCCCGATGCTCGTCGGTTTCCCTCCGCGCCGTTTTTGCTTCGGTTGTGGCGGAGTTGTCGTTTTTACGGTCGAAGCGTTGATACTCTTTTTTAATTTCGCGCTCGTTTAAAGTTTGAAACTGCTTCTCAGCCGCGTCTCTCACGAAAAGATATTCCGCCGGACTCTTGATTTCAAATGTGTTGGCGGCGGTTAATTTTTCGTTTCTTTCTGCGGCGGTCAATTCGGGATGTTTTTCTTTCAGTATGCCGGCGACAGGAAGCTCCAGGGCGGCGACTTTTTCTATAAGTTGCAGCTTTCTTTCGGCGGGTATTTTTTCGCCCGAAAGTTCGTTTAATGCGCGAAAGCCGTTTTCCCGTTCGCTGATTGATTCTGCAAGCGCATTCGCTTCACGTCCGACGCTTTTTTCTTTAAGGAGAACGCGCCGCAATTCGGCTTCGTCTTCGGTTAATTCAATATTCTGCCGATTTGCGGCACCAGTTTGATTATTGGCGACGGTCGCATTGTTTCGCGCGTCTATTGATTTCTCGACTTTCGCCCGGTCAACAGATTCGCCAAAACTCGTTTGGATGGTTTCCAGCAATTTTGCTTCTTGCGCCCGCAGAGCGGCGAGCGTTTGCCGGTCGCGGGCAAGCTCGCGCAATTCTTCTCGTTTTCCAACGAAACGATATTCGCGCGGCGCGCCTTTTTCGGTGCCGTTTATTTTCGTCTGCCGTTTGGCGTATTCTTCTTCGACGAGCCGCAGTTCGTTGTCGAGCCGTGTCGTCTCGACATACCGCTTAAAGGGCGCAAGAATTTCGCGCTTGGACACGCCTCGTTCAAGCTGCAAATCAATGCCGGCGGTTTTTTCGAGCAGCTTTTCAAAATCCGAAAGCGGCAGATTTTCAGGAATTTTCGGCAAATCCGTCTCCGTTTCGATTCGCTCAAAACCGATCAAACTGCCGCCCGACGCGAATTCTTCCGTGCGCTCCTCGCTTTCGGCTTCGGCGATATTTTCGTAAATTTCCGCCGCCATCGAACTTTCGTCTTGTTCGACCGCTTTTTCGCCCGCTCGCCGATTTTCGTCCAGCGCATCGAACGAGTTTTCGGGCAATCGGTCTTTCGGCTCCAGCTCGGCAAGCGCTTCCGACAACTCGACGATTTGCCGCCATTTTTCGGAGAATTGGGATTCGGATTGTATCGCCGTATTTCGCTCCGCGTTATTCGGCGATTCGATTGCAAGCAATTCCTGTCTGCCTTCAAGGTAGCGGTAAAGCCAGCCGAAAATTTTAATGCGCGTTTCGCCGCCCGACTCGCTTCCAGCGATGCGCTCACCCATCTCGACAAACTGCGGCGCAAGTTCGCGGGCGACGGCGGCATCATTCGTGATTACCGTCAATCTCTCGACCGCCGCGCGCGCCGTCGTTATTTCGATTTCCGGCGGCGCGGTTAAATTTTCACGCGGCACGGTCAAAATGCCATCCGCAACGCTCGCGCCGCGCTCGTATATGTCGCGCAAAAACGGCGATTGCGAGCCTAAAAAGGATGCCTGCTCGGATTGGTTGCGCCCGTCGGACCGGTTAAGCGCGCGCAGCATTTCGTCCGTTTCGGTTTGGCTTAAAATCGCGGCGACGGCTCGCGCCGTGCGAGGATTCATTTCGGGATTTCGAGAAACTGATGCTTGCTCGCTCATTTTCAGGTTTCGAGAATAAAAATTCGTTGTTTTCGGATTAATGAATATTCGCGGACATTCGTAATCATTCGAGAGCAAGCGGCGTGCCTTGCGTTTTCTTCTTGTTTGTACCGCAATCAAAGCGGATGTTTTATCTGGTTCGACCTTTTTCTTTTACTATTGATTTTTCGTGAACCGGCGTTTCGGATTCGGCACTTTTGCAGCCTGCGCGATTGGTTGTTTCCAAAACCGCGTTTTTGCAGGAAGTTTCCTGGCTTTTATCAACCGTCTGCCGCCCGTCGGTCAAATCAATTTCACGAGAAATTTTCGACTCCTGTTTTTTCGTTAAAACGGGAGCGATAATTTGTAATTCCTTCGCCGCGCCTTCAAGAAACTCCTGAAGCCTTCCGACATGACCCTGTTTTTCCGCGACTTTGATCAGGTTTTCGAGGCGGTCGAATTCCGATTTGTTCGACGCGCGGGCGGCTCGCGCGTCGAGCGTGGCGATTTCTTTCGGCGTGAAAATCGGCTGAATTTCCTGCTCCGGGCAAAACTTTTCGACCGTGGCGGCTTTTTGATTTTCGAGGCGAGCAGCGTTCGCTCGCGCGTCCTTCAACTTCTGCGTCAATTCTTCCTCACTTTTTTGCGCGGCTTGACGCACGGCGTTCCGCAATTCTTTTTGTTCTTTCGACTCGAGTATATTTTCCAGAATCGAATCGAGCAGATAGTAATGTTTTCGCGGCTTGACATCATGCAAAGGAACTTCACGTTCCGCGCCCGTTTTCGCATCTTTTATCCGATGTTTGATGAACGGCTTTTCGCGGTGATAGCGGTCGAGATTTTCCTGCGCTTCAATCACTTTGGATTGGGCGATTACGCTTCGCGCCTCGGAGCGCCCCAGAACGAATTTGCCGATGATTTTTTCGGCGGCGGCTGGCACTTCCGGTTCGGATTGAAATTGAATGGCGGATTCGGTCGCCCGCAGAGGACGTTTCTGATTTTTAATTTCGTCCGAATTCCGCGCCGCTTTTGAATCGCTCGCTTGCCGCAAATTTTCGGCTAATTTCTCGCGCAGCCAGTTTTCCTGCAACGGAAGCAATTTTTCGTAAAAATTATCGCGCCCCGCGTCCGCCGCGAGGTCTTCCGCGTCGCTCAGTTCGTAAGCGGAAAATGCGGGCGCGAGCCTTGTTTTGTTCGGATTCGTTTCTGCGTCGAAAATTTTGTCGAGAGTTCGGTTGAATTCTTTTTGTTTGGCGATTTCATCGCGGCGCGCGGTTTCGAGATTTTCGAGTGCTTCGCTGACGGCTTTGTGCAAAGCCGGATAGTCGAGTTTTTCGGCGTTTGAATTTTTCTTGTCCGAACGAAAAAAAAGCGCGCTCGTCTTCGATTTAACTTGCGACCACAAATCGTTTTTTCGAGCGGCTTGAAGTTCGTGCCGCTCAAGCTCGCGGTGCGACCAGGCGGAATCGCCGATTTTTACCTTTGTGAAATCCTTGTTCGCCGAAAGCGCGAGCAGTCTTTTTTCCGCCGCCTGAATTTTAAGTTCGGCGATTGTTTTCGCCGCTAAAAGTTCGCGCACATCACAGTCGCGGCGAGCCGTGCGGTTCATCTCAGCGGCGTTGCTTTGGCGGATGCTTTCGAGCGACGAAATCTTTTCCAAATTCTGTTCTCTGAAGGCTTCGCTCTGAAGCCGTTGAATCTCGTCCGGTTTGAAAAGCGGAAGCGGGACGGCGGTTTTCAGGCGTTCATAATTTTTTTCGATAAGGAGTTTTTGGTTATTGAGCCGCGCGTGTTTTTCCTGCGCTTGGGTCAAATGCCGGTTCTCGAATCCGAGAACGTGGCGGCGGATCGTTTCCAATTGTTTAATAACAGGTTCGAGTTTGGCGCGTTCTTCCTGCGCCGTTAGCGAGATAGAATCGGCTCTTTTTCCTAAATTTTTTGGGTGCGCGAGCCGGGCTTTACGGCGGCTGACGATTTCGATTTTTCGCTCGATGTCGAACAGCGAAACGTGGCGCGTGTTGCCTGTCAGAGCGTCTTTGATTTTGAACCGTTTTTTATCGCCGTGTTCGACGAGGTTTTCGATATTGCGTGTCCGTCGGCGGATTTCAGAGGCGACGAGCATTTCTTGGGCTAATATCCGGCGCTCGTCGAAGTTCGGAATCTGCAAAGGCTTGCCGGAAGAAAGTCGTTTGAAATTTTCGGTTTGATTATTTGATTTTCCAGCGGCTTTTTCCGGTTCCGAACTTTTTTCATTTTCAAGCGTCTTTTGTCTCTCGCCTGCAATTTCCTCGATTTTATTTGCGGCGGCGAGAATTAACGCGCCCTTGTGTAATTTTTTCTCGCCGTTCGCGTCTCGTTCGTTGTAGTGAAGCATTTGCCTATTTATCCGCAAAATTTCCGTTTCTCCGTTTTCATTTGTGAACCGTTTCTGTAACGCGAGATGCGTGTGCGGATTGTCGGTGTTGAAATGTGCGACGGCGACCCATTTGAGATTGGCAGCTTTGACTTCCTTTTTAAGCCGCGCGACGGTTTCCCGGACGACTTCTCGAAGGGCGTTTTTTCGCGTCTCTTGGGTCTCGCCCAATTCAGCGATTTCGTCTTTGCTCGGAGCGATGACGACGTGCAGCAGTTCCTCCGGTTTCGGTTTGGCTTCTCCCGAACTCAAATGCCAGTTCGCTGCGCGAACGTCTAAATCGTTTTCGGAATCGCCGAAAAACTCGCGGCGTTCGACGCCTTCTTTTTCGCGGTCGAGTTTGCTGTGCGCGAGGTAATGAATGAGTCCGCGGGAACTTGCACCGCCCGACGCGCTCGATTTAATGCTGATAATCATTCGTCTGAAATTTTAATAATTACTCCGCTTTCGGCTCGGTATTCGTCTTTCTCAATTTCGATTTCCAGAAAAGATTTTCGCTCGTGAATTTCTCGTTTTTAATTTGGTGATGCGCGCTCGTCCTTTCGAAATCCTGAAGGCTTCGCTCAATCGTCAAATCGCTGGTTTCGTCGAACGACGCCAAGACCTGTGCGGCGGGCGCGGCGTTTTCTTTGGTGAGTCCGAGTATTTGCAGCAGCGCGGTTCTCAATAAAGAAACGGCGGTGTGAGCCATACAATAAATTTCGCCGAGAAGCGAGGCGGTGAGCTTATCCTGAGCGGCTTGCCCGCGCCGAATTTCTGCGAGTAAATTTATAATTTCCAACTGACGGTCGGCAACGTCTTCCGTCCTGTCTTCAAGCCGCAGAAGAGCCGTTTTTTGTTCGTCGAGATTTTGCGTCGTGAAAGTTTTGTTGTGAAGTGCGGATCGAACCAATTTTTCGACGATCACGTTTTTCGTCTCGCCTGTCATTGCCGCCAGCTCGCCGATGCGCTTCGCATCGGTCAAGCTCGGACGAAAATAAATCGAATCCGCCTTCGCTTCTTTTTTCGCCTTTGTTGCGAGTTTCTTTTTCCACTTCACCCGTTCGCGGCTGCGGCTTAAAAACTTGTTTTCTTCGTTCATCTGTTTTTTTCTTTTTTCCGAGAGAGATTTTTTGATTTCACAGGCGGTGATAAGCAATTCGCTTGCCGAGAAAAAAGAAGTCAAAATTCTTTCGCTTTTTTGAAAGCGGCGTTTCGTCAATTAATTCAACGGTTTGCGGCTACTGGAAAATTTCTTTGATGATGTAACCGCAAATTTATCAATAATTTAAAGTGAAAGAAGTTTTCAACGATAAAACAGCAATCAAAATTTGCACATAAATTATAGAGAATAAAGAATTTATGTTTTTATAAAAAGCTGCGCAAACGGTCGGTTTTGCGATTTCTTTCACGCTTTCACGTCCAACTGCTTATTACTCTGTTATTTAAAGCGAAAGAAAAGCGTGTTTTTGCCGCTACTTGTCATACGCTTCAAACAAGCATCGAAAAAATTTTGAGAATACCCGTTTGAGGTTGGATTCGGCTTCATTAAACGGCAACAAAAACGCTTCTGGCACGGCTGTTGATTCAGTGGATTTTGAACCGTCCCGCCGCTTGATTTTGCGCCTAACCAACCGCGTAGATTCATCGAACGAGACTGCACAAAAATCAAAATTTAAACACGAGAGGAATCGAATAAAATGCCAGAAATTAAAGACGCAACAGACGACAAAACTGCGGTCACAACCGAAGCGGGAAACGCTCCCGTTTTCAAACCGTCAATCTCGATCCGGCGCAAACAAACCCGCCGATTAACCGCCCAAGTGGACGAGGAAAAAGCCGATTCGTTCGACGAATATGTCCGTTTTATTTCCGAGTGCTGCGGCTATGAAGTCAGCGCCGGAGATGTGATGAACGAAATTTTGAAAGCGCATTTCGCGCGCGACGGCGGCTTCAAACAATGGCGTGCGATTGAAAGAGGGATAGCGGCTCCATCGGCGGTTTGAAACGCAAAGCCGCTTTCTTTCGACTTTTGCCCAGACAATAAAAAAGCCCGGCGTGCATCTTTCCAGAGAAAGGTATGCGCGTCGGGCTTTTCTCGGGCGATTAAATAGCGAGGAATACGATTAAATTTTTAGCGGCAAGCGGTTGCCGTTCGCGCCGTAGATTTAGCAATTTCCAGCCAGTCTAAAATTCTTTTTTTGAGACGCTGGCGAGCGGTTTCGACTTGGTTCAGAAACTGCGGATAAGCGTCGGTCAATAGATTGATTCGCTCGCGGACGGCTTTGACGAGCGAGTGATTTTGAATGTCTTTCCAAGCAGTTTGCACGTCAGCGATGAGCTTCGGCGCGGCTTCGATTTGCCGCTTGATTGCGCTGGCGAGAGTTTCGATGATGCGGCGCTCTTCATCCAAAAGCCGATTTAATTTAGCGCGTTCGAGGCAGACGATTTGATGGTGTTCGACGCGGTTAAAGCCTTGATTAAAAACAACGGTTCTCATAAATTTTCCTTTCCCTCTTGCGAGTTGTTTTTCCGGCGACAACCCGAACGCCGAGATTTTAATTTCTCCTGTCTTGCAAACCATAAAAATCCCTTTTTGAAAGGCGAATATCCGAAGATGAAGGGAAGGCGATTTTTGAATGTTCAGTTCAAAAATCGCCTCGATTACCGGAGAAGAAAGGAAGGAAAATCTGGAGATTTTTGGCGGCTTTCTTTTGTCGAAGCGACGGACGGATAAATCAATCCGTCCGTCGCTTCGACGAATTCGACTACATCACCGACGGAAAATTGTCGCCCGAAAAATCGAGGTTGTTGGGAATGGTATTGAGTGCTTCGCGGATGTCGTCCGGGATTTCGCTGCTGGCAGCAGCTTCCGGCGCGGCTTGACCTTCGACGCTGCGGTTGCCATTGCCGAGAAAGCGGAAGTCCTGCACGAGAACGTCAATTGAGACGCGCGAGTTGCCTTCGCGGTCAGTCCACGGGTTGAAAGTCTGTTTGCCTTCGACGAGAAGCTGGTCGCCTTTTTTGGCGTGTTCGGCGAGAACCTGCGCCTGTCTGCCGGTCGCTGTGATGTTATACCAATCGGTTTTCTTCACGGTTTCGCCCGTCGCGGATTTGCGCTGGTTGTTGACGGCGACTGAGAAGTTGGCGATAAAAGTGTTGTTGGCGTTGACGCGCGTTTCCGGGTTGCGTCCCAAGTTTCCGATGATTGTAACTTTTGCTGATGACATAAATTTTCTTTGGCTCCTTAATTTTTTTGTTTTGGTTTTTTTCGGGTGATGACGCTTCGGAAAGATTGTTGAGCAGCGCCTTTTCGCGCGTGCCGCGTCTTCCTTTTGCTCATCACGTTTTTCTGCTTGCCGCTTTTATTTTTGTTTCTAAAAGTTCAAGTTTTTAGGAGGCGAGAGAACCTTTCGCTTCCGAAGGCTCGACGAAATAACAAACGCCTTTAACGTCATCGAAAACCTCCATCCGCACATTCGTTATTCCAGCGAAAACAAGCGCGAGCCGTTCCGCCCGCTCGAAGTTTGAATACGAAGTTATCGGGCGCTTGCCGCCAGCGATAAAGACGACGAAACGTTGCGAATCTAGATTGTTTGCGGTGCTGTTTCCCGCCGCGCTCGATTCGATTTCAACTGAATTAGTTTTCATTATTTTATTCTTTGCGGGAGTCATAACTACCGCTTTTCGCGCTTCCTTACGTGGAGTCGGAACTACATATTCGCGTGATTGTTTGCAGCTTGATTTTTAAGTTTTTGAGCATTGTTAAATAAAAAACTCCGCTCGGCGTGTCCCGGCGCGAGCAGAGTTTTAATGATTTGGAAAATGTTCGGAAATTTAATGATTCGCGGACGTAACTCGAACCTGCTGTGCAGCGCCCGCGCGGTTGAATTGCAGTTGTTGCTGGCGCGCGCGGTCGAACTCGCCTGCCGCTTTTTGTTTCAAAATTTGGTCGCGGTTTTTAAGTGCCGCCCAAGCGCGCTGTACTTCCTGACGCGGCAAGCCGTGAACCGGATGCGCCGGTTGATTTGAGCCGTACATCGCCCATTTGAGATAACCGATTTTGCGCGAATCAGCCGAAGCGATTTCTTTTTCCAAACGGTAGAGCGTCCGGCTCGGACGGGCATCGGAAAGCCTCGCAAACTGCGATTTCGCTACTGTCGAAAGTGCGGTGTATTCTTTCAAGCTGAGGCGTTTTTCGTCTTTCGCGCGGCGGGCGATTTCCGCCGTTTGCGCGAGCGTTGCCGTATCTTTCGCCCGTCTGATTTGCAAATAAATTGATTGATAGCCCGAGTTGCGGCGCAAAGCGGAAAGGTGAAAATCGCGCTCCGTTTGCTCAAGCAAAATGTGCAGAACTAACCCAGCGTATTGTTTTTCGTCGAAGTCCGGGTTGACCGTTTGATTAACGGTGAATTCAAGCCATTCGCCTTTCTTTCCAGCCGTCACGCGACGCGCCAAGCGAACGACTTCGCGCGAGTAAAGTGCATCGAGATTAAGATCAATCCATTCCGTAATCTCATTGCGCGTCAAGGGAAAAATCGAGAATTCCGTGAGCGAAGGCTTTTCAGTTTCAAAGAACGGCGCGCCTCTGAGGAAGGCTTCGCGGGCGTGAATGTTGTCCGCGTTTTCGATTTTCCGGCAGGCGACGAAATGCCTTGCCGATTGCGCCGCGCGTCCGCCGATTTCGTGACCGACGAAGACGAGCTGCAGCAATTTGGCGAGCGGCTGAACCTCAGTCGGCAGGTACTCCGCGGTGATTTCCGCGTCGAGTTCAAGAACGACTTCCGTGTGCTGGCTGCCTGACATCCGCAAGCTCAAAAGACCGTCTTCGTCGTATTGCTCGTGCGCGTCGAATCGCCGGAAATCGTCGTCGAGTTCTTCCACGGATTTTCCGCTCTCCGACAGGTAAAAGTCGGCGAATTCGTCTTGGTTGGCTTTCGAGAGCGAGCCGCACGACAGCTTCTTTTTAACGGCTTGCATTTCCGCGTCGAAATTCGGAGTCGGGCAGGGAAGCGGCGGCAAATCTTTTTGTGCCTCGCGCACTCTTTTTTCGTCCGCCGGCGTGAGTTTAACTTCGCCGATTTCGGTTTCCGTAACTTCGATTTCCAAGTCGTTAACGGAAGCCGTCACGCGCGTCATTTCCATTCCCAAGAGTGCCATTTCTTTCAAGACTTCAGGCACGCTCCGCACGCGGCATTCGCGGTAGTAATGGCTGGCGATTTGTTCAAGCTCGAACTGCGCCGCCTGCGGGTCGGCGATTGCTTTCACGCACCGGACAAACTCTTTCGCGTCGTCGGAATTGCCGAAAACGCGCGTCGCGTAACTGAGGCTCAGGATTTTGACTCGTTCGAGCGCAGGCTGCTCGTCGCCTTCGACGGCGCGGATGACGACGTTGCCGCCCAAAACGGAGTTTTCTTCAAGCTCGCGGCGGAACAGATTATTATTTGAAATGTGCCGCGCCCAGTCGTTCATCGGACTGCCCGAAGACTCGATGCGATATGCGAAAAGCCGTGAATTTGACGGCGCGAACTCGCGCAAAGCTAATAGCGATAATTGATTTGCAGACATTGTATTTTTCCTCTCAAGTAATTGATTTTTACCAAGCGTGCGGATTAACTCTTCCTCCGCTTGATTCACTCGTCTTGCAAACTTCAAAAATCCCTTTTCGCTCCAATAAAAGTCGGGTCGGGGTAATGAGGAAAGTTGACAGGGAGACCGACCGCGGATTATTTTGCCGGGAAGCGACGCGCTTTCGATTGATTCATTTGATAAGCCGCTTAAATTTATCCCGGCTTCCGGTCTCGCCCGGCTTTTGAGCATCAAGCCGGGTTACCTTTTCGCGCGAAGCGAAACGGTCGGTGCGCGCCCGAATTGACCGCTTCGCTTATGGGTTAATTAACCGGCGGCGGGAATGTCGCCGGGCGAGCAAAACCCGGGAAAGCCCGGGAAAAACCTGTCGCTTTTTGTGAAACAACGATGCGAGTGGCTTGAGTATCAGACCACTTTGGTAAAATGAGCGAACCAGGCGACAATCCGAATTAATTCATAAAATCTGCAAAAACAAGACTTTCGGCAGTTTCGATTTACGAATGAGTGGTCTGAAAATCAAACCACTGAGGATTTTTCTAACAAAAAAAAACGCGGAATCATTTCCGCGCTTTTACAAATTGAAACCGATTCCGGCGTATAAAAATCGTTTTCCTATTCGTCGTCGTCGCTTATTCCGTATCGCTTGATTTTCTTAATCAGACCGTTGCGGCTCAGCCCCAGCTCATTCGCCGTGCGCGAGACGTTCCGCTTATTTTTCTTCAAAGTCTTTTCGATCAGCCGGCGGTCGAAGTCTTTGATTTCCTCCCGGTAGTCGGCGGTTGGAAGCGCGCCCGTTTTTTCGGTCGGCGATTGCAGCGGGGTTTCGTTATGGACATCGCTCTGCCCGAGACGCGAGAGCAGCAATTCGGCGGTCAATTCGATTGTCGGCGTTTTCCCGTCAGGCGACTTGCGCCGGTCGGCGATAAAGAGCGCGTCGAGGCACGCTTTTTGAATAAAAGACCTGAGTTCGCGGACATTGCCGCGCCATTCGGCGCTTTTCAATAGACGCAAAGCGAAATCGGGTGTTGCGACCTTGCGCCCGGATTTGCGGCTGAAATCATTGACGAAAAGACGAGCGAACGGCAAAATCTCCTCGGCGCGTTCTCTGAGCGGTTTTAAGCGAACCGTATGCGCGGCGATGCGGTAACGCAAATCTTCGCGGAAAACCTTCAAATCGCGGTGTGTGGCGTAGATGATTCGCACGTCAACGTCTCGCGGAACCGAGCTTCCGACGGGCGTAATGCGCTTCTCTTCGACGGCTTTCAAAAGTTTCGCCTGCATCTCGTCGTCAAGTTCGCCGATCTCGTCGAGAAAAAGCGTTCCGCCCGTAGCCGCTTCAAATTTTCCGGTCTTTGACGCGACCGCGCCGGTGAACGCGCCCTTCGCGTAACCGAAAAGTTCGGCTTCGGCGAGGAAACGCGAGAGCTCGGCGCAGTTGACGGCGACGAACGGCTTATCCTTGCGCGGACTCGTGTTGTGTATGAGCCGTGCCAGATGAGTTTTGCCCGTTCCGGTTTCTCCCAAGATGCACAAATCGAGAAAATCGTATTGAGCAAGAAATGTGATGTTCTCTGGTTCGTTAAGATTATTGAGCATTTGACTGTTTTTTTATAATTGCAAAATTGAATCGGGCAAAAATAATACTCGGCTTAAGATTTTTCCGTTCAAATTTACCGGAAAGTCGTCGCCGAAAAATTTACCCTCTATATATAAAAACCCCGCCTGTCTGAGCGATACGACGCGGCGGCGCACGATTTTTCGCCGAGAT
>QQTW01003204.1_pt1 | contig 12046 bp, 17 predicted proteins | sample 1904831 | NCBI WGS metagenome assembly QQTW01 (sample SAMN09435610, study PRJNA476489) | Subsurface metagenome, whole genome shotgun sequencing project. | reverse complement strand
CAGGCGTGAAGGACTAGCAGGCTACGACGAGGTCGTGGTTCCGGCCGGTGAGGTCGGCGTTGGGGACGTGATGGTGATCAGACCTGGCGAGAGGCTGGCGGTGGACGGGGTCGTGATCGAGGGCCGCACGACGGTGGACGAGGCCCCGGTCACGGGCGAGAGCGTACCGGCGGAGAAGGGTCCGGACGATGCGGTCTACTCGGGCACCGTAAACGGCTCCGGGGGGCTCCTGGTGCGCGCGACGAAGCGGGCCGGGGACTCGACGCTACAGAACATCGTGCGGCTCGTGGAGGAGGCGCAGGCGAAGAAAGCGCCCGCCGAGCAGCTCGTCGACCGCTTCTCGCGCGTGTACACGCCGGTGGTGGTGGCGATCGCCCTCCTCCTCGCCGTCCTTCCGACCCTGCTCGGGGCCTCCTTCGAGGAGTGGTTCTACAGGGCGCTCGCTCTGCTCATCATCGCGTGCCCGTGCGCCCTGGTGATCTCGACGCCCGTCACGGTGGTCTCGGGGATCGGGGCGGCCTCTCGACGTGGCATCCTGGTGAAGGGCGGGGCGGCGCTGGAGGCCGCCGGAAGTCTCAAGGCTCTCGCCTTCGACAAGACCGGAACGCTTACGGAAGGCCGGCCCGTTGTCTCGCGCGTCCTGGCGCTCGACGGCCTGGACGAGGCCGGGGCGGTGGGGCTGGCGGCGGCCCTGGAGCGGCGCTCCGAGCATCCCCTGGCGCACGCCATCCTGACGGCGGCCCAGGGCTACGAGATCGACGCCCTGCTGACCGTTACGGGGTTCCGCTCGGTCGCGGGACGGGGCGCCGAGGGCGAGGTCGGGGGAAAGTGGTACGCCGTGGGCAGCCCCAGGCTCTTCGCCGAGGCGGGCATCTCGTTGGAGGGCGCGACGGCGGCGCTCAAGGAAGTCGAAGACGCGGGCGAGACCCCGGTTATCCTGGGCGACGAGCAAGCTCCCCTGGCCGTGTTCGGTCTCGCCGACGCCGTACGCCCCGACGCGAGGGCCACGGTCGAGGCGCTGCGGGAGGCGGGGATACGGGAGCTCGTGATGCTCACCGGGGATGCCGAGGCACCCGCTCGCAGGACGGCGGAGGCGCTGGGCATCCGCTACGAGGCGCAGCTCCTCCCCGCGGACAAGGTAGAGGCGGTGCGCAGGCTCGTGGCCGAGTACGGGTCGGTCGGCATGGTCGGGGATGGCGTGAACGACGCGCCCGCGCTCGCCGCTTCCTCTGTCGGCTTCGCGATGGGGGCGGCGGGGACCGACGTGGCTCTGGAGACCGCGGACGTAGCGCTCATGCAAGACGACCTGCCGAAGCTCGTGGAGGCAGTCAAGCTGTCGCGCTCCGCGGAGGGGATCATCAGGCAGAACATCCTGTTCTCGGTAATCGTCAAGGGTCTTTTCGTCCTGCTGGCGCCCTTCGGGCTCGTCGCGCTGTGGCTCGCCGTCCTCGCCGACATGGGCACATCCATCGCCGTCACCATCAACGGTCTCCGGCTCTTTCGTGGCGCGGGCCGCAGACGGAACCAGGACTAAGGAGCCCGGATGCCGAAGCTGCTCATTATCGCCGGCCTCTTCATTCTGGCCGGGCTGTGCGAGATCGGTGGAGGATACCTGATCTGGGGCTGGCTCCGGCAGGATAAGCCCCTCGCATGGGCGCTCCTCGGGGCCGCGATACTCGCGTTGTACGGCGTGGTCGCCGCCCTGCAACCCATCGACGCCTTCGGACGCGTCTACGCCGCATACGGCGGCATCTTCATAGCCCTCGCGCTGGGCTGGGGAGTTCTCGTAGAAGGATGGCGTCCCGATCGATACGACGTCCTGGGAGCCGTTATCGCCATCGTGGGAGTGATAGTAATGGTCGCTCCTTCCCGCGGCTGAAAATTCCCGACGGAAGGGATAAGGTAAAGACGAAATACGCTACACGCAGCCCCCCCTATCAACCGCCTGCAACTCGCGCCGGCTCCCACCCTGGCGGAGCGCAGGCGCGAGCTGACCGGGGACGTTTTCCGGAGGCGCTCCAGGGGTCAGAGACCCGGACGACGGCTACGAGTTCGTCTCTCCGGAAGCACGAGGTGGGCGACGAAGCTCGTCGAGGTTATAAATGCCGAGCGCGCCTGTTGTCCGTTCTTCGCCTTCAAGCTACGTTTCGAGCCCGGCGGAGGCCCCATACTGTTTAGGGTGCGGGGACCGGAAGGGACAAAGGAATTCGTGAAAGCCGAGTCGATCGAACCCGAGAGAGCGCCGCTTGAGACCAACACGAAGCCCGAGGTCTAGCCCATGTTAACGCTACGCTTCGTCAACCCTCTACTCGACGCCTGATGGCGCTCTGGTTCCTGATCCTCTACTCGCTCTACCTGACGTTGGCTTTTGCCGGTAGGGCTCTCCTTCAGCTCCAGCGCACGGGCTCGACAGGCTTCAAGGGTACAAGCGGACGGCCTCTCTCGGCAGAGTGGCTCGGTGGCGTGCTGTTCGTTGTCGCCCCGGTGCTCGTCCTCGCCGCCCCGTTGCTGGACCTCGCCGGAGTGCTGAAGCCCGGAGCGGCCCTCGACCATCAGGTAGGGCACGCTCTGGGCTTCATGCTGTTCTTCACGGGGCTCGTCGGGACGCTGCTCGCGCAAGCCGTGATGGGCTCCTCGTGGCGCGTGGGAGTTGACGCGAGCGAGAGAACTGATCTCGTGACCACCGGTCCTTTCACGCTCGTACGAAACCCGATCTTCTCGGCCATAATCCTGACTTTCCTCGGGCTCGCGCTGCTGGTTCCGAACGCTGCCGCTCTCACGGGGTTCGTGGCGCTGGTCGTTGCGATCGAGATCCAGGTTCGTCTCGTCGAGGAACCGTACCTGCTCCGGGCACACGACGCCCGCTACGCAGCTTACGCCTCGCGGGTCGGGCGTTTCGTACCGGGCATCGGACTTTTGAAAGGTTATAGGACTCATTGAGAAGGGTCTTCGAGAAGCTCCAGCAGTGGGCAAGACAGTTGAAGGCGGAGGCGTACGCTCTGTACCTTGCGTATAGAGATCCGCGAGTTCCCCTGTACGCGAGGATATTCACCGCGGTCGTGGTGGGGTATGCGTTCAGCCCGATAGATTTGATCCCCGACTTCATCCCCGTCATCGGGTACCTCGACGACCTGTTGCTCGTCCCGCTTGGGGTGGCGTTGGCGATACGGATGATCCCGGCGCCCGTGCTGGCGGAGTGCCGGGAGAAGGCGCGAGAGGTTATCGCGCGCGGCAAGCCGGTGAACAGGGTGGCCGCGGCGGTAGTGGTCGCGGTCTGGGTCGCCCTCGCGGTGCTCGCGGTCTCCCTGGCCGCCCGGTGGATGCGGCCGTGAGCACCGTTTCAGCGGCCCATGGTGGTCCGATTTTCGTGTGCTAGGATTGCAACGCCCGTCCGGTAGACGCGGGCCCGGCGCCCGCCGGCCTTTCGGGCGGGACCGTGGAGGAGCAAGGAGAGAGGTAGAGAGTTGGGCAAGAACAGGGGCGGTCAGGACGGGCAATCGACGGGCGGCGGGCCATCCAGGACCACGGTGATCATCGGTCTGGTGGTCGCAGCGTTCCTGGCGGGCTTCGGCGCCCTGATCTGGTACGACAGCAGCCAGAGCTCCGGCCCCCCGGAGGGCGTGCAGGAGTTCGACGTGGCGACCGGCGAGGGCAACCACACGCAGGACCCCGTGGACTACGAGCAGACGCCGCCCGTTGGTGGCGCGCACAACAGCGTGTGGCAGAACGCCGCCTTCTACGAGCAGCCGATACAGGACGAGACTGCGGTCCATACGCTGGAACACGGCGCGGTCTGGATCACCTACTCCCCGGATCTCCCGCAGGAGCAGAAGGACGCGCTCCGGGAGATCGTCGAGGGCCGGGATTGCCTGATGGCGAGCCCCTTCCCCGAACTACCCGGAGGCAGCCCGATCGTCGCCTCGGCGTGGGGCAAGCAGCTCGCCGTCGAGAACGCGGACGACGGGGCCCTGCAAGACTTCATCCAGGCCTACCGGCGCGGCCCCGATACCCCCGAGCCCGGCGCCGCCTGCACCGGCGGGACGGCGGAGCCCGCGTAGGATGAGAGCTACGAGCCCCCGTCCTGCCGCCGCGAGCCGGGGCAAGGGCACAGGGGCTTCCCGGGGCAGGGAGGCTCTCCTGCTCGCCGGTCTGCTGGCCGGTGTCTTCCTGGTCGGGGCGGTGCTCGCCGGGTTCTACCTGAGCCTTTCGTACAGGCCACCCTCTGACGACTCGGCGGAGGCCGGGTTCGCCCGGGACATGGCCGTCCACCACGCGCAGGCCGTGCAGATGGCCGAGATCGTGCAGCGCAGGACCGAGAGCGACGAGATAAGGCTGCTCGCCACCGACATCGCGTTCACCCAGCAGGGTCAGATCGGCCAGATGCAGGGCTGGCTCGCCGCGTGGCGCCTGCCCCAGACCGGGGACGAGGCCGCGATGTCCTGGATGGGCCACCCCACCGACGGCCCGATGCCGGGCATGGCGACCCCCGAGGAGATAGGCACGCTCGAAACCCTGCCGCCCGAGGAGGCCGACGAGCAATTCCTGCGGCTCCTGATCCCGCACCACGAAGCCGCAATCCCCATGGCCGAGGCCGTCCTAGCCGAGACGGACCGGCCCGAGGTGGAGACGCTCGCCGGTGCCATCGCCTCCTCCCAGCGAAACGAGATCCAGGTCATGCAGGACCTGCTGGAGAGCCGCGGAGCCGCCCCGCTGCAAGACGTCCCAGCCGGAGAAGCCCCGCACGGAGCCCATGAACACTAGGGACCAGCCTCCGACTACGGCGGGTAGCGAGAACACCCACCTTACACAACCCGAAACCTCGTCTCCCTATACCGGCTAAGGGCTGGCGGCAAATCTCTGAAGAGCTCGTGCTTGTAAATACTAAAGTCAGTCGCGCCGGACGACGCCCTTGCGCCAGGCGTAGACGGCGGCCTGGGTGCGGTCGGCGAGGTGGAGCTTTCCGAGGATATTCGAGACGTGGCTCTTCGTCGTCTTCTCGCTGATGAAGAGCCGGCCCGAGATCTCCGCGTTCGAGAGCCCGTCGGCGATGAGCCTCAAAACTTCCAGCTCTCTCTCCGAGAGGTTCTGGAAGACGTTCGGCTCCGCGCCTCTGGCGCCGTGGATCTCGCGGACCACCCTGGCCGCGACCCTGGGATGGAGAATTGCCTCGCCCACGGCAGCCTTGCGGACGGCATCGGCGAGCTCCTTCGGCCCTACCTCCTTTAGGACGTAGGAGAGGGCCCCGGCCCTTATAGCAGGGAAGACGTGCTCGTCGTCGTGGTAGGAGGTGAGGACGACGACGTTGGTACGCGGCGAGACCGCTCTGAGACGGCGCGTCGCCTCGACACCGTCCATGCCGCCCGGCATGATCAGGTCCATCAGCGCCACGTCGGGGGCATGCTCGGCAGCGAGCTTCACGGCCTCCTCGCCGCTCCCGGCCTCGGCGACGACCGCGATACCGGGCTGCGTCTCTAGAAAAGCCCGCACCCCACGCCGCACGAGCTCGTGATCGTCGACCAGCAGCACGCTTACTGTCTCGCTCATCTCCTCCCCTCTCTCTTCGCCTCTTTCAGGGGACAGACAGAGATGACGCGCGTCCCCTTCCCCGGCGCGCTCTCGACGTCGACGTACCCGCCGAGCTTCGCCATCCTCTCCCCCATGCTCTTCAGCCCGAAGCCCCCGCTCCCCCTGCCCGGCTCGAAGCCGCGCCCGTCGTCGGAGACCTGGAGCGTGAGTTCGCCCGGGCCGTAGGCGAGGTCCACCAGTGCGCCGCTGGCTGCGCTATGCTTCGCGACGTTCGCCAGGGCCTCCTGCGCCACCCGGAAGATCGCCTGCTCGACCTCTAGAGGCGTCTCGCGCTCGCCCCGGACGCGGACCTCGGCAGTGATCTCGCTGCCGCGCGACCAGGCCGCGGCATATTCGCGCAGGGCCGCGGCGAGCCCCTTGCCTTCGAGGGCGGCCGGGCGCATCTCGTGGATCAGGACGTTCAGCTCCTTCTGGGTACCACGCACGAGCTCCTCGGCCTGGGCGAGGTGGGCCTCGGCGGCGTCCCTGTCTTCCTGGATCAGGGCTCGCGCGGCGGCCATCTGGAGTGAGGTCGCGAAGATCTGCTGCTTGACGGAGTCGTGCAGGTCCCTGGCGAAGCGGTTTCGGGTCTCTAGAGTGGCGAGTTCCCCCCTGGTCTCCATGAGGGTTTCGAGCTCCGACGCCATGCTGTTCAGCTCGCGGGAGAGCTGGCCGAGCTCGTCCTTGGAGCGGTCCTCGACGGTCACGGAGAAGTCCCCCCCGCTCCACCTTCGCGCGGCCCGAACCAGCCTGCGAAGACGCCGGGTCAGGCCCCACGCCGTCACGAAGCCGAAGAGCGTACCGAGTACGGCGGCGGGGAGCATCAGGAGGACCGTGGTTACCCCGACCCCGATCAGGATCGCCCCGGTAAAGTTGGGGACGCGCGCCGTCCCGACGAGCGCACCCGCGACCCCGCCGTCCCCATCCTCCAGCGGGACGACGGTCAGCATCCTCCCGCCGGTGTTCGCCGAGAGACGGCTGGAGCTCTCCTCACCCGCGAGAGCATCTTCTACGAGGGGGTCGAGGCCGGTGACACGGCCCGCCTCGAAGCTCTCCCCCTCCGGGAAATCCTGGAGCTCGGGGGCAGAGACGAGCAGGCGACGCTCCTCGTCGATGACGAACAACGATCCCCCGCCCGGCCCCGCATCCAGGACGGTCGGCTCGTCGCTGCGAGAACCATCCTCCCGAAACTCCTCCTCGCCCGTGAAGTCCGCGAGTTCGTCTCGCAGGCCCTCGACGTCCGGCGGCGTCTCTTGCAGGCGCTCCTCCAGACGGGGCGCGAGGTCATCCCTCATGTACTGGGCGGCCAGGGTCGGCGGCAGGCTGGAGTTCAGGAGGGCGACCACGGCGCTTACGACGAGCAGTTCCAGCGCGAGCAGCGCCACCACCGTGACGAGCGTGTAGCTGAGAGTCAGCTTCCAGCGCAGGCGCCGCAGGGAGAAGATGTTGCGCTTCATGAGCCCTTTCCCCGGAACATCGTCCGGTCAGTCTACCGGCAAGCCTATCCCCTCACATCGTCCCCGGAGCGTATTCCATCTAGGTCCAGGGTAGGACCCGAAACAGTCAGGACGCCGAACCCTGTATGCACGCTAAAGATCGGGGAGGACAGAGATGAGCGACGACGGCCGGGAGAATGCGGGGGTCGTAGCACCTCCGCCCCTCGTATATTTGCTTCCCCTGCTCACGGGGCTGTTGCTGAACCGCGGGATCGGGGCGTCTTTCCTACCGGCCGGGGTGACGCGGCTCGTCGGGATGCCGCTCGTGGCGGGCGGGGTATCGCTAGGAGCCTGGTTCCTGCTGACGTTGCGCGGCGCCGGTACGCCGGTAGATCCCCGCGAACCAGTCGCGGCCCTGGTCACGGACGGGCCGTACCGCTACAGCCGCAACCCTGGCTACCTCGCGATGGCGATAATCTACACGGGGGTTTCGAGCCTCGCCAACTCGCTCCCCTCCATCCTGCTGCTACCGGTGGCGCTCGGCGTGATCCAGCGTGGCGTTATCGAGCGCGAGGAGCGCTATCTGGAGCGGCTCTTTGGCGAGGAGTACCTGGCGTACAGGGCGCGGGTACGGCGCTGGATCTAGCCGCGGTCTCGCTCCAGCAGGAGCATCATCACGACGCCCGCAAGGAGCAGACCCTCCTCCGTCTCCGAGAAGTTCCCGGTCTTCTCCAGGCGGAACCGGCTCTCCAGCAGGGCGCGCTGCTTCAGGAGGCGGAGCACTGTCTCGCCGCCCAGATCGACGCGGTACGCGGGGTTGAAGAAGAGGCCATCCAGAGCTCCGGCGAACGGGATCATCTGCACCAGACCATCAGCCACCTTGATCCAGGGGTTCTCCTCCCGGATGCCGCCGATCTCCTTCCCCCCCGCGTCCACGATGGCATAGGCGCTCCTCCAGAGCGACCTCACGCCCCGACGCCGGATGCTTCCGAGGAGGCGTCCGTCCGGGGCGGTAACGGCATAGCTCGCTCCGAAGTCCACGATCCTGTCGGCCTTCAGGCGAAACAGCGCCTCGTTCTGCCCCTCGTCCCGGTAGACCGTGACGTCTTCCCTGAGCCTGAACTTCTTCTTGCGGACGTAGGCAACCTGCCGACCAGAAGCGTCTACCACCTCGACACGCGTACCGATCGTGAAGATCTTGAAGCTCAGGTCCAGCGGGTAATCTTGCATGCGGCTCCTACCCTGGGTGTCTGTCTCATTCTAGCGGCTGTGCCACGAAACCGGCGGGGCCCGGTTCGAGTTGACCGGGTCCCGCCGTGGTCCAACTACTCCCCTAGCGGGAGATCATGTCGGCGATTATGGGGTAGCGGTACTCGCCGTACTTGTTGACCTTGTAGGCGGCGTAGGCCGCGTGGACGAACGGGACGATCGTGAGCAGAGCCATCGGGGGGATGAGGAGGAAGCCGATCAGGACGAGCGTCAACAGGCCCGTGATCGTCCAGCCTGCTCCGAGGATCACGACCCATGCCACCTGGTACCAGACAGACTGCAACGCCTGGAACGCGACCTTCTCCGAGCGGTCCTTGTAGTAAAGCCAGACCACCAGCGCCACGACCGGCCCGAGGAACCCCGTGAAGAGGTTGGCGAAGATGCTCAGGTGCGCCAGGGCGGACCAGGTCCTCTCCTCCCCCTCTCCCATCGCTTTCGGGCCGATGGCCCCGATGGTGGCCTCCTTCGGGATCCCGTAATTCTGCTTCTCTGCCTCCATGAGCCTTCCTCCTCTACGCTAGCTTGCAGCTTACGATGAAACTGTATTCGGGAGCCCGGACGCGGGCATCGGTCCGGAGGAGGAAAGCATGTGGGTCCCGCGGACCATACCGGGGGAAACAGATGTGGCCTGTGCTAGGATCAGCGCGGCCGTGAACTCACCCTCCGCACAAACCGACACACCACCCCCGGAAGGCCCCTTCTCGTGAGCCGCAGGGTCGCGTTGCTCGGTGCGCTCGGTCTCGCCGTTGCGGTCTTTGTGGTGGATCAGGTCCTGAAGAGGCTCGTCGAGGGATCTATGCGCCTCGGGGAGAGCATGCCCCTTGTACGCGGCGCCCTCGATCTCACCTACATCAAGAACTCGGGTGGCGCCTTCGGCATCCTGGGCGGACAGGAAGTCATCCTCCTGCTCGGGAGCGCCGTCGCAGTCGCGTTCGTCCTCTGGATGCTGCTCACGGGCGAACCCTCGAAGGCGACGACAGCGGGGTGCGGCCTGATACTGGGCGGCGCCGCGGGCAACCTCATAGACCGCGTGACGAAGGGCGAGGTTACCGACTACCTGGACCTGGCTTTCTGGCCCCTGAGACAATGGGCCATCTTCAACGCCGCCGACGTGGCGATAGTGCTGGGCGTCGGCCTCCTGCTCCTGGCGGCCCTGCGCCCGGAGACGAATCCTCCTAAAGCCGCCGCCCCGGGCTCGAAGGACGGATAGACCGAAGAGTCTGGGGCACGAGAAAGGGTCCGTCCCGCGAGGCGGAGACGGACCCTGGACCCGTTCGGGAGCGCCCTGTCGCCCCTCTACGTAGTGCCCTCGACCTCGGAGACAAAGACCGTGGCGCCTCCGTTGGCGAAGTTGGGGATGTCGTCCGTCGCGGCCTTACCTTCGGGGGACGCCAGGCTCTCCTGCATCACCGAAGCGCTCTCGAACCAGAGCTCGGCGATACGCTGGTAGGGCGGGTTACTCCCGTCCGGGGCCGCGACTCTGCCGGACTCGAACCGCTGCACGTTCGGTATCCTGGCCGCCAGAGGTACGTGGGTGTTGGCGTAGTAGTCCTCGAATGCCTCCGGATCTTCCGGGAGCCCGTAGAGCACCGTGAGCTTGACCATTCCTTGACTCCTTTCTCCTGCGGGGACGCGCCTGCGTGGCTAAAACATCCTCGCGTTTTGAACAGGCACGGTAGATCAGCCCCGCGTCACCTCGCGCAGCTCGCCGGTCTTCACGTCGTAGACCGCGCCGGACACTGTTATATCGTCCGGGATAAGCTCCGAGGCCCGGACCTTCTCGACGTCCTCGCGAACGCCCTCTTCGAGATCCGAGAAGGGGAGGAAATCCTGCCCCGAGGCATCCACGCCGAGGTCTTCCTTGATCTTCGCGATCAGGTCCTCGTTCCGGAAGGTCAGCATGCCACACTCGGTGTGGTGGACGATAACGATCTCCTCGGTCCCGAGGAAGCGCTCGGAGATGACCAGCGAGCGGATGGCGTCATCGGAGACTCGCCCGCCGGCGTTGCGGATGACGTGCGCGTCTCCGAGCTCCAGACCGAGAAATTCCTCCGGGTGGAGCCTCGCATCCATGCACGTCACCACCGCGACCTTGCGCGCTGGCGGTATAGGTAAGTCTCCCCCATCGAACTGCGCCGCGTACTGCTCGTTCGCCTGCTTGAACTCGTCGAACCTCGCCACGTATGATCCTCCCGACCTGGGTTGCGTCTCGCAAGCATCCTACAGGACGCACGGGCTCCCGGTGGTCCCTAGCGTACCCTCCGGCGCCTGGAGTTCCAGCGGGAGCGGTTGAAGATGCGATCGAGGTAATGGTCGGCTAGGTAGGCCCCGGCTATACCCCCGATGACGCCGAGGACGATGTCGAAGATCGTGTCGGGGATGGCGTGGTCTATGCTCGCCTCGGGGAAGAAGAGGTCCAGCAGGATCTCCACTACCTCCCAGGCAACCGCGCCGACGAACCCGATCACGGCACCCGTAACGACCGCGTGACGCGGTGTATCGAAGAACTCGTCGTCCCCGCCGAAGCGGTAGATGATCTCCGCGGTGATCGCGACCAGTACGAACGGCGTCACGACGTGCGCTATCTCGTCGTAGAGCGGTACGGGCTCGAAGATGTCCCAGATGAAACCCGCCCCGTTCAGGAGGATGCAGAACACGATCAGGGAGACGATCCATCTGCGCGGCATGTGAGACCATCCTTCTCGTCGACCCGGAGCCCTGCGTGCTCGCCGGCCCCAAGTGTAAGCTACCCTTCGGTGGAGAAGCATACACTGACCTTACACCGAGAACGCTGGAGGGTGAGCATGACTAGCGGCTACATACCGGCCTCCGGGGAGCCCGGCCCGGACGAGATCCTGAACGCCTTGAAGGAAGCTTTACGCCAGGACCCCGAGCTGAAGGAGCGTTCGTCCGAGGAGGTCTCGCGCGAGCTCGCGAGGAACGGATACCTCCCGGAGGAGCCCTCCCCCACCCTCGTCGCCGAGATGCTCGGGACAGTAGAACGCGAGGGGTAGGAGAGGCTCTCGCCCCGGGAGTTTCAAACCTGTCCTACAGAGGTACGGGGTGAATAACGAGCGAGAAGGAGGGAAAGATGAGCGAGGAGAACAGGGAACGCGAGCCGATGAATCCGGGCGACGAGGTGCCGCCGGGCACGGTCTACTCGGGCGAAGACCTCTGCCCGGAGTGCAGTGGTAGTGGCAAGAAGGAAGGCGAGGAGTGCCCCAGTTGCAGCGGTACCGGCAAGGTCACGAAACCGGTCGGAGGGGCGTAGGGGAGGGCCAGGCCTCTTACGCTACCTCGTGGTGGAGGCGGCAGCGGGCCTCGTAGTGCTCTGCGGCACCGACGAGGATGGTGGGGGCCGAGGCTGGGGCGGGCTTCCCGTCTATGAGGCGCTGGGTCCGGGAGGCATCCCGTCCGCAGACGTGGCAGATGGCTCTGAGCTTTACAACCTCGTCGGCGACGGCGAGCAGGCCGGCCATGGGGCCGAAGGGCTCTCCTCTGAAATCCTGGTCGAGTCCGGCCGCGATGACCTCGTATCCGGCGTCGGCGAGGCTCTGAAGGGCGTCCGGTATTCCTGCGTCGAAAAACTGCGTCTCTTCTACGGCCACGAGGTCCGTCCCCGGCCCGACGGACGAGAGTAGCTCGGCGCTGGACGAGACGGCCACGGCGGAGGCGCTGGGTCCCGCATGGGATCTTATCTCCCCTGGCCCGGGGCGGTCTTCCAGGGCATGCTTAAAGACCTGGACGCTTTTGCGAGCGTACAAGGAGCGCCTGAC
>QQTW01003203.1_pt1 | contig 12048 bp, 9 predicted proteins | sample 1904831 | NCBI WGS metagenome assembly QQTW01 (sample SAMN09435610, study PRJNA476489) | Subsurface metagenome, whole genome shotgun sequencing project. | reverse complement strand
TTTCGAATGCTCTTTCGTATTGAATAAACATTGTCTCTGTAGCTATTGGAGGACTGAATCTGTATGGATCCAAAATGAGGTAGGTGAAGAATAGAGGCCACTCGCATTCAATGTGTTCAAAGATCTTGAGTTCGTTAGCTTCATAGTGTAGTCGGCTCGTGTCCTCCGACACCGTTTGATGACCATCTCGCAGAAAGCGTTTACATCCGTATTTGCCACTCAGCTTTTTGATGATATCTCCTCGAGTCTGCTCAATGATGGCTGGATCGTCCACGGCAAAGCCTGGATAGCTGATGACTGACAACAGGGCTGCATCGATCTCTTTCGAGTTGGACTCTCGCGGCAGTGCTGATAGCAAGATGGTGTAATTTCGCGTCAATTCATCTGGAAGCACATGAACGATGGATGCTGGCCCTCCTTTGGATCCATACAGATTCAGTCCTCCAATAGCTACAGTAAAACAATGTGTATACGAAAGAGCATTCGAAAGAAACATGTCCAAGATCATCATTGACGCTACCTCTTAAGGCAGCCACTGCCATTCCAATTGACGATGAATTCAACTCCACATTGCCTCTGTTTATCTTGTTACCACGCTCCCATATTCCAAAATCAGGTGTTCTAAGATATTAAGTGATGCGTGAATGATGAGCAACGTTTGATCCGCAGGAACGTCATACCTGTAGGCTCTTTCGATGTAAAAGACGAGATTCTGTACAAAGTCCACTTCGTCCGATGTATAGATGATCCTCATTCCTGAAGCCGTCATCTGAGCTATGAAAAGTACAAATATACTCGTGGCATCGATCTGGAGATGTCCCCACTGATGTCAAACGGCAAAAAAGGCAACCATAGTCAGAATCTTCTGTTGCAACGTTTGGCTCGACCTTGATATGCTTACCTCTTGATCACCGACAACTGTATCTCCAGTATGTGTTGCATATTTGGCATGTAAGCAATCGGATGGAGATTGTGAATACTTGAAAGCTTCGACTTTAGTGGCTTGTTTCATCATTGAATGCAGAAGGCCTCTCATGGTTTTGACGACAGAATGTTCCAACTCATAGGTACGTCCTGACACATCATCTAATCGTCTGTAGGCCAGATAGAGTCCATAAACACAGAGTATTGAATAAACATTGTCTCTGACCCAAGCGTCTTGATAATTTCCATGAACGTTGACAGCGGTGGATGCTGGAAGCAAACCTGTTACTGGATGTTGACGGCTTAAGATTAAGGCGGAGATGCACTTGTAGTACCATTCTAGTCGATTGAATAAATCAAATTTGCTTCCCATAACTGAATGAAGTTTGACTTGTTGCGTTTGACGAGATCCAAACTGACGTCGAGAACAAAGAAGGAAAGAAAAACACTCTAAAAAAGGTTTGCAAGACATGTGCAAATATGTTTGGCGTGTCAAATGTCAAAAGAAAGATGTTTCAAAAATAGCTCCAGCAGCGTGCTATATGCCTCTAGAATGTCTGTACTCTAGTGCAAGGCGTTCAGAGTGATTGGATTGAAGAGCAAGCTGTATAAGTGCGTGTGGAAGCCCTTTCCGTAGATCCAATCCAAGTCTTGAAATCGACTTGAGGATTTGGAAGCTTCACCAATAGGCACAAATGTTCATAGCAACTCTGTTGGGTACATATCACAGACAATATGAGTCGTCTATCTGGTTTAGGTCAAGTGATTCTAGATGTGGATTGACTATAATACGGGAAAAGAGCAGAATGAGAACAGTGTGCTATCAAACATACAAGTCAATAAAGTGCATTTCTCGCTATGCAGACTACCTTCTGAAGGCCATATGCCGCCATAGCCGCCTCTTTGAAGGCTTCACTTAGTGTTGGGTGAGCATGACATGTTCGCGCTACATCTTCGCTAGAGGCTCCATACTCCATGGCAAGGACAGCCTCTCCAATCATTTCTCCAGCATTCTACATTTCAAATGTCATCAGAATAGGTCAGGATCCAATGCAGGTAGTCCACACTCATCATAGCTTGACTTACAGGACCCATAATATGCACTCCTAGGATACGATCCGTTTTCTGATCACTTATAATCTTTACCATGCCGTCGGCATCATCTAAAGCGAGCAACAAAAGCGTAAATGCAAGTCTTGTAGGTAGATATCCAAAGCCAATGATGCTTACCGACGGTTCGTGCTCGACTGTTGGCAAGGAAAGGGAACTTTCCAGTGTTGTAAGCGACACCTTTGGCTTTCAACTCTTCCTCGTTCTTCCCGACCCACGCTACTTCTGGGTGTGTGTAGATGACCGACGGTATGGCATCATAATTGACGTGGCCATGGGATCCAGCAATGTACTCCACAGCAGCAATACCTAATAACAAAGACTAAGAATTTAAGAATAAAGGCTTCCACATGGCTTGTGAGGGACGACCAACCTTCTTCTTCCGCCTTGTGGGCCAACATAGGGCCAACAATGACATCTCCGATGGCTCTTATGCTTGGAATGTTGGTAATGAATTGCGAGTCGACCTTGACACGTCCTTTGCCGTCCATCTCGACGCCAGCCTCTTTTAGTCCAAGATCATCCGTGAAAGGTCGTCTGCCAATCGAGACAAGAACCACATTGGCATCCAGCTATCAAGCAAAGATGCCAATAAGTATTAATGTTTCTCATTGCTGACCTTAAGGCAAGATAGGTCAATGAGGTTTACCGTTTCTTCCTTGCCTCCATTTGCAGCGTCAACGTTGACTTTGACGATTCCGGACGAATCCTTCTTGCATGACACGACTTTGGTACCAAGCTTGAACTTGATGCCTTGCTTTTGTAGCACCTTGAAAAAAGCATTTCTAAAAGTGTAAAGTCGTAAGCACGAACTCGTTTTGAATGTTGCGGATTTGGCACAAGTATGGTCAAGTTTTCCACTCACCCTAGCTCTGCGTCCATCCCAGCACCGATAGCCGGCATGTACTCAACGACAGTAACCTCAGATCCCAATCGGCCCCACACGGATCCCTATTGAAAAGATAGCAGTAGGTATGTTCATTTTTGCAGTGACAGGAAGAGATGGCAATCAACATGTTCCGAACCAGCTCGAGACCAATGACTCCACCTCCGATGACAATCATCTTTTCAGGAACTTTGTCGAGTGATAGAGCTCCAGTGGATGTCACAATTTGCTTCTCATCAATCTAGTCAAAACAGTATCATTTATGAGAGAGCATATTCAGTTATCGAGACGACACATCCATACTTCAATTCCAGGAAATCCACTTGCATCCGACCCGGTGGCGATGATGATGTTTTTGGTTTCAATAGTTGATGTTTTGCCATCTGCTGATGTGACTTGAACTGTGTTGGCGCCTAAAACCTTTCCTGCACCTTTGGCATACGTGACTTTGTTCTTTTTGAACAATCCTTCAACACCTTTGGTGAGACCACCTACGGCTTTCTCTTTTGTCTTCATCATCTGCGGCAGGTTGAGTTGAACGCCAGATACTACAACAAGATCAACATGATGAAGAGGGAGATTAGAGCTGGAATGGGGAGGATATAGGAAGATTCAAGATTCATACCGTCGATTCCTCTGGCTTTGAGGTCATGCTTGGCCATGTGATAGAGATGTGAGTTGTTCAACAAGGCTTTGGATGGTATGCAGCCTACATTAAGACATGTTCCACCGAGAGCACCTCTCTTCTCAACGCATGTGGTCTGCTCTCATCATAAACGTTCACGTTTGTCAAATAAGACGATGAAGACATCTCAAACACAAGACACGCCCTCTCTTTTCCTACCTTTAAACCCAGCTGAGCAGCTTTGATGGCAGCGACATATCCCCCAGGACCACCACCGATGATGACTACATCCTGAGTGTCATCTGAAACAAGACAAGAGTAAACATGGCTATCAGTATCGGATCTGTTAATGGCTTCATATTGAATTAGATTTAGCTTTTGACTGTCTACACTCTTCAAGTCGTGGTGGAGATGATGATAGCCATTAACCAAGACATACCTTTGTTTGCAGAGGCGAATGTCCTTATCGAATAGGCCAGAGCAGGAAACCGAATTGGTTTGTTGGTTATGAAAGTGGATGATGATGTAAGCAATGAAGAAGATATTGTATCTGATTTGATGATCTTAGAAGAGGTGTGGAAACATTTGCTTAATGTCTGTGTATGCATATTGGTCCCAATGGCTGAATAGTGTCTAAACATTGTTTGTCTGTCAAAATCGGTGTTGAAGAAGAAAGGTGGCCAAAGCAGAAAGAACAAAGGAAATTCTGGAGTGTCGCACCGCAAAACGTTTGCGTTTGAACATCAAGGTTCACATTTTACCAAGAGATCTACTGTTCAGAGTGGTTTGCTAGTAGGTGGCATGGTATGAATAAAATAATCTATCGGAATACTGACCTTGATTATCGAGAATCTCATTCCAATTCATTATCTTTCTGGAGATTGATAAATGGACGAATGTTTTTGACAGTATAAACATTATGAAATTGGTATTGACATGATAAGAATGTCCTTATTGGTTGGTTTGTTTGATTGATAGCGATGATTAATGATGAATGGTGATTGAGTTGTGAGAGACGGATCCAAAATCTCGGAGAAGCCCTTCAAGTGTACTTGAGCAAGACTGATGATGCGTCTAATGTCAGCACAGTGTACCTTCTACAATAAGATTTCAAGCTTTTGCCAATCCAGTCACCAAACTGAACACTAGAGCTTTGGCTTACGTTTATGCTTTTATAGGCGATCCCACCACACAATATACTACAAGATCGATAGAGATGAGATGCAAATAGAACAGCTAGAGCAGGAAGAGACTGAAAGCAGACTAGATCATGACTAAAGACAACCTGAAGTGAGGTGTAGCTTCATTGTACATGGAATCTATTGACTTGTGACGTGATTGTGTTGACACTCCAAAGGAATGTTGCAAAGGTTTTTGCTTTCTTCTCTCGAAACTGACATCGTCGTCGACATCAACCACATCACTTTTAAAGGAGATTTCACCTATTCTCGACTAACTATAATCTATGACAATGACTTCAGGTAATGTAGTGTTCCAGCATCAATTCGGATGTTGAGTATCCACATCATTCATAGCATAGTTGTTCTTCAATCCGATCTGAATCTGATGACTAATGTTGTGTTGTTATGTTGAAAGGCTACACGGCTGGCGGATATGGAGGTCAGCAGCAGCAGCAACAACAACAACAACAGAATGCTGGTGGTTATGGTAACAGAAATTATGGCAATGGTGGCAACAGCTACAGTGGAGGCTCAAATTCTTCATATCAACAGCAGCAAGCCGGCGGCGGAGGTGGTTTTTTCAACAACAACAACACTTATGGCGGCGGTCAAAGTAGCAGTCAAGGTCAGTCCTATGGCCAGCAGCAAGGTTTTAGTAGCTCTCCAGGTGGTGGACGCAAGACAACTGCCGATAAACACTCTGTGCGACCTGTCACCATTAAACAACTTTGGTCCGCCGTTCAAGCCACTGGCGATCAACCTTTCAAGCTGGATGGATGTCAACTCGAACAGGTAGGTCTTCTTCTAACCATGACGATGATCTCATGCTGATGATCAAGTTGGCCAATATCTTCACCCATTGTGATTTATAGGTTACCTTTGTTGGACAGATCGAACGAGTGAAAGAGTTTGCCACCAACCTAACGTACCAATTAGGTGATAGCACTGAAAAGGTGGAAGTCGTCGTGTGGTCAGGTCAAGACGATTCTGAAGTCAATTTGAAGCTGAGAAATGAGTGCAGGTATGCGCAAGATTCATCCAATCAGCTTCCACATTCGAGAGGGTCATATTTATTTTTGGAATCACAGGGAAGGCGTCTATGTTCGTGTCTTTGGACATCTCAAGTCATTTCAAACCAAACGTAACGTCGTCTCGTTCTTTATGAGACCTGTTGTGGATCACAATGAGATCTCAATGCACTACCTCGATGCCATCTACCACCACTTGTACTTTTCCAAGGGACCACTCCTGGTACGAGATACATGTTCATGCACGCATATTGCCTCCAATTGCGATATGTCAATTGCTAACTTTACATTCATTCTTCTGCAAACGGCAGAAGATGCAAGATCCGAATCAAACGACACAAGCACAAGCCAACCCATTCCAGCAGAACCCACAGCAGCAGCAGCTACAGAATATGAATGGAGGTCCGCCGCAATTTGATTACATGAACAATCAGCAGCCAAACGTTCAGCAAACCGATCAAGAATTCTTTGACAACAATGGCACATTCAACGGCGTACAAAAAGCCATCATATCGTACTGCAAACGTGAGAGTGGAGAACCAGCCAAAGGCAATCACGAGCAAGTCATTGCCAACTCTATCTTGCCTACACTACCAGGAGTTAACACTGACATGGTGATTCAAGAGCTTCACTTCTTGGTAGAAGAAGGTATGGAGCAAATCTGTGAAATCGTCAAATATGTGAACGACATTTGACTTTGCCATTGCTTGCTCGTCGCATCTTCTCATTTCAGGTCATCTATACCAAACGGTTGATGAACACCATTTCTGCACTACTCTTTGAGAAGCACGTGTGGACCATGTGACTCTAGAGTATCACAAGCGTATATAATAAATATGGTTGAATCAAAACAAAGTGCATGAGAATGGCAAATTTGACAGCATCAAGGGCGTAGTTCAACTTTATATTCACACTACATAAAGATATCAGTCATTGATGTCTACATAAGCTGTTTGCGGGCACAAATGAAAATGGATGACATGAAAAGTGTTTCAACATCATCAAGGTCAATTCAATGCTTGTCTTTCTTCTGCTTCTTGCTTGTATGATTGGATCCCATTTGCTATTGCAGACAGACATCAAGTGTTAACATACATTCTTGGGTTGACACTAGGTTTTAAAGAACATTACCGTAATCCGAGGAGAGCCTCCAAAGTTCAACTTCAGTTTGACGCCAGTTTGGAGTGTCGGGCCGACTTTCTCTTTGATTCTGGAAGCATCCATACCTTCATCGTCACTTCTGCTGCCATGATCTTGCAAAGCATCAGGTTCTTGAGATAAAGGATGATCTTGTTGCTGCTGTTGATGGCGGTGACGACCTTCCTTCTTGTTGACGTAGTGATGCTCCCATAGATAGCGAAACACCATAATCAGTTCATTGGCCTTCTCAGCCCACACAGAGTCTTTTCCATTGTAGTTGAAACAGTTCCGAGCGATGAGATGGATGTCTTGTTTGAACTCATTAGCGTCTTTGTAGTCATTGCTGTTGAGTCTCTGTCGCATCTTGTCAAAGTCCATCGGAATTTGGTTAAGGTCATAGTAGCCTACGGCCAAGGAAGGGTCCACAGCATGTCGGAAAGGACTGAAAGAGTTGATGGAGTTGAGAATGTGTAAGATCTCTGACAAGACGTTGTAGTATTCTGGCGCGCCTTGTTGGTCACGTTGATGTTGTTCCATCCATTCTTGAAGTTGAGCCCACCGTTTGTCGACTTCTTTCTCCATGATGATGGCATTCTTGTGAACGACATGATCTGGACTATTGTAGAGGATGGCGTTGCTCCATATTTGATCAAGATCCTTCTTGATTTGGTCGAGGTTCTGATATTGATTTGTGTTCAATCTGGTATTGACAGTTCCCAAATCCATAGGGCGTGTGATGATGGTGGTATAATCTGGAAGTTTGGCAGCTACAGGATCCACAGGATGCAGAAACGCACCTGAACTAGGATGCGACATCAATCGGGAAATGACTTTGGATGTCTTCTTGACTGCTTTTTGATCCTTGAACGATTGTGAGTCGGCGCGCAAGTAGGGTCCAACATTTGCTTTGACAAACTTTTTAGCTTTGCTTCGATCTTCAGCACTCAATGGAGCGTCAGCATCCGCTTCGGCTGGCCCGATCGATCTTGGTTCGTTCGCATTGGCCATGGCATTGGCATCCATGTTTGAGTCTGCTGGAACGTCCATTGCTCTTTCTGGCGCCTTGTCTTCCTGCTTTACTTGAACAAGCTCAGCATTGCTGTTGATTTGCTGCACTGATTCCATTTCTCGTTTCCATTCCCGAATGAAGAAGCTTCTGAATGCGTTTCCTTGCTGGTATGGCCACGATGCCTTCTCGTTGAATTTGAGACAATTGTCAAAGATCAGCATGATGTCCTGGAGGAACTGATCTGCAAGCTCGTTGTCGTTGGAGTAGTGATATACATTGTTTGTCAGCTTGCCTTCAATTGTCCGAAAGTCCATTGCTTTGTTGGGAGCAATCTTATCCAGATACATTGGAAAGAATTCGAGGCTGACGGGTTGCCAAAAGAGATGGCCATTGGTCTTGTGTTGCAGTCGCCGCAGCATTCGCATGCATCGTGAAGCCATACTGTTGTCTTTCGGAACATCTTGCGGTGGTGGTGGAACGTAGGCATGGGTAGATAGGTCGATGCTTCCAGCGGCATAAGCGTCTGCCAATTGTTTCTTATCTGGAGTCATGCTGCTGGTTTCCAAGTCCACTCCAAGTAGTTCGTTGAATCGACGTTCCAAGTCCACAGCACTCTTCCAAACAGCAGCTTCAGGTCCATTGAATGTGAAACAGTTCTTGAAGATGAGTCGAACGTCTTTCTCAAAGTCCGCTTTGAGCTTGAACGAGTTCTTTTCCAACTTCTTTTCAATCTTGCTGAGATCCATTGGCCTTTTGATGAGCTGTGGATACGTGGGCAGGTTAAGAGCACGCCAATCAACTGGAAATAGGAACGCTGGAGCTGATGGATGTTGCTTCAATGACAGTAGTATCTCCGAACAAACTCGTTTATCCTCTTCTGACATAGTGACAGCGGTTGATTTGACTTGCGGCTGATCGGCGGGGCTTGCGGATCGTGAAACGCTGTGAGAGTTTGGTGGATCAGCTACTGAGAATGGAAGAGGAGGAAGCAGAGTGTTGATCGATGATGTTGTGGCTTCAATCAGTGGGTTTGTGAGGTCATGATGTGTATCAAAATCCATGTCATTGGCTTTGTCCGTTGGGATGTTCATCATTGGCGAGCTCTCAACTTGCTCTTGGTATACATTTGCAGCTTCTGGCGGTATTGGGGGCCGTGTAGTGTCTTCTAGTTGAAGAGCTGAATCCGTTGACGACGACAACGGCGTTGATGCTGATGCTGATGCTGATGCTGTTGCGGTTGCTTCTTCGGTGACGACGTTCTTTTTCATCCAGTTTTCGATCCAGAATGTCTTGAGTTGCTGTGCAGCGATATAGGGTGGTGTTCCAGGTGGATTGAATTGCATGCAGTTCTTGAAGACAAGGTCCATATGGCTTTCGAAATCGAACAAATCTGTGTATTCTTTACCTTCCAGCTTCCGCCGAATCGTGCCAAAGTCCATTGGATCTTTGATTTCCTCGAGATAAGTTGGACATCCATCCGTGATAGGATCTACAGGTCGTAAGAAGTAGAAGGAAATATTTTCCTGATTGCAGAGTCTAGTCAAAATTGTCTTTGCCTTCTTGAACAAGGTTGTCGTCATGGCCGCATGGCGTGCTGGCATTATCGGTTTGCTGGCGTAGGAAGAAATGGCGGTGGATGTTGGTAGTTGCTCGTAGGTCTCGTCTTGATCGTCATCGTCTTGGCCTGACCATGCGCGCCTACGCCGTTCCATGTAATATCGCTCAAGGATTTGTCCCATTTGGTAGATTAAGCTGTTTGGATCGTTGAAGAGATAGCAGTTTTCGAAACACTTGTTCAAGTCGCTGAACATGTCGTCCAAGGTCTTGTAGTTCCCATACATCAATTTCTTTTCAACAGTATTAAAGTCCATAGGATCCCTGATGATGCGATAGTAGGTGGGTACCATCATTGGATCCACAGGACGCAAGAATGGTTCGGAATATGGGTGATTCTTCAGTTTGGTTAATAACTTTTCGGCTCGTGGTAGCAAAGTCATGTTGACAGGACGTCGATCAGGAATGTCGATGATAGGAGCTGGAGTGAAGGCAGCATTGGCGTCGTTACTGAGACTGTTGGAAGATGGAGGAAAGCTCGACGAGTTGCTAGCGGTGTTACTGTTGGCGTCAGAGAACTTGATTCGCACTTTGGGAAGTCCTAATTCCTCTTCGACAGTGTTGGCGATGGGTTCGGCAGCTTCATAGACAAACTCACACAGTCGAATGCATAGTCGGTACAGCACTGGATCCTCGACGACGGCAGCAGCAGTCAAGTTCCACAAAGTCTTTTTGAATTGGTGGTCTCCAAGTAGGGCTTTCAATGACATGTCCACACTGTGAGGTGCTGACATTGGATTGAGATCTGCAAAGTCGAATGAGTTGGACATGTACTTCTCTTGGTTCTCGATGACGGTTTGTGTCATTTGCATCAATGTCTCGACTATGCATCGCTTGACGCATGTCTCTTCTTTGTCGTTGGCAAGAATGGTGCAGATGTATCGGATGACGGAGGGTAGATGATGTCCAAGTCGCAGCAAGGCTTCCACAGAGATCATACGGTTCGGTAGGACGTTTCCAGGCCTCGAGTAGCGGAGAAAGTCTCGTAGATCCACTTGCATGAGTTGGTGCTGCATCCAGTCGGCAAAAACCTTGAGGCAAGAGTAAGCAATCATCTGTTTCCAACTCGGTTGCAGCTTTTCCCATTCGAACCATCGTGTCACTTCATCAACTGCATCCTTCATGAACTGTCGACTGCGATCCGCCTCAAAATTGTTGCCATTGAGTTCCGATCCGATCATCGCCTGGCCCACCGATTCAATGAGTGTACTGAGATAGTGCGAGTCCGATCGATGGTTGACGCTGCTGTCGGCATTCCTGAGTAAGGTGATTAACACCAGCTGAAGATCCGATACAGGTTTGTTGTTCTTGTCTCGAATTGAGGCCAATGCTGGTGGGATGGCTTTGAGAATGAAGTAGTCAACCATATCGTCAAAGTTGTATCTTTTAGGAACATATCCATTGACGCCTTCGGCGGCAGGATCGCAGCAGTACTTGGTTCGTAGAATCAACATGAGATGATGCATTCCCATCCATTGAATCTCCTCGAAGGCGCATTCGGCTAAAGCTTTGATTCCCTCGACTCGCACGCCATAAAAGTTGCGCTCCGAAGCAATCGCACCCAAGAGACATCCACATCCTTCTCGACTAGCTACAGGTTGTGCAAACGCTCGAATGGCTTCATATTGGGCTACGACGTCCTTGTCTTTGAAGAGCTGCGACGACCACATGAAGTCTTGTTGAAGATGTCGAATAGAGAAGAGGTGATCCATCTCTGGATCGATGCGAACCCAATCCAGTTCTGTTCCTAGCGCTGCTGCGTCGCCACGTTCCAAAGCTGTATCGCGAGTCCATTGTACTGGTTTGATTTGAGCTGTAATAGCAGGATCCTTCCATGTTCCCCACATGAGAGCCACTTGTTTAGGATCCAACATCTTCATCGAGTCTGATACGAGCCCTTCTCGTCTTTCACGTTCACGCCGCTCTCGATCTTCCTTCTCTTTGCGGAGTCTTGACTTCTTCGTCTCTTTGAACTTTTTGTATTTGCTGTGGTATTGAGTCTGCATCCTCTGGTTGGCATGTTCTTCCACAGTCTTGATCTCGTCGAATGTTCCAGTCGGCTCGTGCACACGCACTGTCATCTCTCCAGCGTACTTTACCAATCCAAGTTGCTTTGTCCAAAAGTCAATAACACCTCTGCGAACATTGTATCGAGACTCATCAAACATGACTGCAACACCTGTCTATTCAGCTATCGACCCTATATTGCTCTTTGAAGCCTCGCTACTCTACGACAGCATCGATCGACATCATGATCAACTATTTCAAATGAAAGCTGGCGCCGTCATCTACATGTTGGAGAAGCGAATTGAAACGTTGCAACGAGGCGGAATGCTGGTGATTCTTCGAAAGCTAATGCAATCCAGTGACTATGAACTTGGTGTGTCGACAACAGCACTCTTTCGAATCGTGAAGAAGACTGGAAAACAAGACTTTAAGAGCTTTACGGACATGTGGATTCACAAGTCAGGCGTGCCTGTCATTCAAACGGAGGCTCGATACAATGTTCGCAGAGGTGTTATTGACTTTTG
>QQTW01003202.1_pt1 | contig 12048 bp, 17 predicted proteins | sample 1904831 | NCBI WGS metagenome assembly QQTW01 (sample SAMN09435610, study PRJNA476489) | Subsurface metagenome, whole genome shotgun sequencing project. | reverse complement strand
CGTTGTTGATCACGTAGATGAGTACATCCATGCCGTATCGTGCCATCGTCTCAATTACAACACTGAACAGTCGAACTACGTCAAGCAACTCGAATCCGCCAAAGCCAAGAACGAAGCCAATGCAGCGAAGAAGGCAAAAGAAAACAAGACACCGATGACATATGCTCGTGTCTTCGATGTGATCAAGTCAACACTTGACAAACTCAGCCCACCTGAAGACGGCGGCATCGTATACGTGAGCGAGGGTGCAAACACAATGGACATCTCCAGGAGTATCTTCACTGTCGAACATCCACGCCTGAGGCTCGATGCGGGCACTTATGCAACCATGGGGGTTGGACTCGGCTATGCCATTGCTGCGCATGCAGCCTACAACGGCACCGCTGCAGAAGCCAGCTCGGGCCCGGCCAAGACAAAGAAGATCGTTGCGCTGGAGGGTGATTCGGCGTTTGGATTCAGTGCGATGGAAATTGAGACGATGGCACGATACGGCATGGATGTACTCATCTACGTGATCAACAACGGCGGTGTCTATCACGGCGACTCGGATGATGCGGAGAAGTGGCTCGCCATGCAGAAGAAGACCGAAGAGGGTGTCAATCAAGGGGGCTTGAGAAGCACGAGTCTGGGATGGGAGGTTGGGTATGAGAAGATCGCAGAGGCGTGTGGAGGTCAAGGGTACCTGGTCCGAACGCCGGAGGAGTTGGAGAAAGCGACAGCGGAGGGGTACAAGAGCAAGAGCGTCTGTGTTGTCAATGTCATTATTGAAGCGGGTAGTGCGAAGAAGTTGGAGTTTGGATGGCAGGCGAGTTCGAAGAAGGCGAAGAAGGGTGCGAAACTCTGAGTGGCATTGTGGTTGGCATGAGGTCTTCTCTCTCTGTCTACTTATTTATAAGCCGAGGTTAAACGTTGAGTAGGTGGATAGCCCAGGGACTGTTCCACCTATGGCACGCCATTGGCTTCACCTACACCCAACTTGCAATGTCAAATTCATGAGTACTGAGGTAGAAAGAGCAAACCTTAATGGCGTTGACAAGGTGGCCAGTGGATCCTCGCACAAGCTTCGTAGGGCTGACTCACAGACCCTCCTCGGAACCTTTCCTGCTCCGTACCGATCGGTAATTCTGGCACTAAGGTTCCAGTCCGGCGGATAACGTCAGATTTGATACAGCTGATGACCGCTAACTTATTCATCATCTACATCATTGGGGAAGAAGAGAAAAGAGTCACTGATTGACAGAAGAAAGGATGAAGCTGACTCTCAAGCAGAAGGACGAACTGGCAACCCGAGTCACGGGATCGGTAGGAATGGATGCATGTCTGCCCTGTACAATGGCTGACACGAACATTGAGTCACTTCTCCCGTCAGCGCCCTTTCCCAAGGCACCACTCGGACCCTCAGCGTCGGGTTCGTGACAAAGCCGAGGGACCGTGTAAGGCTTCAGGCAGAAGAAAGACTATTACTTCAGACTAACTACCGTGGCCGCGGGTTGTCGATTAACTAAGTTAGGTACACTTTCTTGATTACCAACTGGATCTCGGAGATAAAACGGAGTATGAGTATATACAGAAGTGCCTGCTAGTTTTATACGATCTTCCATAGATTTCTTCTCGCTGTACGTTTCTGTTTATGTTGCACTATAAGTGTTGCTCTAATCATCCTTTGGCGCTCTTTCTTCGGCCGTTAGTGAATCCAAAGCAATGGCAAACATTTCAATGGCGGCGTATACAACCTGCTACTACCCTTGGACTGTCGCGATGAATGCGACGACTTCCATGATCAATATCGAAGAGATGCGGCCGGCCCTTGCGCAATTAGCGGATCAGTTTCCATTGGCTATGGCTTCGTTGCTTATACCGACAATGCTTCTATATTTGTCCATATACACCCTGATCATTGGGCGACATACCACATATAAAATATTGACGTTCAGCTCAATCGCGGCGTACTTTGCTTCTCCATACCTCGCGCCGATACATTGTGGGCCGGCGCGGTCTCTGCAGAATTTCGCAAGTACGGAGTTTTCATACTCGGACATATCGTGAAAGTGATACTGATATCACGACCAGTTGCAATTGCCACAATGAAGTTGCTCGACAGCTTTGCGCGGCGAAACAGTCTGCCTGTATACATCTCCGGCCCCACACCTCGACCGTCCGTACTCGCGTTTATCGTCTTGACTGAGCTCCGCTACGAGTCCTTCGCACCGAACCATATCCGTATTCCTAAGAACGCAGAAGATTTCTCTGAGCCCATGCAATTGGCAGTCCACACCGGGGCATTCCTCGCTTTGCAATCTCTACCTCAGGTCTTTCCAACCGTCTTAGCGTTCGAAGTCCTCCTAGCAATCTACATCCTCTGGACGAGCATGCACCTAGTGCTCCGTTACAAAAGCTCCCCCGCCCTCTTCGGACCCCTGTACATGGCCGAATCCCTAACAGGATTTTGGAGCGAGACGTGGCATAACGCCTTTGCGTCGCCTTGCCAGTCAATAGCATACAACCCCGTCCGCTTCTCCCTACCGAAATACGGTGTTCCAGTCCGTATCGCACGCGCACTCGGTGTCATTGCAGCGTTTGGCCTCATGGCCATTTTTCACATGTACGCCTTAGCCCCGATATTACCGAAGAGTAGTCTGATCCGGATTGGATTATTCTTCGTGCTTAACGGGGTTGGAACGGTGACGGAGTCTGCCATATGGGGTCGGAGGAGGCATTGGGTGAAGACTGTGCTCGCTTGGACGTTTGAGACCATCCTGGCAACGTGGACGGCTCAGGCAGCGCATATACCGAATGGATTGAGCAAGATCCCCTGGAGGGATATGTGTGGGCCGCCGAGCGAATGGTAACGTCATTCGGGGTACTTACGTTGTCTTCGAACACTGTTTGTGGAAGCGAATTGGAGTTGAGGCATACCCCGTTTTCGATAACCTGTTGGTTAGCGGCATTAAAATCGGCGTACGTACACTTATCATAGAATTCTCTCCTCTTGGTCAGTATTGGCCACGGTCACACTAGTCTCGATCCTCAAACACACCGACCGAACGACAAGATAGAGTATCAATACAATGCCTATTATTTCAGTTGCTATCCTCACGAAGCAGGTCAGCAACCTCACCAACATCCTCGATTGTTAGAGACAGAAAGCGTTGCTTAAAGCGCTCAATAGCACTGATCAGAACAACGATTATTGGGTGGTACCTAAGCAACTTTGCTTGTGTAAAGGCTTCTTCGTCTTCATATCCAGCAATCCATAACGGCTTGCTCTGAGTGCTGAAAGTACTCATTTTGAGATTACCGAAATCAAAGTCATTCTTTATGCGAACCCGACGATTGGAGCGAGGCGTAATTATAATGATCGCTCCGCAAGCTTCCGCGTCGGATCTGCAAGACAGTAATGTGAGTGGGATTTTCTATATCCGAACTGCACGAAGTGAGGCGCGAATACGGGAATAACGTTAGCTTCACATTTTCAGCACATGTCATGACTACGCAATCTGTATCCATAAACATGATTCCTCTTTTCTCTCTTCCCTTCTTTCTTTCACATCGCAACTTCACTACCGTCGTCATCACACTGGTCAACCCCATCAACGAGAGAAGACGCGAGACCCCACCACTATGATCATAGCCCAGGTTGGCTTCATCTGCTGCGTGATACTCGCACCCGCTCTCCTAGCTACCCCGGTCCTCAACGGAAGACCCCCTCCATCGGCATCGTACACGCTGAGATACGAGGACCATAATTGGAACATGCGCCTACCCGAATGCTTCAGCCCAACCGCCCCTCCAACCGACCAACCCAACCCCTTACTCGTCGCCCCTCATGCAGACTGCCTACAAGCCATGGAGAAGATCAACCCCCAAAGAGGTCCGAATTACACACCCGGACCGAACGGCGGCTTCTGGGCCAACCCCGTTTGGATGTCGGGAAACTGCCTCATCGCCGCCAACATCGGAGTGGGCCGAGCTGGTCAATGGAGTCCCTCGGCGCTGTACGGCGCCATCCGTGAGGGCGTGCTGAGTATTCTGGATTACTGTATGCGCGAGGAGGATTCAGTATTGATAAGGTCGGAGTTGGGTGGAAGGTTCCGGATCAGGTCCAGTGATAGTGGAGGAGCGCACATCGTTGTGATGGTTGTCGGGGGTCAAGCGCCGCAGGCTGTAATGGTTGTCGGGAGTGAAGCGCCGCAGGCTGCGAATGATTCCACGAGCACGAGTTAGTTATCCTTGGGTTTGAAGTTGGTTCAGTTAGTTTTGCGGGGTCTTGGGACGGAACTTCAGGGCGGCTTCCCGGGTTTATGGGTATTGCACACTATAGCGGGCAAGGTGGATTTGGAACAGGAGTACGTGAACGCAGATAATATCATCTGAGATGTTTTCCGAGAAGCTGATACTTGTTTCCGTGATGTGTCCTTCGTTGATGTTATCATCTAGGTAAGCAATATCCGATATAGAGCCTCCTTTAATCGCATCTAAGCCAAGATATTGTGGGCCTTCATTGCAGCGGCTGCCTTAATTATTGATAGGAGACACAGAGCATCATCACAGCCCTCTCGCGGCCAAACGGTCTGGTTTGTCGCGCTTCCAGCTGTAGCGGCTGCCGTATAAATTGTATCTGATGTGGGATAAGATCGTGGTAAACAATACAAGGCAGTCTTTCCTGCGAACACGAACAATGACGGATAAGAGTGACGACCTTGAAGCACACACGCAGATTTGAGAAGCAAAGGCTGAATGAGGTCTTTCTACTTAATTCACTGAAGCGGAACTACGCTTGTTGCCAGATGAAGGACCGCTCGCTTCTGGCCTCGCCAGTCCTTAAGATAGTTATAACTCACCCCTGCGCGTCTAGAAGCGCTTCTTTGGCATAAATTAGGTAAGGTATACTCGGACGCGTTAAGTTAGTCGGAAGCATGCACTTCTACACGTACAGGGGTCATACCCGGGTAATAAGGTATTAATATAATTTCTGACCAACTATCCTCACCTTACTCCGACCTTCGACCAACCTCCAGCCAACTCACCACACTCCAATATCAACCAACCGGCAGCCTCTCTCGACCTCAACAACATTCCTGGTACTTCTACAAGGGGAACAGATACCCATTGCAGGCTTCTAGCAGCTCGCTATTATGTATATACCGGCTCCGGAACATCCGACGAATCACTCTGCTTGCAACACATCTCCACTCTCCCTTTCGATATCCGCAACCATGGCTTGGAGTCCTACGGCCGCGGCGTCGAAGAAGAGGAAGGGTCTGCACGGTGGTGCGGAAGAGGGGAGGAATATTCGCAGGTAAGCTTTACCCAAAGCTCCAGGATCTCCGATCTCTCCTCTCGGCAGCCTGCCCCGGAAAATATGTGGCGAGACCAAGTGAGCTAATTACTTACCGCCGAACAGCTCTTCGTGGACAACCAAGCAATCACTCCTCTCATCAACCACCTCATTCCTCACCAATCCCCTCATCAACCCCACTACCAGCACCAACGCTACCTACATCCTCCCCAAACCAAACAACTACGTCCTGCCGCTCGCTCCCAGCCAAGCACGCCTCAACAAAGTCCCCCGCCTCTCCACCTCCAAATCGCCCGCAACCAAACACCTCCCACCCCCCCTCCTCCCTTTCGGCCATCCCACCCCACCACCCCGCCAACATCCCTCAACCTCAACCTCCACCTCACCAAAACGCCAACCAACCACCCCCCTCCTCCCACCACAACAACCACACCAACAACAACCCCACCAACTAACCCCCTGCCACATCTGCCACCGCCGCCCCACCACGACCCCGCACCTAACCTCCTACGCCAACTGCACGCACTGCCGTTCCCGAACCTGCTACGTTTGCCTGCGTCAATGTCGGGGGATGTTGTGCGGCGGCCAGAAGGAGGTCTGCAGTGCTTGTTGCGTGGAGAGGGGGGTTGAGGGCGTGGTTTGGTGTCTGGAGTGTTTGGATAAGGAGGGGAGGGAGGTGGGGCTTGCTGCTGCCAGGGCGAGGGAGGGCGATAGGACGGTGGATTGGGTAAGGAGGCAGAGGGAGTTGTTGGGGCTTTGAGGCGGGTGCGGGCTTGAGCGGGGGATGGCTGTGGTGTGGGTGGGTACGTTTTGCCCCCCGCCTTGCATCTAGTTATGTGTTGCTGGGGCCTGGATTGGTGGCTTGGGTTGGGTGTCTGACTCCGGTGGTGGTGTGGCTGTTTCTCTGTGCTTGATTGCTTGCGCTGGGGGTTGTCGATAGGTTATGGTGGAGAGGTGGAGCGTGTGAGAGGAGACGGAGACGGGCGATACCCCACTTCTGACGAATTTCATTTCCATCTACCAGCCAGCGAGCATTTACGACGATTTCTCCGTCCCGTCGATCTAGGCGCTTGTTATCGGTCCACTGGTGTGGCGGATGGCTCTTTCGCCTCTCATTGTCGAATATCGAGCATATCCAGAGACGAATTCTCTTCAGCTGTTCTCATAGCCCGTTCTGCGACACGATGGTTGCACGTCAATATAGCCTGTTGACATTGCGATCAAGGAAATCTTGTGCTATATCTGATAGTTGTTCAGATATGATTGGCTACAACATGTCACTTTTCGAACATATACGTCTAAAGACTCAAATGTCTATCCTTACCAAAAGCCCGCCCTAACAACGTAACGCCCATTGCTCATGCCGCCGCAATGCCACCACAAATGCCAATTCACATATACAACCTCACTCTCTCTCTCTCTCCAACCTCCATCAGTCCTCAAAACTCAAACTCCCCCCTAAACACATCAACATCCATCCCCGCCACCACCGCCTCGCTCAAATCCCTCCTGCCCATCAGACTAAACACCCTCCTCAACGTATCATACAAATTAGTACTCTGATTCTGATGCATCATCCTCTCCAACTCATCCTCATCGACGCCCTCCCCAACGACCTCCCTCGCCCTATCTCTCCCCTCCTTCTCGACAACCTTATGCATAGCCAAAGCGCCCAACAAATGCTGCGCCGCCTCGTCATAGCATCCGATATTGATGCACGACACGCCCAGATTATACCTAGCCCGGACGAAATTCGGATTGAGCGTCAAAGCCTTCTCGTACGCGGCGATGGCCTCTTCGGAACGGCCGGAATTGGCCAAGGTGGCGCCGAGCCGGTTCCAGAGGAGGTGGACTTGGGAGCGGTGGGTGGAGCGACCGGACTCGGAGCTGGCGAGGGCGGCTTCGAAGCAATCGACCGCCTTGGCGTATTCCTCGTCGCCGTAGAAGAGCACGCCGAGCCCGACCTGGACGTCGGGATCCATGTGTTCGCCGTCGGGCGAGAGTTGGGCCGCTTGGATGAAGAGGTTGGTGACTTTGCCGTGCAGCTGGTGGCGGTCGGTGAAACCGAGGTCCGAGTCCGACGATAGTTCGGACAGGTCGATGATCTGCGGGTATTTGGTGGCGAGCCAGCGTTCGAGGGTGCGGTAGGCGGTCGAGTCGTAGCCTTCGTTGGTTTAGGAGACGGCGAGGCCCATGAGCGCGTCGAGGTTGGACGGATCGAGTTTGAGGGCCTGTTCGAGCGCGCGGATGGCGGGCGATTCCTTTTCGTTTTGCGCTTGCGCCGAGCCCAGCATCGTCCAGGCTTCGACGTGTTGCGGGTCTTTCTGCACGGCCGCTTCGAAGGCGAGCGCGGCGAGCGAGAGGTTGCCGCCTTCTGACATGATGCGGATGCCTTCTTCGAAGGGGTTGCCGACGGCCCGGAAGACGTTGTCTTCTTCGAAGAGGTAGTCGCCCAGCTGCGGGTCTCGGAAGCCTCCGTGCGTGTTCAGTCCGTCGAATCCGTCCCATTGATCGAAGTCGCCCATGTGCATGCCTTCGCTCAGGCCTAGATGGTCGTCTTCGACCATTTGTCTGGCAGCCTTCATCTCAGCGTCGATGCCCTTCCATATGCTCTCAAAGTCGCCAAACTCATTGGTCTCGGAAAGAACTGACCTATCCATAGCGTTGAGCTCTGCCTCCATGGCGGCATTTGCTTCAGCATCGAGATCTTGTTGCCCCTCGGCATCTATCTCGGCGAACTGTTCTTCCCAGTTTCGGTCGTCCAGTTCTACCATCCGTCCCTTGCCCTTGGTCTCAGTCCTCGGATCTAGGGGTCTTTGCATGGATATTGGACTGTAGGAGCCCATCATTCCCATGCCACCCATACCCATACCCATACCCATACCCATACCATAACCCATACCCATCGGTCGCTGATATCCATTCATTGTACTGTGTGTGCTTGAGATTGGGCTAGCCGTGCGCTCCGTGCCATTCCTTTCCATCTGCTGAAAGCGCTGAAACTCTTGTGGCGTGAAGCCAGCTGGGACGAATGTTCCATGTTGCTTTGTTTGATATGCGGCCTCCATCCGCGCTTGTTCTAAAGGGTCGAACTCTGCGGCCCAGCCAGGTGAGCCAGTTCGCTGCGGTGCGGCCTGGTAGGTCTCGAGTTCTCTACGCATTTCCTCCATGGCGAAAGGTTGCATTGGAATTTGACCATTCTGTTGTAGAAAGCCATCCATCACCTGAGGAGTAATAGTCAGCGCTCAGACTTGATAGGACCAAAACCGTCTATCTTTGGCTAAGCCACTGAAGAAAGAAAAGGATCTGGTAGGTGACTCACGTTATCCTGCCCCCCAACTCTGCCTGCTCGTCTGATGCCCTCCTGAGCACCGCCCGGACCCCTACCGACGAGCCGATCTCTTTGTAAGGACTTGTCATCCTGAATGTGTTTTGTAAACTGCGTGAGGGGATTTCCCGCTGTGGAACACTCGGCGCCACCGAGAAGCGACATTTCAACTCTCGACCGATGCTCAACGCAAGCCGCAGCCAAGTTATGGTACAGTGAAGAGACAAATATGATATAAGGAGGTAAGAGGCTACGCTAGAATACTGTCGATATGTGTGAGTGAGGTGTTAACGTGTGGTTGTTGAAGGCAACTGTGGGGGTTTCTTGTTCCTTCAACTCGGGCCGCCAAACATTCGCTTCGGTCCTCAGTGATCAGGTTCCGAGGTATCTCTCACATCACATCACGTGATCTCACGTGCCCTTCTTAGACCAGAATCGGATTTTATAGAGTTGAGTGGTAGTTGGAAGGTAGACGCTATGCAGAGAACTGTGACATATTATAATACAGCTCACAAAAAGACAACTCTAAGAGAAGTAAGGACATGGAAGAAGAAAACAGTTTTGCAAGTGTTTGAGAACACCCGTCGTGCAGGTGGAATCAGTCACATCTACAAGAGAACGCCGAAAGAAACCCTAACACTCTCGGCAGATCTCCCGTTCCTCTCCTCTATGGACCCATACCTTGTTCACCTGTAGTGGGTGGCTGGTCTGACGTCTGCCGGCTCGAGTGTGATGGGATACTATAGTCGACCCTCAGCTTCCTGCCGTAAACCTCCTTGCCTGCCAACACTTGATAAGCTTTCTCCGCACTCCTGACGTCGATGAAATCGGCATGAGCAAAGCCTCTGGGTTGTCCTGTCTTCCGATCAATCGCAACTCTGACGTCAATGACGTTGTGAATTTCCCTGAACAACTCGTTGAGGTCCTTGTCCGACATCTCAAACGACATGTTTCCGATAAAAAGTGTCTTGGTAGGGGGGTTCATCCGTGGGCGTCCATCCCTTTCCTTCCTAGCCGAGTATTGCACGGTCAGGCGGCGGCCTTCGAATATCTGTAAATTAAGACCTTCTATAGCTCTTGTGGCTGATTCAATCGAGTCGAACTCGGCATATCCGAATCTAATACCGAAAGTTAACATTGATGACAACATAAAACGGCTCCGTGTGATGTGCCTACCCTTTACTCAGGCCTCTACCGTCATAGATAATCTTAACGTTTGACACCGTCCCAAATCTCTCCAGCTCTCTCTTCAAATCCTCTTCGGTCACGTCGAAGTAAAGGTTTCCCACATAGAGGTTCTTACTAACCTCTGCTGCTGGCGCTACATATGGACGGTCTCTATCGCGCCTCTGGGGCCTGTCTTGGCTCTGATATCTGTCTTGGCTCTGATATCCGATACCAGCGGCACTAGCTACTCCCGTAGCGGTATCCTTCGCAAACTCGGCGGCGCTCGACGCCTGCGACGAGATCGTATCGGTTACGGAGGAAGCAGCAGCAGCAATTTTAGATTGATTCTCCTGTCCCACAGCAGTACGGTTTTCTTCCTCAGGAGCGATGGACGATTCAGAGGATTGAGCGATTGAGTGAGACGAAGTTTCTGCCGAAGTTTCGCCTTCAGCCTGTGGCTCGGCCGTGGTCACATCGTCGCTTGCGAAACGTCTTTGCGTTGTTAACAGAGGTGATTGACGACCGATGCGAAGGATTGAAGGGGAGACAGTGGCGATTGAACGGGGCTTGGAGATGATGGACGAGGGTGATGAGGAGAGTATCCGGAACGCGGTACGGCGGAGGCAATACCTGCACAAGATAGGGTTAGTCTGGGGAACGGAATCTAATACGTATCTTCACATACATCTTGCTTTTCAATGGTGGAAGAAGGGATGTGCTGGTTTGCGGGTTGGTAACACTGTGTCTTGTGGGATTCTTTGGTAAAGGAGCTGGGACAATTGAGATCAACCTGGAAGACTTCAATAATTTTCAAGCTAAATCACTAGCTCAAAATCCCTCCGGCGATTACCTAGACGATTAGATTACAACTAAAGTATTTTACGAAAGTTTCAGTCAATAATTTACACTGGAACACCACCGTAGCGGCTCAACTTCAGATGGGCGAAGAACTCAAGGCATCAGACTGAACGTGTTACACGTCAAGCAGTTGACAATTTCCGAACAAAACAGATGTACACGTGAAGCTAAAGTGTGAGTGCAAGGAGAACCAGGCCCAGTCATATTTGATCACGCCTGGCATCTCCAGGTCAGTGAGCTGCATCGTGGCACGCTTCTACACATTTTCACAGCACGAAGGCAATGCTACACAATACCTTGTTGTCTCTCTACCCCAAAGCCGTCACTATGGTATACTCTTGCTGTGTGATCACCTCTAGATCGTCTTCAATGGTAGCGATGGACAGTTGGTCTTGATTGCACGTGGATGCGCGTGAAAGATGGAATTTCTAAAATCAATTTGGCCTCCTATGCATCTATTTATATCAGATAAACAACAGGGAAAAGAAGATTAAAAAAAGAGCTCAAGGTACCCCTGATCGGTATAGGCTCGTCAGTCTAAGCAGTAAGTATGTGATTGAAAGCATGCTAAACCATCCCATCTATTGAGAGAGGTAATCTCGAATCATATTACCCAACTCCGCAGCCTGCAGCGACCATTATTAGCATGGGTACCTAGTGATCACAAGGGGAGAGAGAACGTACGATTGGCAGGTTCATCATTGTGAAATTGTTCCTTTTCCCTGACGGTTCCGGCTCTGCAACATCCTACGTGTCGATCCCGCCCATTTCACCGGACCAGCTCTGTGTTTACGGGATGAACTGTCCGTTCATGAAAGACCCCACCTCCTACACAATTGGTATCGACGGCGTCTCTAAGATCTATATCAACGAACTTCTCCGGCGGCAGCCTGAAGGTCCCTACCTTCTAGGAGGCTGGTCAGCTGGTGGTGTTGTTGCCTTGGAGGTCACCCGCCAACTCCAAGCAATGAACAAGGCCCATCCCGAGAAGAACTACACCGTCGAAAAGCTCATACTCATTGACGCACCATGCCCGATTCGGCTCGAACCGCTCCCCTCCCGTCTCCATCACTTCTTCAACCAAATCGGACTCCTGGGCACGGGAGATCCAACAGCGATTCCCAGCTGGCTCTTACCTCACTTCGAGTCCTCCATCAAGGCTCTCACCGCTTACGTGCCCGAGATCATACCCATCGCCCCGGATGCACCCAAGTCCTTCCTCATCTGGGCGCGTTATGGCGTGTGCAAAAATCCGGGTGATCCTCGCCCACCGCCTCAAAAGGACGATCCCAAGAGTATGAAGTGGTTGTTGGAGAACAGGACTGATTTCGGATACAATGGATGGGACCAGCTGCTGGGCGCAGAGAACTGCACGTGCAAGGTTATTGACGCGAAC
>QQTW01003201.1_pt1 | contig 12050 bp, 10 predicted proteins | sample 1904831 | NCBI WGS metagenome assembly QQTW01 (sample SAMN09435610, study PRJNA476489) | Subsurface metagenome, whole genome shotgun sequencing project. | reverse complement strand
CTCTTCCTTATTCGTTAAGTCACGCTCAATCTCGTGTAAAAATACCCGGTCGATGGCTTCTTCTACACTAGGCAGAATATTCAGCACGGATTCTAGTTTAGAGATGGTAATGAGCTTCATTACATGATCCTGCAGGCCGGATAAAATTAAAAGGCCGTTAGAAGAATTACACAAACGGTTAGCAATTAAGATAGAACTCAGACCAGAAGAATCGGTATATTTAACGTTGCTCAGATCTAAGATCAGGTTAGAAATGCCTTCGGCGTTGAGCTTTACAAATTCTGATTTTAAATCGGGGGCAATGGTTGTATCTAATTTTTTTTCATCAATGGTGATGATGGTATAGTTTTCTTTTTTATCAATGGTGTATTTCATACAGCTTGAAATAAGGTTTTAAAAGCGAATTTATCAAAAAAAATTAACAAAATGTACTATATAGGTATTTATAATTAGTTAGCTGCTAAACCAGTTGGAATATACTTTTCTCTATCCGGGGCACGGCTTGCGCATAATCGGCCGGTTTAAACTCCTGACCGGTAACTACCTGAAACAACTCAATATACCTCTCCGAAATACTTTGTACCCAGTCATCGTCCATTTCTGGTATCCGCTGACCGGGTTTTCCCTGAAAGTTGTGTTCTATCAACCATTTCCGAACAAATTCCTTCGACAATTGTTTTTGCGTTTCGTTGTTTATTTGTCGCTGCGCGTAACCATCGGCGTAAAAATACCGCGACGAATCCGGCGTATGTACTTCGTCGATCAGGTATATTTGCCCGTTGGCTTGACCGAATTCGTATTTGGTATCTACCAGAATCAAACCCCGTTCCGCCGCTATTTCGGTGCCCCGCGCAAAAAGGGCCCGGGTATATTTTTCCAGTTGCTGATAGTTTTCCTCCGAAATCAAGCCTTGAGCAATAATACTTTCGGGCGCAATATCTTCGTCGTGTCCCTCGGCCGCTTTGGTGGTGGGAGTGATAATTGGTTCCGGTAACTTGTCGTTTTCGCGTAAACCATCCGGCATTATAGCACCGCAAATTTCGCGTTTTCCGCTCTCGTATTCGCGCCAGGCGTGCCCGGCTAAATAGCCCCGTATTACCATTTCTACCTTAAACGGCTCGCAGTTAATGCCAATCGTTACATTCGGGTCGGGGTGCGAGATTACCCAATTCGGAACAATGTCGGCGGTGGCCTTCAGGAAGGTAGCCGCTATTTGGTTAAGCACCTGGCCTTTGTACGGAATTGCCCGGGGCAACACCACATCGAAAGCCGAAATCCGGTCGGTAGCCACTACCGCTAACTTATCCCGGAAATAATATACGTCGCGCACTTTTCCCCGGTAAAAACCGGTTTGCTGGTCAAAATGGAAGTTTGTCTCTTTTAGAGCCTGCATTAAAATTGGGTCTGAACAAGCTACAAAGTTAATAAGATATTCGGAAGGTCAAAATAGTTGAACAACCGGTACCTGCTCTCCGGTTATCAAAGGTAAGGCCATTACTCTGATGTCGTATCGGTATAAATACCCAAATAAATTGCAGTATTTATACGTACGATTCATTTGTATTTGCCATAATCATACGGCATATTGCCATACGCATTAGAAGTTAATATTAGCCATTCCGAGGAGACTGATAAAAATACGGAGTAGTAAAATTTGGATTTAAATCAAGCTATCAGACTAGTTTAGTATTAACCAGCCACATTGAATTTTAAAAACTTATTTAATTTAAATGGTTAGCAAAGAAGGGGCGGGGTAAAAGAGAAAAGCCGGCACTTGCGCCGGCTTTTGATTAGGAGTAGGGTATATTTACCGGTAAATGGCCGGCGCTTTTTCCCGCAGATTATAATTAGATGCCATAACCTCGGCGTAAGCGCCGGCCGTACGGATGGCAATTAAGTCGTGGCGTTTGGTTTCGGGCAGGGGTATATTTTTGCCGAAGCAGTCCGATGATTCGCAGATGGGTCCTACCACATCGTATGGCTGTTCGGGTAAATTGCTGCTCAGATTTTCAATTTTGTGGTACGCCTGGTAAAGCATCGGCCGTATTAATTCGGTCATGCCGGCATCCAGGATCGCGAAATTTTTCTGTTGTCCTTTTTTAACGTACAGCACCTTGGTAATTACTGAACCGCATTGTGCTACCAAAGCGCGGCCCAGCTCAAAATGCACCACGGTACCAGGATATATTTTTAAATGCTTATTAAAAATTGAGAAGTAAGCGGCAAAATCCGGTACGGGGTTTTCGGAAGGGGTATAATAATCTACGCCCAGACCACCGCCAACGTTCAGGTGTTTCAGGGTAAGGCCCCGGTCGCGGAAGTACTGCTGAATGTCATTTACTTTCTGGCACAAACGTTCGAAAACCTGCAGATCGGTTATCTGGGAACCAATGTGAAAATGAATCCCGATTAATTCTATATTGGCCAACTCACCCAGCAATTGCATCACCGCATCAAATTCCCAGACGTTAATGCCGAATTTATTTTCTTCGAGGCCAGTAGTAATATACTGGTGGGTTTGGGCATCAACGTTGGGATTAATCCGGAGCGCCACGCGGGCAATTTTGTTTTGCTTTTGCGCCAACTCACTAATCACTTCCAGCTCCTGCGTAGACTCGCAATTAAAGCAGAAGATATCGTGCTGTAAAGCAAAGTTAATTTCCGCATCAGATTTGCCCACGCCGGCAAAAACAATCTGATCGGGCCGGAAACCAATGGCCAACGCTTGCTTAACTTCGTTGCCGCTCACACAATCGGCCCCGAAGCCGGTTTGCTGCACTAACTTTAAAATGGGTTCGTTGCTGTTGGCTTTTAAGGCATAATGCACGTGGTAGCCGTAGCGATCGGCTTCGGTACGCGCCAAATTTAAAGTTTGCCGCAATAAACTTAAATCATAAAAATAAAACGGCGTGCTTTGTCCGTTCCAGGTTTGTTGCGCCAAATTAAGCATGCGCCGGAATCCTTTCAAATACACCTTCGTTCAGGGCTACCAAGGCCCGGTTTTTATCGTCGGTGCGAATTAAAATACTAATGTTGTTTTTGCTGCCGCCGTACGAAATCATGCGCAACGGAATATCTTTGAGCGAATCGAATATTTTTTTGGTAGTGCCCGGCGTTTCTTCTATCGAATCGCCCACCAGGCAAATAATGGTTTGGTTTTCGTCTACTTCTACCGAGCCAAATTCTTTCAGTTCTGCGATAATCTCCGGTAAAAACTTGGTATTATCAATGGTTAACGATACGGCTACTTCGGAAGTGGTAATCATATCAATCGGCGTTTTGTATTCTTCGAACACTTCAAAAACGCGGCGCAAGAAACCGTAAGCCAGCAGCATACGGCTCGATTTAACGTTGATGGCCACAATGCCGTCTTTGGCCGCTACCGCTTTAATGCTTTTACCGGACGATTGGGCCGAAATAGTGGTTCCTTTGGCTTCGGGTTGCATGGTGTTGAGCAATTTTACGGGTATATTTTTTTCTTTGGCGGGCAGCACGCTGGAAGGGTGCAGGATCTTGGCCCCGAAATAAGCCAGTTCCGCCGCTTCATCAAACGATAGTTCTGCCACCGGAAAAGTATTTTTTACGATGCGCGGATCATTGTTGTGCATGCCGTTAATATCGGTCCAGATCTGGATTTCCGAAGCTTTTACTGCGGCCCCGATCAATGAAGCGGAGTAATCGCTGCCGCCGCGTTTCAGGTTGTCAATATCGCCGAAAGCGTTACGGCAAATATACCCCTGCGTAATAAATAAGTCCTGATGCGGGTATTGCGCCAATGTTTCGGCCAGAGATTTCTGAATAAATTTGGTATCGGGTTCCTCGTTTTCGTCGATGCGCATAAAATTAAGTGCGGGCAGCAAAATAGATTCCCGGCCAATTTCTTCGAGGTAAAACTGGAAAAGTGCCGTAGATAACAGTTCGCCCTGCGCCAGGATTACGCGTTCTTCGTGAATGGAAAACTGACCGCCGGTAAGCGATTTTACCAGCTCAAAATGCGCCAGCACTAAATCTAGCGCTTCGTGTTTCTTTTTATCAGTACTGTATAACTGGCTGATTACCTGCCGGTAAGTAGTATGTAAATTTTCGATAAGGGTAAGGGCTTCCGCAACGTTGTGTTTATACAAAGCTGCTGAAATTTGCACCAAATTATTTGTAGTGCCCGACATGGCCGACAAAACTACTATTTTGCGATCCGGATCGTTAATCAGACCGGCCACCGCCCGCATATTAACCGGAGAACCAACGGATGTACCGCCGAATTTTAGAATTTTCATTAATAGTAACTTGATGAATCAACGCGTAGCAAATCTAATAAATTCAGCCCGATATTGATTGGTTTTTTAGGAAAGTGTTAAATAATTGTTAAATTATCGAAATATACGCCCTGGTTTTAAAAAATAAGATTAAAAAGCATTATTGTAGCGCGGATCATTAAAAATATTTAAAATTTGGCGTATCTTAAGACCTTATTACTTACAACCAGGCTCTTAGCCTTGCACGCGGAACCTGATTTGCTTGAAGCTTTTACTCCGTAATCATAACTTAATATTGGCTAAGTAGTAAAACCATTCTTCTGATATTATATATTTTAACGGCATTTCTATGGAGGACTTTGACTATCACTACGCTCACTCCGATACTGATTTAAACATCATCTCGAAAAAGGAATTCTGGAAAATGATTAAAGCCGGATTAATTATTGATGCCCGTAACGGGGGGCTCGTGGTTGGTCCTACTATTGAGCAGGGCGGTATTAATTGCATTGCAGAAACTCCTGCGGGGTTTACCAAAATCGGTAAAATAGAAGGAGGGGTATTTATTGTTAATTCCTTAGCCAATAAAAACTATGCTGATAAACTTACTGCCTTAAATGCTTACGATGAGTTATTTATCGAAGATGAGCCCACCGACTATATAATCTCAGCAACCACTTCGGTTTACAACACCTTCGGCATCGACGATAAACTTATCTGGCTCAAAGGCGACGAATTTATTGTAAATAAATATGCCGCCTTTAAATTCCTGAAAGAAATCGAAGAAATAAATTATTTCGACTTCCGGGTGTGATTTTATATAATTAATAAGGTTAGAAAGTTAAAAGGTTGGAAAGTTGAAAGGTTGAATATTTTTTATCCGTGACGCGAGCGTCTTCGCTCGTGTCCATCATTTGCCAGGTCTCTGGCCGGGAAAACCGAAGAACTTATCTATAAGCAAATAAAGCAGTTTTAAAACAGCCGAAGCCCCTGACACGAACAAACCGTGCGCAGAATCTTGAATCGTCTAATAATTCCTTTTTCCAACCTGTAACTTACTAACCTTTTAACCTTCCAACCTCTCAGCTTTCCCACTTCTTAATAATCAATGCCGCCGCGTTGCCTCCGAATCCGGCCGATAATAGCAGAATGCGCCGGAAAAATTTAGGATTGGTTTTATTATCAAGAAATATAGGGTAGGGGAAGTTCAGAATTTGCTGAGTGTTCAGGATGTTAATCGCGTACTCTAAACTCAGGGCCGCGGAAGCGCCCAGGGTGTGACCGATCAGCATTTTGTTAGAGGTGAGCACCGGTATATTTTCAGCGAAAATTGCCCGAATGGCGTTTATTTCGGCCTGATCGCCGGCTACCGTGCCGGGCGCGTGCAATACAATGGCATCAATGGTTTGGTCAGTAGAAGGTAATTGTGCCAGCGCTTGGTGCATTGCTTTTTGGAAGTGGAGGCCCTGCGGCGATATTCCCGTGCGGCTGGGTATATTCTCAAAACCAAAACCTATGGCTTCCAGGCAAATAGCGGCAGGGGGTATATTTGTAACCGGTAACTTTTCTAAAGCGAAAACGGCGGCTCCTTCGCCCAGTAAAAATGTATTTTGGTTAGCATTATTCAGCGGGCGGCACCAGTAATCGTTTACCTTAGTTTGGGTGTAAATGCCAAGAGCCTGCATTTGGGCTACGGTAAAGGGTGTGAGCGGCGCCTCGGCGGCGCCCGCTAAAAAGCGGGTAGCCATACCAGATTTAAGCCAGGCAAATCCGTTGGCCATAGCTTGCAAAGCGGTGCTGCACGTAACCGAATGGCTGATAACCGGTCCTTCGGTAGCCAGGTCGCGGGCCACCCAACTCGAAATATTTCCCAGCGTGGTAGCCGGCGAAGCTTGCGGAGATAACTGACCCGGATCGTGTTGAAAATCATTGTAGTATTTTTCGAACAAGCCGGTAGCGCCCCGCGATGAACCTATATTGATAGTTATTTCTTTTTCCGTACCCCAACCGGCTTGCGCTACCGCCTGCCGGGCCGCTGCTAGGGCCAATAAGGCCGTGTGGTCTATCGTTTTGTAGAACCGGTTCTCTTGCCGGATAGCTGCTAAATAAGATTCGGCTGTTGGGGGCAATGCGGCAACCGGCACCAGTTTGCCGTTAAAAGCCGAGGTTTGAATAGGAGAAGTAGCTGAACGATAAGCCGTGTTTATATCTCCGGGAATAAACCCCAACGGCGAAACGGAACCTACTCCTTTAATTACAATGTACGCTGAGGAACTCAAATTAAGCTGTTTTTATTAAAGTAAGCATGCCCCGAATTACGTCGTAAATCTGGTGTAATTGTTCGTTGGTGGTGCAATAAGGTGGCATAACGTAAATAATATTACCGAGCGGCCGCAAGATAACCCGGTTTTCCAGAGCGTATTGGTATAATTGATTGCGTACCTGGTTAAAATAAGAAGTAGCACCGGTCTGAAACTCCACGGCCAGCACCGTACCCAACTGCCGGCAAGCTTTTACGCCCAACTGAGAAGAAAAAGCTTGCCGAAACAAAGCATGTTGCGCCCCAATACGTGCCCGGTTTTCTTTGCAGGCAGGCTGAAGCAGTAAATCCAGGCTGGCGAGCGCCGCCGAGCAGGCTACCGGGTTAGCGGTAAAAGAATGCCCGTGAAAAAACGTTTTGGTTGATTCGGTACTCAGAAAGGCTTCGTAAACAAAAGCAGCGCACGTAGTTACCCCCAAAGCCATTACGCCGCCGGTTAAACCCTTGGAAAAACACATAATATCCGGCTGTTCCGTTAAGTAATTACAGGCGAAATCCGGTCCGGTCCGGCCAAAGCCGGTCATTACTTCGTCGGCAATGGTGAGTACCTGATGCTGGCGGCAGAGTTGCATTAATCGGTTTAGGATTTCGGGTTCGTACATCACCATGCCGGCCGTACCCAACAGCAACGGTTCAAAAATAAAGGCGGCGGTTTCGCCTTTAACTAAAATTTCTTCTAGTTGATTCAATACTTCCGCTTCCCGGCCGGGCATTGGCACATCTATAAAATCTACCTCGAACAAATAAGCTACAAAAGGCTGGGTAAACGCACTGCGGCTGCTCACCGACATAGCCCCAAAGGTATCGCCGTGGTAAGAATCCCGGAAAGCCACGATTTTCCGGCGGGGTATATTCTTCTGGTTATTCCAATATTGCAAGGCCATTTTAAGGGCTACTTCCACGGCGGTAGAGCCATTATCGGAGTAAAACACGCGCTTTTGGTTAGGCGGTAAAAGCAACAGCAATCTTTCGGCGAGTTCTACGGCGGCCGGATGCGTGAAGCCGGCAAACATGACGTGGTCGAGCTGCCGGATTTGTTCGGCTACTTTTTGCGCAATATAGGGGTGCGCGTGCCCGTGAATCGTAACCCACCACGACGAAACGGCATCCAGGTAGGCTTCGCCGGTTTCGGTTAAAAGCAAGGAGCCTTCGCCCCGCACCACCGGAATGGGAGCGGGGGCAGTTTGCATTTGGGTGTAAGGGTGCCAGATTACGGCCGCATCGCGGGCAGCTAAATTCATACTAAATAAGGTTTAAACTGAGCCGCGTATTGTTGTACCGTCAGGGCGGTCAGTTCGGTTTCGGGTAATACGTTGGGCCATTTGGGTAAGCCGGCAAAACGTAAAATATACTCTTCGGATGCTGGCGTTGGAGCCCCGTTAAAGATAATCCCGGCCAGAAGTATATTCCGGCGAAGTAATGCTTCCACGGAAAGTAAAGTATGATTAATGCTGCCGAGATAATGGCGGGAAACCAGAATAACCGGTAATTTAAATTGTACGATTAAATCAATCATCAGGAACTCATTATTCAGGGGTACCATTAAACCGCCGGCCCCTTCCACAATCAAATTCCGGTCTGTTAGGGGTATATTTATCTGGTCCGGGTTGATGTATATATTTTCGGCTGCTGCAGCCTGGTGCGGCGAGGCGGGCATTTGCAGCCGGTAGGCCTCCGGGTGAAAGATGGTTTCGGGGTTGCTGATCAGATTCCGGACCGTGTCGGAATCGGTATATTCCAGGTTACCGGACTGCACGGGTTTCCAGTAATCGGCGGCTAAAGCTTCGGTGAGAATGGCGGCCACCACCGTTTTTCCGATTTCGGTGCCAATACCCGTAATAAAATACTGCTTCATGGGTAAAAGGGTCTAACCAAAGAAATTAGTTCGTCGATCTGCGCCGTGGTGTTATAAGCATGTACAATAATGCGCAGGCGCTCCCGGCCAACCGGCACCGTGGGACTGAAAACCGGACGCACATCAAAATTGTTTTGTCTGAGTTTTTCGCTCATTTTTTTAAGTTGACCAATGCCGGAAGCATACAAAGAATTAATCGGGCCGGGGCATGAAATAACGGGCGAGCCGGTAATTTTTTGTAGTTGCTGATTCAGGTAAAGAGATAAAGTTTTGACTTGATTTCGTTCAGTGTGGAGCGAAGGTAAAAAACTGTAGGCGCATTTAATGGCCAGGATGTTGTGCAAAGGCAGAGCGGTGGTATAAATAAACGGCCGACTGAAATTAATCAGGAAATCGCGCAAAAGAGCAGAGCCCACCACGGCAGCGCCGTGGCTGCCAAGCGCTTTGCCAAAGGTCATGATCCGGGCAAATACCCGCTCCGTCAGGTTCTTTTCTACTACCAATCCTTCGCCGTGCGGACCATATAAACCATTGGAGTGGGCTTCGTCTACCACTAAATATACCCCTTTTTCGGCGCAAAAAGCCGCTAGTTCCTCTAGCGGTGCCTGGTCGCCGTCCATAGAATAAACCGACTCAACCACCACGTAGGTATTACCGGTAGCCAGGGTATATTTGCGGGTAAGATCAGCGAGCGAGTTGTGCCGGAACGAATAAGATTTAGCTAAACTCAGCCGGATGCCTTCTTTAATGGAAGCGTGGCTGGCCTCGTCGTAAAAAATGGTATCGCCCCGCTGTGGCACCGCCGAAAAAAAACCCAGGTTGGCAACGTAGCCGGAATTAAACAGCAAAGCTGCCTCTGCCCGGTGAAAAGCGGCCAGTTCCGTTTCCAGCATTTCGTAAATTGCGTGGTTACCCGATAATAAGCGGGAGCCGGTAGCGCCGAGTAAATAATCCGAAAATTGCTCTGTTTCTGCGGTTACTAACTGGTGTAAAGCTTTGGACCGGGCCAGGCCGAGATAATCGTTGGAGCAGAAATCTACGGAAGCACTGTTGGTTTGCAGCCGCCGGAATATACCCTGTTGTTCGCGGTTGGTAAGTTTCTGCCGCAGGTTTTCGGGGAACGGCATGCCTTATTCCGTCGGCTGTAAAGCGGGTTTAAAGGCTTGGCGGGGCTGCAAGCCGAGTAACTGGAACATGGCCTGGTCTTCGTTAAAATCCGGGTTGGGCGTAGTTAATAATTTATCCCCGGAAAAAATTGAATTAGCGCCCGCCAGGAAACACAAGGCTTGTTCGGCCAGATTCATCTCGGTGCGGCCCGCCGATAACCGAACCATGGTTTGGGGCATGGTAATGCGGGCGGTAGCAATCATCCGGATCATGTCCCAGACGGGCACCCGCGGCTGATTTTCTAAAGGCGTGCCGGCCACCGGTACCAGCGCATTTACCGGCACCGATTCCGGGTGTTCGGGCATGGTAGCCAGTACGTGCAGCATCTCAATCCGGTCCTCGGTAGTTTCGCCCAGGCCAATAATACCCCCGCTGCACACCGAAATTCCTGCCCGGCGCACGTGGTTAATGGTATTTAACCGGTCTTCGTACTTGCGGGTGGTAATAATTTTATCGTAATGATCGCCGGAAGTATCCAGGTTGTGGTTATAGGCGTATAAACCGGCTTCTTTTAAGCGCTCGGCCTGATACTCGTTTACCATACCTAAAGTGCAGCACACTTCCAGTCCTATTTCGTTAACTTGGGAAACCATGCCCAGTACCCGGTCAAAATCGCGGTTGTCGCGTACTTCGCGCCAGGCGGCGCCCATGCAGAAACGGGTAGAACCGGCATTTTTGGCCCGGGTTGCGGCTTCCAGCACTTCTTCGTCTTTGAGTAACCCGTGCGCTTTTACCCCGGTCTGGTACCGGGCTGCCTGCGGACAATAAGCGCAGTCTTCGGGGCAGCCGCCCGTTTTTACCGATAACAAAGTACATACCTGCACTTCGCTGCCGGTTTGGTATTGCCGGTGAACGCTGCCCGCTTCAATTATTAATTCGAGTAAAGGTTTATCGTAAATGGTCCGGATTTCTTCCATCGTCCAGTTATTCCGGATGGCGCTATTTTCGTTCGGCATGGGGTATATTTTTTATTAAGGACGAAAGTACAGAAGAAATTAGTTCTTTGAAAAATATCCGGGCAAAACCTGCTCATCAAATTTTACCGTTTAACAAAAAAGCACCGGGTATATTTACCCGATGCTTTATATATTGGGTTAACTGTAAATTAAATACGGCGAATTTGAGCGCCCAGGGCATTCAGGCGCTGGTCGATGTACTGGTAGCCGCGGTCGATTTGTTCGATATTATCGATAATGCTTTTGCCATCAGCGGATAAGGCGGCAATTAAGAGGGCCACGCCCGCCCGGATATCCGGCGAACTCATCTGAATACCGCGTAGCGGCACTTGCCGGTTATGGCCAATCACCGTGGCGCGATGCGGATCGCAGAGAATTATTTGCGCGCCCATATCAATAAGTTTATCTACGAAAAATAAACGGCTCTCGAACATTTTCTGGTGAATAAGCACGGTGCCTTTGGCCTGGGTAGCGGTAACCAGGGCCACGCTAATTAAATCGGGGGTAAATCCGGGCCAGATAGAATCGGCAATGGTTAAAATACTCCCGTCTATATAGGTATCGATTTCGTAAGAATCCTGGGCCGGAATATAAATATCGTCACCCTGAAATTCCATTTTGATGCCCAACCGTTTAAAGGTATCCGGAATAATACCCAGTTCGGGAATTTGCGCGTCTTTAATGGTGATCTCGGAACCGGTCATACCGGCCAACCCGATAAACGAACCAATTTCAATCATATCGGGCAACATGCGGTGATCGGTGCCGCCCAGTTTTTCCACGCCTTCCACTACGAGTAGGTTAGAACCAATACCTTTAATTTTGGCACCCATGCGGTTAAGCATTTTGCAAAGCTGCTGCAAATACGGCTCGCAAGCGGCATTGTAAATAGTAGTGGTGCCTTCAGCTAAAACGGCTCCCATTACAATATTGGCGGTACCGGTTACCGAAGCTTCGTCGAGCAGCATATAAGTGCCTTTGAGCTTGTTAGGAGCGGTAATCTGGAAAAAAGCGTCCTGCGAATCGTAATTGAAACTGGCGCCGAGTTTCTCCAGGCCAATAAAGTGGGTATCCATGCGGCGGCGGCCTATTTTATCGCCGCCCGGCTTGGGCAATGCACATACCCCGAAACGGGCCAGCATTGGGCCCATAATCATTACCGACCCCCGGATAGCCCGGCCCTGCGCGGCGAATTTATCGGTTTTAAGATAATCCAGGTTAATGTCATCGGCCTGAAAAGTGTAAGTGTCCGCAGATTTGCGTTCTACTTTTACTCCTAAGTCGGACAAAAGCTCTATGAGTTTATTGACGTCCCGGATATCGGGCACGTTAGAAATGGTAACAGTATTGGGAGTAAGTAATACGGCGCATAAGATTTGCAACGCTTCGTTTTTTGCTCCCTGCGGGATTATTTCTCCTTTAAGTTTATTGCCACCAATTACTTCAAAACAGGCCATTTAAGAAATTATGAATTAGAAATTATGAATTAGAAATGAGTA
>QQTW01003200.1_pt1 | contig 12053 bp, 14 predicted proteins | sample 1904831 | NCBI WGS metagenome assembly QQTW01 (sample SAMN09435610, study PRJNA476489) | Subsurface metagenome, whole genome shotgun sequencing project. | reverse complement strand
ATGATGCCGACACTAGGTCGGCAGCGTCCGATCTTTGCCTGCAATGCCGAATCTTCAGCAACTCAATGTCCAAGCGTGGCAACCAAAGACGCGCGCCTGCGCTTGAAGCCACAATGCGAGCTGGGCACCAGGTTCAGGTGGTGCCAGGTTGAGGTCCCAGGTTCAGTCCCAGGTCCAGGAACAGATCTGAGTCGTGCCGGGATCTTCAAATCTCCGTTTGGTCAGAAGCATCTCTCATGACTGGATCTGACAGCTGAACCGAAGATCGATCTCACCTGCTCCAGCGATCCACAGCCACGCCACTAGTTTGACAGCGCAAGCTGCCATCAAAGCTTAATTCGGCTCTGAGTTGCAACCAAATTCAATCGCTTTGCTTCAATACGAGGTCTACCACGTAATACCGACTACGTATGTGCACGACTATGGAGTAGAGCAGAGCACAATGTCATGAACCCCTGCTGAACCTACTTTCTTCCTCCAGATAAGGCGGCCTTGCAGGCAAAGATCGGACGCTGCCGACCTAGTGTCGGCATCATCCTGGACCCATATTGCACAAATCCCAAAAATGCAACCATCCCGGCTTCCCGGATGGAGATCTTCCCATTGCTCAGTCCCGCTGGACAAGGATCCTATGCAACTGTGAGTATGTTCCAATATTCCCTTTGCGTCAGATTCGGTGCCTGAATAGGAGGTGGGTCCGCGGGGTTTATGGCGTCGTGCTCCAGCCTCAGGCCGTCCATCATCCATCATCCATTCGACCTTCGATACCTTGACCACCACAATACCCCTCTTCCTCATATCACAAATACTCAAGACACCAACCTTTGCCCTGCGTCTCTCCGTTCGCCAATTGCACATCTCAATCGCTAGCCCTATTGCTTTGGCAACCACGCGGCATAAAAATAAACCAGAGATTACCCCTCCAATTGGGAATGCATGTCAACATCTGACGACGACTGACTCTCCTCGAGACCGCTTTACCATGTCTAACCACCAGTCGGATCTGGTATATGGCTGACGCCCAGGGACCCTCCATTCAGCCTCACCAATATTTTAGCACAGTGGCCAAATTCGATACTGAGACAGCAGCTGGTGGACATTGCGCTTCACACCACTGCCCGGACATCTCTTTCCCTAAGGTCATCGTCCGCGATAGGGTACGAGTATTTCAGAATGTTCATGCCCACGTTCAAGGACTGCCCAAAAAGTACATCGCCAGCCAGCACTATCCGAAATCATGTCAGAGAGTGGAAGCGAGCAAAGTCGAGCAGACAAGAAGAGGTTCGTGTTGACGCCATGGTCGCGTGTGTAGATGGCATTTTACTACAATATGTCGAACCAACATTGACTAGGTGTCGCTTTCAGGGAATACAACCGCAATGCCCAGCGAGTCTTCAGTCCGCCACCCCAACCAACGAGTTTTTTGAGGTCACACACTAACCTATTACAGGGCAGCGCCGGAAGGAACACCTAAAGCACCTTGAGGCCACGCAGAAGGAACAGAGTTCCGAACAGACCGAGGAGATCGAAAAGTTGCGACAAGAAATACGCGATCTGTCTCAAGAAAATGAAAGTCTTCGGAAGGCCTACGGGTCCCAGGCCAGCTCTCCCGGTCCCGCCCACTCCAGTCCAGGCGATGTGACTGTGCCACCATTCCTACCCTACGGGCACTCAACCTCGTATCTCGGATCACCAACCGGGAGCTCATCAATGATTGCCGGACAGACCGCCGCGAATCTGGTGGTAGTCGTCCCGAACAACATTTCCGAGATCCGACACTCCCTGCACACCCTCTTCGCTCCGCTACTCGAGATGTCCGTCATGGCCAGTCCTCAAAACCATCTCGCAACCTTGGCCGCGCTTGCGCCGACACTGCCGCTCCAGCTGAAGCCGACAGAGCTACAGCTACGCACGCCCCACCACGCTTACATCGACATGATCCCTTCTCCCATGCTGAGGGATCGCCTCATCACGATCGGTCCCGCCAACTCCAACACATTCATGTCCCAGGTCTGCACCATCGCCTGTGACATCGAGGACACAGGACAGATGACCGTGTGGGGCGAGGACTGGCTCAACGAGTTTTCGTGGGAATTCTCCGCCGACGTGCTGGAGCGTTGGGGTGGCTGGCTGCTCACCAGAGAGTGGGGCCAGAGGGCCAACTTCTGGCGCAGACAGAGGGGCGCTCCGGTGCTGGCGGCGTGGAACTGATGGCCTTGGAGGGATCTGCGTGTGTGAGTCTTTTCGCATTGGGGAAATTTATACGTGTCTTGGCAAGGATGGGAAGCGGGATACATAATGATTGATACACGAGAGGAAGGAATAGCTGAAGCACATTGTAGGCCGCTTCGACGGGGATCCTCGATAATACAGTCTAGTTCTACCACGCAAGATCAGCAGATCAAAGAGACTGGTGTCGAGAATATCTTCTTCTGCGCGCTGGCCGCCCTCATCTCACTCTTTTGAATTTGAATAGTATTGAACGTTAGAAAAAGTGTTTCTCGAATGGGCTCTCATCACGTGCCTGCTCCGTCGTTCTAGCACCCTTTTTACATCCACCCTCCATTCTCGTCTCCAAGAAGCGTCAGGTCGAGTAGGCTCCCGACTCGACGGCGAGGATCGAGACACCCGTTGCCGTGATATACCATGTTATATTTCTAGAGAGAGAGAGGAAAAGTTTGGTCGACGTAGTGGGAATCTGTGACTTGGACGGCCCTCCTCCTCCTGCTTGCATGTCCACAGTCTAATCGGATGGATGGATGGAGAGGTTAGGCTGGAGAGGTAGGCCACCAGGGGCACTCTCTCTCTCTCTCCTTCGACGAATAAATATACCGAAACCAACAATTTCATGCGGACCCTATCCCCTCCGTACCCGAGTTGTCAATTAGCGCGATTATCTGATTTTAAGCTCAAATAAGGTTAATGAGAACAGTTCTCCCAAGGACTATAGAGATTATTATATCGATAAAGTGTAGATCCTTGTATGAGCTGATTGAGAATATCTCGAGGCAATACATATTTAAAAGTGAAGTCTAAGACTCGTTCTTTACAGGACTTGTCTCAACATCGAGTTAACAGGGATCGACAGCGCTAATTGACAATTCTACATCCCTGTTCGGGTACGGAGGGGATACCCCAGGGCGGGTGGCCGGGGGTTCTTCAAAGCCAGCAATCCACACCCTCCTCCTCCTTTTACCATTGAGCGAATGAAGACAACCCTCAGGACCAGAAAACCCCTCTAATTTATTTAAATAACTAGAAGTTCATCTCGCAAGGCAATAGAGGCGCTATTCCCACCTCCCTCCGTGTTCTGTTGGATAAGGAGATGACAAACCTCATTGTGCGGTCTTGATCCTCGTTCTGCTTTCTAGTTAGTTCTGGTTAATATATGTTTTTTTTGTTAGATTTAGATGCATAGGTAGGTAGGAAAAAGTTAGTATGGATGGATGGCCGAGTAGCGGTTATGGCGCCAGCTTTAGTTGACTCTGTTCGATGGAAGAGGGTCTGTTTTTGCCTCTCTTGGCTACTGGGTAGTAATGGAAGGTAGCTCGGTTACCCCTTCGGGTCTTACGGCGGGAGTCCCTCCGAATATTCCGCATCCCCCTTCCCTCCCTAAAGGTTCTTTCCGTATGGCCCGTATCGCCATCCGTCGCCGAACCCGGAACCGGGAGTCGTTCTATCTTTACAGGTAATTAGTACAGTACACTTGTGTGATGTTTCCCCTTTGTGATCCGCAGCCGACTGACTCCGAGTACGACCTTACTACCTACTACCTACTACGTTACTACCTACTTCGGAGGCCGGAAGCTTTTCTGTCCCGGAGCAAGCCCGGGAACCGGAAGAGGAAGCCCACTTCTATTTCTACTACTACTGCTCTAGTAGGTTACTTCCCCCTTCGGATGCACGACCCGTTGTGTGTGTGAAGCCGTTTATGAAATCCCCTGTAAAGTAAATCTGTTCTCGCTACTACGATACTACTAAGTGTGACGTTAATATATTCGGAGCTCTCCCGGCCGGAGCAGTCCGAATATCGGGGGAAATGATGTCTGGCCTGTAGGTCCGGGCTCTCGTTGTCGCGGCTTTTGCAATATCTATACTTGATGCTATTTTTTTGGGCTAAGGACTACGAATCCTTCTTTCGGCTCCCGCTGCGAGGGTTCTCCGCCGCTTGGTGCTATGTCTCTTGGATTTTACTAGATAGTAGTCCTTAGGCGAAGGCGATGTGTGGATCAAGAGTGGCGAGCCTGTCTGGTATTACTGGTTTGGAAGGACGTAAACAGTCTGCGCCCCAGAGTAGGCTGGGCGACGATGTTTTCGAGGACGTGAAGATGGATGGGAAGAATTGCTGGAGATGTGAGAGATGATGTATTCTTCGTCGAAGGAGAGATATGCTACTTTCCCGGGGGTTGTGTAGTATGGTCGAGTCCCTTGGGGTTTCGAAAGCTATGCTTCTGAGAACGTGTAGCCGTCTAGCTGCCCCCTGTGAGCTCCAAGATCATCTGGGTTTGGTTGACCGTTTCTCGCAACTCAGCTGAGGCATAGAGACCAATTATACTCCATTAAACCTGCCCACCATGTGGCCGGATAGGCATCCAAAGATCGTATATAGTACTCCTGCGGCCCTACTCTCATCTCCGCGTCAAACACACCTCCAGCCTCCGCGTCGCATTCCCTGTAGAGCCGCTCCGTACAGCGTTTACCGTCAAGAAAGGGACCTCGGGCAAAGATGAGACGGATGAGCAGAATCTCCCCTGCCCTTCAGATTCGTGTAGCTGTAGCATGGAAGATCGTCCCTGAAGACTCTGCAGCACTCGTCGGACATCTCCGCCTGGGGCAGAATCTCCTGGAACTGGATTCTGGTTGGTGATACCGTGAACTGGGGCTCGATGGCGGATGTGTAGTGGTGTAGGTCGTTGTGGAAGAGGTACGAGTCGATCAAGTCATGGACTCTAAGAGAGAGATCGAAAAGTGAAGGCATCCTGACGGAGCCGCTGAAATCCACCCAGTCTTGGTTCCCAAGGCATGTCAAGTCTTGTATATGCATCAAGCTTACCTTCTTAACAGGCTGCTAACCATATACCCACCGTATCGAATGATGAAGGATCGCGAGAGCCTATTCAATTTCGAATCCTGCGCTAGATATGACCGACCATGTCAACGCACTTTTAGGTTTGCTAGTTAGTTTCTGCGCGAGAACAATGTCGAAGAGCAGGGCTCGCTCCTATTAGGAGAAGATTCGGGTGGCCAGAATATTCGACGTATTGATGTGGGTGTAAGTCTGACACTTTGCAAATCAGTCAAGAGTCCGTCGTGTGCTACACTTCATGACTGAATACATGATGCAAGCTGTTAGAACCGGGCTCAACCATCAGATCCGGAGCCTGTCGATGGCTTGCTAATCTCATGTAAGAAGGACTAATCAGCATCATTCTCGGCTGGGTATGTGTTCGCTACCGAGAGGGGAAATGCAGAAGACTGGAGTTCGATGTGATAAAGTCTTTCTGCTAGGGCATGTGGTCCAGTTTAGAAGATTCGGTACTTTGTATGAAAGGCACAGGCGGCTCTATTTGAAGGTGAGGCAAGGGGATGCACGCACATGTCATTGGTCAGATAGGTACAGACCATCATGATTAGTGAGAGAAGCACTTGATGTAGTGAGTAAAGCTGCAACTTGTTAAGAGCCCGTAAAGACAACATCATTATTGGGCACTTGGCAGCAGCTGCCGAAACCGGGCTTCATGGCAATCTTGTTTCGATTCCAGTTCCATTTCTTCGTCTCTGATAAGCTCCACTACTACGCCGAGCATGTTGCTTATCCTGCGACAATGTAAGCCGGCTTTTGAGACATAGATTCAGGTGTCTCCGTACCTAGAAGGCTCCAATGCTCTTCAACCTTCAACCACGAAGGGCATCTCAACCATACCCTCAACCAAAAGCCATTCGATGACACAACCTGCATAGACGTCTTTCCATGCCCAGGTCTCCAAGACGAAAGATGTCGCGTTTGTACCTTGGCGAAAACTCGGAAGCCTTCTCAACGGAGAGACAACCATAGCATGGAAGAGTGTCGTAGCGTCGGAAGACCCAGGGGTCCCACAGCTCCGTTTTGATCATGACATCGCGTACGAGCTCACTCGAAGGCAGGCTTCGAAGGTAGCGATTCTGCTGGGTCAGGCCGCGCAAGCCATCGTAGTCGAGGAGACCGAGAATTTGTAGGATGATATTGGTGGGAAGAGAGAGGAACGGCATCGTGCGTGGTGATGGGAGGATGTCTAAGTTGGGGATGGACTGAGTTTCTGCGTACGAGGAGTGTTTTTTTTGAAGTGAGTCGAAAAGGAGCGCTGACTTACTTGAGCAAAGGATGGAGGGAGATACTTTCAGAGGAATTAACAGCCGTGCGTAGTGGTCCGATTGGAGTAGAAGAAGATGCGATGGATGGATATGTATGAAGGCTGTGAGATGAGAAAGAGTAAGTAATTTGTTATTGAGGATTTTCGAACACAAGGATCATCAGCGACAGAACACTGGTTGATCGTGTATAATCCAGTAGCAAAATCTTCGTCTCGTGGGCAGTAACTCACACCGCATCTGCCTCTATGCTATTAGAAGCCAGCGCATTCAGTACTGTACCTTTCGCCCCTACCCTCCCGACTATTTTCACCCAGACGCTCGAGGAACCTTTTGCCCGCAATAATTCTCAGTACACTCAGTGTAATTGCTGACCAAACTATACTCAACAAGAACACCGACAGCAGTCATTGACTTGTCTAGCATCCATTTCCCCAAACTTGTGTTAATCCATGCTGTCGCGATAGCGAAGACCCCGTTTTTGACAGCCACATTCACCCGGGAACCGGGACGACGAGATTAATTTCTACTGGTATTGTGGAGAGGTGCATCTTGGGATCTGCAGTGGGCAACCGTTGATGTTATTTTGAGGTCACTGGGTGTTGTCAAACCCAAGAAAAAAGTGATGCGGTGCTGCGCGAAATTCTCAGTAAGTGTGTTATTGTAGAGGATGGCACGATAGTGTTCGATCTGAGAAGCTGGTGCTGCTAGTGTTGTTTATACTCTCACTGAGCTGAAAGGTCCAATTATGAGGAATCCGAAGTGTCAGCATTCGAAATTTGGTAAGCAATCTCTCCACTGTTCGTCATCTCTGCTTGGAAGATTGGTGAGTGCTCAAGTATCCATTGCTTTTCTTCTACCATCACCATGGTCACTGCACTTCGACATCTCACCGTATCTGTAGCCTTTCTCACTCTCAAGCTGGGCGATTTCTGACTGGCAGGTAGGGCTTGCAGCACTGCGCCCTTCTCTACCACTTTCTCCTCAAGCATGTCACCAATTCTCTCCATACGCCTTCTGCAGGCTGTTTTGTCTCACATAGCCTTCTTCCAACATTGAGCCTCGAACGCAGACGGTCAAAAAGGGCGACTTCCCATTTGTCTTGGAGCTGAGCATAGGTATAGTAGGATTATCTGTCTTCGTCTTTCATAACTCAGAATCCAAGGTGCACATAGCTCGGCCTAGAGGAGGACGTATATTTGGGCAATGCATTGGTGAGTGCGAGAGTGCTGATATGTGTGGTCGAGAGAGAGAGAGAGAGAGAGAGAGGTGTATTTGTAGCTCACGTGGGACCTGGTTTGAAGGACTTCTCGTGGGAGCGCTAGAGGGGACGCTGTAATTGGTGCCAACCGTAGCGTCAGAGGCGCATAGAACCCTGCGGACCACCTTCTGAGTTTCAAAATATGCGGTTCTTGTGGCGGACCACCTGTGCCACGAAAAGGACAACCATTTTCGTCGTCTAGTAGTACATAGGTAGAGTTGCTCACATGCGTTATCAGATTACCATGGTCAACAACTGTTCTAGCAGACAATTGCCGTCACAACATGGCCTCTGCTCAAGACCCTAAGAGCCTGAATGAGCCCGGGCCCGGAGATTTCAACAGGTCACTACGATGCTCAGAAGGGAAGGGTTGTTGCATTATGTGAATGAATACCTTTCTTAGACTAAGGAAGTGAGGATCATGATCTGTCCTCCCTCCATCGATCGTGGATCTCTGATCGCCGCTGTGAAGGTCTATCGATCCGTGAACGACGTCTTGCAGAAAGCGACATTTCCCGTGTTGAGCACGTCCGATGCCATAGCACAGATACTCGTTCGTTTTGATGACCTCCATACCCAACAGGGGCATACCAGTTCAGTTCTTTGCCTCGTCCTCACTCTCTGTCGCACCTGCACTTTCTGTCTCCTCCGTGCTCTCTGCTTCATCCTCGCTTTCCGACTCGTTGTCACTCCTGGTCTCATCCTCACGCTCTAAGCTATAACTTAGACTACCTGACTGACTACCTTCTCCTCCCATGCTTCCCCGTTCCTTTGCAGCAAGAAAATCCGTAGACCTTTGCCCATTGCATGTACGGCATCGTCGTTCTTTATAGCTCAGCCCTCCGAGGCCGAGGAAGAGCTCGCAGCAGATAAGACCGGGGACGCAGCAGCTACTCTGGTAGAGACACCTACCATAACAGAAAGCCGCCGGCGCCGAGCGTACCTCGAGACAACCGTAGCAGGGGAGCACGTATTCCTTCCCCTGGAACAGCTGAGGCTTCTTTCTCTCCAGAAAGAGAAGAATCTCTTTCATGCGTTGAGGTGTACGAAGGAGGTGGAAGAACTTGGTACTGGCTTTGGAGAGTCTCAAGGTCGAGTAGGGGCAAAGGTAAGAGACGATCTCGAGAAGAAGCTCGCCTGGAAGAGCGAGTAAGGGCATCGTCACTGATCTTATTTCTGTCGGACCTCAACATTACATTACCAATAACGCAATGTAAGGTAGCTTACCTGATATTTGTTTTTCTGAAGCTTGAGAGATTGTGATGTTTGTGAGAGAGTGAAAGTCGAAGCGGTTTTGTGGGTATCAAGTTCACCAGCACGAGTGATGAGGCGGAATACTGACCCGGAATATGCAAGAAAGTTTTATGAGCTTAATATATGATCCCTAAGAGAAAAGTATCAGGATCACACCCAAGAATCTGGACAGCGAATGCAAGAACCACTCTCCCGCCTGATAGCCCATCAGAATTGAGAATGGTCTCTGGGAGACGCCGGTTCCATCTCAGCCTCCATCTCGAGGCATTTTCTTCTTCTCGATGGGCTCATGACTCCCGAGCCAACACCAATTACAACAGCCCTGTATCCAAACCCCGTCTACCTGCTCTGCGACCAGAGCTCAATTTCCCTCATGATATTCAGCGATCCAGACCTGAAACAGGTGATACCAGAGTCCCTTTTTATCTCTTATCCGGTTCACCCGTGAAGTACATCTCCATCCTTGCTTAGCATCATATGGCTAATATCTGCGCTGACCATTCCCAAAACCGCCTATTCCAAAAGGGCTATAACCCTTTGTCCCAACCTCCCACCTCCACAGCTCACCAACAAGAGGGAAATCGCCGATCGGAAAGCTTCGAAAACCATACCATGAATATACATGGTGGACGCTGAAACACGAAAAGTGTGCATGTTCATAGTCGATGCTGGTGGGAAGTTCGAATCGCTCTAGGATCTCGCCCATCCTTGTCGGAGTGCAAAGGCGGTACAATGTGCTGCTAGCTTCCGTGGCGAGGAGGTAGCTTAGTGCTTGGTAAAGGAGCTCTGTTGGTAAATTGGTAAAAAGATGCTGGAATCGTTAGATGAAATGCATACGGAGCACGCCAGGAACTGATATGCCGGAATGAGGATTGCAGGGTGGTGTCTTTTAGGGCAGAAATGGGTGAAATATTTTGGACTACTGCCGTGTTTGTGGGTAGAAAGAGGTGAAAGCTCCAACAAGTGACAAAAGTGCTCCAATGTAATCTCGTGAGCACAAGCTCAATACCATTGAGAACCACTGACATAGAGCTCAATCTCGCTGACGATATGCTTGCTTGATTGCCTTGCAGACTTTGACGGTTTCAATGCTTCCATCATAACCGGCACAATCGGCCTTGTTCATGTATCCATCTGACTCTTCTACTGCAAGGCTATCAAAAGCATAGTCGGCATTTCGATCACCCTCGGAACATGATATTGGAGAACTTTGGCGATGAATTTGTGGCGGATTGAATGCGGGTACCTCTGCTATAGAACATGCTCAATGGCGTCTAAGCCGAGGTACAGAAGCACAGATTTGACATTTTCCGTTGTCACGGATGTATGAAGTCTTTGTCTGATCATTGCCACCCCGCACTGGGATAAAGGGAAAGTACGCTGGATATTTGAGCCAAAATCTCCTAACAAAGAGTACAACGGACAAAGTCGCTATGACCTCGATGGTGGAGCGGTGGCTACAAGTTGGCCAACTATGCTACTTTGTCCCGCAATTCTCGGGGGGACATGGTTGACATCGCAAGAATGCTCCGTCCATTGTTTTCCTGCTTCCACGAAAATCACACTCCCAATATAGACGAAGAAACACGACCACTCCTACGCTGTCGGCTGAGGAACACACGGTGGGACCGACGGTGGGGCCCTCGGGGAAGGGGTTCATTTCGACGGAAAAGATATGTTGAGCTTCCGTCGCCAGCGTTCACACGGCTGGAAGATGACAAGGCGGGCTTTCTATCTGACGTGAAGCGAATCTTCCGCTCTGCCTGGTATCCCAGTACTGATGAAGTGGATGAATAAACACTATCTATCTAACTATCTGCAGAATCTATCTCACTATCTGATCTCTGAAGCAGGAGAGGGCTAATCTACCGTGCAGAGTCACGTGATGCACAGGCCTGGCGTTCCACCGTGCGGCCAATGCCCTTCCAACAAATGCAAGACTCCGGTTCTGGTTATCTCTATTTGGTTTGTCAAACGTCAGCTCCACTATGCCATCCTAACATCTGCGGAAGTTCTTGTACTAATGTTAACCTTCGTCATGTGATAAAGCCTGTGTCATTTTCTCTGCTCACGCTGGAACGTTTGGAACTTTTATCTGAGTCATCAAATGCAACGATCAGCTTTTGACAGCCCATTAGGATCAGGAACAAGCAGATGATTCTACATCCACCTGCTGGCTCTTGCACACGTTATACTGGCACCATGATTGTCTGTACATCTCAAAATTGCCTCAGAGACGTGGGATGCACAACGCTCGTCCGAGCATAGACTTCAATGCTTCATACCCATAAACCATTGGTAAAGAGCGTCGTCGCGTTCTTTTCAACCTTCTCTAAACTACTCAGATCGGAATCGAATGGCGCCGAAAGATCGTCCGCTTCCTGAGGGATCACTTTATCGCGTTTCATCTCTTTTCTCTTCGATTGCTCGACGTCCTCTCCCATGTCAAACCAATGGCAGTGAGCAGGAAATTCTACGACGTGCAGTGGGTCGGCACAGAGAGGAAAGCTTTTCTGGGTCTAGGGCATAGCTCATTCTTCTACTTTGGGAGGCGTGGGATGTTGCTTTGCCACGGTTGTGTCCAACAGCGCAGTTTTGATAAGCATCTCCACTGGCGCCACTTAGATATCCTTGATCAGGGACGCTTCATTGAGGAGTCTGGTACCTACTTTGTGGATAGCCGCTTTTGACCAGATTATCAACCAGCCGGTAAACGCAGATATCCCCAATTTGCTGGATCGTCCGCGAGAAAGTTCTATCCAATTAGAGGCCAGGATAGAGGAGATGCTTCAAAATCCCTCGAGCTGCTTCTCGAGTTGCACCTACTGGCTTTCGATGCACTCGATCCGTGCTATCTTGTACAGCTTACTAGTAGCAACCTGCACTTGAAGAGCTGCTTGGATAGGCATTCTCTTGGATAGAGAATGCTGAAATTTGAGAACTCTGATTGTGCAAAAGTTTACTTGTCACTGTGATGTTCCATGCCATGATATGGATATGCCACGGTGGTTGCAGTGAGGCAGATCCCTCCCATCGACTCTTTCTCAAAACATGGCCTAGGCCGTGCGGATGCCTTCGAGTGGCGCTGTTCCGAAGGTGATCGAAATGCCGACTATGCTTTTGATAGCCTTGCAGTAGAAGAGTCAGATGGATACATGAACAAGGCCGATTGTGCCGGTTATGATGGAAG
>QQTW01003199.1_pt1 | contig 12055 bp, 10 predicted proteins | sample 1904831 | NCBI WGS metagenome assembly QQTW01 (sample SAMN09435610, study PRJNA476489) | Subsurface metagenome, whole genome shotgun sequencing project. | reverse complement strand
TACCTTGGCAACTCCGCTGGAAACCCCCCGCACGGCACTACCCTGGTTACTAGAGGAACCGGGGACAGCAGCTCTGACACCATTACCTCAGTTGCAGAGGGCTGTTCCACACGTAACTCCTCGATCATTTTTTTTGCAATCAATCCTTGGAAACAAGTTGCATTTGGGTCATTAGTCTAAACCAATTCACTAATGAATTGTGACAAATCGCTTGGCTTTAGTGGTGTGATGTAATTCACATAGCTAGTGCGTAATTATAAATCTCAGCAAAGAAATTGACTTCTCAGTTTTCTTTTGACGCCCATTCCATCTGAGTCAAAACACCCCGTAGCATGGCTACTTCCGCATTCTCAAGTTGGGCGCGATTAAACATCTGCCGAAATTTTTCCATGCGGCTAGCTGCTGTATGAGGATAAAGATAACCAATTTTGAGTAGTAAGGCTTCTAGTTGCTGATAATACCCTTCTAAAACATCCAATGAGGCATAGTCTCCCTTCGTCGCATAGGTGTTAGCGCTCGGTGGCAACTGGGTAGACTGAGAAAGTTCGTAACAGCAAATTGCCACTGCTTGAGCCAGATTCAGCGAAGGATAAGCAGGATTAGTGGGAATGCGAACAAAGCGCTGGGCATAGTTCAATTCCTCATTGCTCAGCCCCCGGTATTCCGGACCAAAAATCAGAGCTGCTGTCCCCGGTTCCTCTAGTAACCAGGGTAGTGCCGTGCGGGGGGTTTCCAGCGGAGTTGCCAAGGTACGAACACGAGCAGTTGTGGCGATCGCCCTCGTACACCCTTGCAACGCTTGCGGCAACGTCGCTACCCGCTGGGCAGATTCTAGGATATCTACTGCATGAACTGCCATAAGCTTCGCTTCAACTGAGAGCGGCTCACACTGGGGATTTACTAATACGAGATCGTGTAGCCCTAAGTTCTTGATTACCCGCGCGATCGCGCCTACATTCAACGCACCAGCAGGCTCTACCAAGACAATCCGCACTCCAGCTAAGTCGGTGAGGGGCAAAGGGTGAGGGGTGGGTTGACTCATTCACAATTCCATACAATTAAAGGGAAAATGTATCGATAAGTTAACATGACACGGGCCCAGTCCAAATCTAATTTGCCTACAAAAATTTGCCCGGTTTGTCAACGCCCCTTCAGTTGGCGCAAGAAGTGGCATGATTGTTGGGATGAAGTCAAATACTGCTCGGAACGCTGCCGCCGTCGCCGGTAAATTTTAGTGAGGAGTGCGATTTGTAAATGCTTTGGGCGCTCACATGTTAAGTAAAGAAGGAGTACAAAGGTTTAAGTGATGTCAGTTGAACGGGTGCAACCTAAGTTAATCATTCATGGTGGGGCTGGTAGCTCCCTTAAGGGTAAGGAGGGAGTGGAAGCTGTAAGGCGATCGCTCTACACAGTGGTGGAAGAAGTTTATTCCCTCCTACTATCGGGAGCAAGTGCCACAGATGCCGTGGTGCGAGGTTGTCAGTTGTTGGAAGATGACCCCCGCTTTAATGCCGGGACTGGTTCAGTGCTGCAATCCGATGGTCAAATTCGCATGAGTGCTTCCTTAATGGATGGAGCTCGAGAGCGCTTCAGCGGCGTCATCAATGTTTCCCGTGTGCGGCATCCGATTGAACTGGCTCAATCTTTACAAAACTCAGCCGACCGGGTGTTATCCGATTACGGCGCAGCTGAACTTTTGCGAGAACTCCAGCTACCAAGCTACGACGCCATGACTGATCTGCGGTTACAGGAGTGGATACAAGAGCGGCAGGGGAATTTCGCCAAAAAGATGGCTGGGGTTGTAGCAGAACAAGAGTTAGTCGAGCCTAACAACGCCCGACGCGGCACAATTGGTGTTGTGGCGCTGGATAGTCAGGGACATCTCGCAGCTGGCACATCAACGGGTGGCAAGGGGTTTGAGCGGATTGGGCGCGTCAGTGACTCCGCTATGCCAGCTGGGAATTACGCCACAGCCCATGCAGCTGTCAGCTGTACTGGGATTGGGGAAGACATCATAGACGAGTGTCTGGCAGCGCGGATTGTTGTGCGTGTAACTGATGGGCTGTCGCTCCAGGAAGCTATGAAGCGCTCCTTTACCGAAGCCTACCAACACCAGCGGGATTTAGGAGCAATTGGTATTGATTCCACTGGCGCGATCTCGTGGGGCAAAACTAGCGAAGTCCTCCTTGCCGCCTTCCACAATGGTGAACTAATAGGCGACACTCTCGAAGCCATTGTTGAGGATGCTCAGTAACTCTGCCTCATTTAAAGAGGAGACTGCGAGACAGCGAGACGCTGTCTCCTGCCTTAGGTTTCATCTTTGCTTTGGGAGCGCCAACCTGGTTTAACCACTTGACGCGCACGCGCAATCACCAAGCAATCATCCGGTACATCTTCTGTAACTACAGAGCCAGCAGCCACATTGACATCGGCTCCCAGTGTAACGGGTGCTACCAAAACACTATTTGAACCAGTTTTGGTGCGATCGCCTATCTGGGTAGGATGTTTCTTAACACCATCGTAGTTGGCGGTAATCGTACCGGCACCGATATTAACGCGATCGCCGAGTGTGGCGTCTCCCAAATAAGACAAATGGGCGACATTCGTGTTGGACCCTAGCGTGGTATTTTTCAATTCCACAAAATTCCCCACACGGCAGCCCGATCCCACCTCAACCTGACCACGCAAATGGGTATAAGGACCAATCTGAGTTCCTGCTTGGACGATACTGTTTATCACTACCGAATACAGCACAGTCACATTCTCACCGACCTGGCTATTTTCAATCAAACTTCCCGGTCCAATCCGACTCCCCGATTGAATCACCGTATTTCCCCGCAGATGGGTTTGCGGTTCAATAATCACATCCGGTTGCAACTGCACAGTGTCATCAATCGTGATACTAGCGGGGTCAATCAGCGTCACACCCGCAGTCATCCACTCTGACTTCACCCGCCTTTGCAAAATTTCGTATGCCGTTGCCAACTGTTGCCGGTCATTGATACCGAGTATTTCCTGGTAATCTTCGACATCAACAGCCATCGCTGATTTCAGCTGGTTTACTGCATCCGGCAGGTAGTATTCCTGCTGGTCATTGTTTGCCTGAAGTAGCGGCAGAGCGGAAGCCAAATCGGACCAGCGGAAGCAATATACCCCTGCATTGATGCGGTGATTTTGTTTTTCGGCGTCAGTGCAGTCCCGGTCTTCCACGATTTGTTCGATCATGTTTTGGCCGTTACAAAATACCCGCCCATATCCTTGAGGATTGGGCAGCTGTGCTGTGAGGATTGTGGCGGCGTTTTGATGCTCTTGGTGAGTTTCCAACAGTTGTTTGAGAGTTTCAGGGCGCAACAGAGGTACATCTCCGTTTAATACCAGCAGATCCCCCTCGAAGCCCTGTAAGTGGGGGATTAATTGCTGGACAGCATGACCGGTTCCCAGTTGCTCAGTCTGTTCAACAAACTCTAATTCAGGAATCGATTGCATGGCTGCTTTCACTTGCTCAGCCTGATATCCAACAATAATCAGACGCCGCGTCGGCGAAATATCGAGACAATTCTGGAGAACCCGTTCGACTAGCGTTCGCCCCCCCAACGAATGTAGTACCTTGGGCAGAGCCGATTTCATCCGTGTTCCACGTCCAGCCGCTAGAATTGCTACCGCTACCATATCAGTTATCAGTTATCAGCTATCAGCTATCAGCTAAAAGGATAAAGGATAAAGGCTGTAAGTAACTGGAACGAATAAACTCTGTAAACTGCTGCATCAGTTTGGGATTGCGCCAACCCGAATCTGTTTCTGACGCCATCAATTGCAACGCTTCTTTCGGAGTCAGCGCCCGTTTATATGGACGTTCGCTCGTTAGCGCATCGTAGATATCAATAAGCTGAAACACCTGAGCGAGATAGGGAATCTCATCGCCCACTAACCCATCGGGGTAGCCAGAGCCATCCCAGCGCTCGTGATGATGGCGGATGATGGGGATAACACCCCGCATCGACCGCAGGGGCTCACAGATTTTCTCGCCAATAAGAACGTGCTGCCTCATAATCTCCCACTCTTGGGGTGTCAACTTTCCAGTTTTGAGCAGCACTGCGTCAACAATGCCAACCTTACCAATATCGTGGAGATAGCTGCCCCATTGCAAATTTCGCATTTGGGTGCGTGTGAGATTGAGATATTCACCAAAAGCTTTGCCTAGGGACACTAACCGTTCACAGTGGTCGCCAGTGTTGGGATCGCGACTTTCAATCGCCCTGGCAATTGAGAAAAGAACTTGTTCGGCGTGGTCTAAGTCCTCATTAAGGCGCTTTTGGCTCACTAGCGACTTAACGCGAGCCGCCAGTTCTAGACGGTCAAAAGGTTTACTGAGAAAGTCATCCCCTCCAGCTTCAATTCCTCGAATCCGCGATCGCCGGTCATTCAAAGCCGTAATAAAAATCACCGGTATCAGCCTGGTTTGTTCATTCTGCTTCAGATGTCGGCACACTTCAAACCCATCCATTCCTGGCATCATCACATCGAGCAGGAGCAAATCGGGTTGACTCTTCATTACCCCCTCTAGCGCTCCCGTTCCACTATCTGCCTCAAGGACTTCATAGCCCTCCATCGCTAGGAGCGCAGCCGCCGTTATGCGACTGGCAGAATCATCGTCAACTACCAGGATCTTGGGTCGCTCTGAATCAAGGGCATTCGCCAACAGAGCCGGGGAATTCCCTGCAGCTCTGCTCCCCCTGCTTTCTTCACACGAGTGCAGAAATAGTTCTTCGCATTTTGAGCAGCTAACTTCTTGTTCGGTAAAATCAGTAGGGTGGGATGTCCGTTGATACACAAAGGCACTCCAATTTGCAGGAACAGCGACCGCGTTGTTGAATGTCAAAAACAAGTTTTGGAGCGGCTTAGAAATCCGGAGCGTAGAATTGCTTACCAATCCTAAGTTTTGGGCAATTATGGCTATTGCGAGCCTCATCTGCTCAGGGGATATAGCGAAAGATTCCAGTCAGGTTCACATCACTACTACTTAGAGTATCTTAGATTGAGCTGAATAGGAAATCAGTAATTTTACGGAGATTTACCAAGAATTCAGGCGCTTTCTCCAGTGGGATGTCGGCTCTAGAGAACTAGTGTATTGTTCTTGTTGTCGCCGGTGCAAAATTACTTCAGTGGAATCACTTAGCTGAGGATCGCGGTAGGGAATAGCCGCACGAGTCAGCAAATGCTCTTGTTCTTGCTGAGATAGCATCGGTAAATCTGTGCTGCTCCAGCTAGCTACTGTTCCGGGTGATCGTCTCCCCACTGGTGGCGTCGAGCCGATCTTTAATCCAATTGTTATCAGTGCCGTCCGCACAGCCGCCGCACAGGAATAAGTTGCTAACCTACCACTTGAGGATAAACACTTGGCAACCCTTTCTAGAAACTCAACCGTCCACAATTGGGGGCAGTTAGGCGGTGAAAACGGGCCTTTGAAAAATCGCATCCGCTTGGAAGCTCGATTGTACCAGCCCAATCTTCGTTGCATCACCAATGAGCAGACTCGCCTTGAGGCGGTTTGTCTGAACTTGGTGTTCAATTGCGAGCTGGGTGAGAATTTGAGGAATAGGTTGGGACCAACTGTTGAGTAAGTGATGGGCGATCGCTGAAGCGTGGTACACCTGGGTTGAATTCTAATCCGACCACCTCTACATAACAGTTGGGATTGACAGCCCAGATAGTTGCGGGCGGCAGCTGCGGTGTTGTAACCAAGACCATAACAAACATCCATTAGCCGCAACACAGAAGGCAGTGCGTTCCCGCGAGACAGCCCTGTAGGGGACTGCGATCCCGTTGGGCGGGAACCTCCGTTGAAGCAACTGCCGTGAAGAGGAGCCTTTTCTCTCAGGTGGGTAGGCTCAACGAACTTTAACTGGGCTTCCTGACGCGCCCCATGATGACTGTGAAAGGCTTCGCTAAACTCAGGGCAAAAGAAGGTAAAAGAGCCATCTGCGGTTGGCTGTGGTACATACATGATAGGAGATGGGGAGAGTGTTCTTGAGCAGGGGGAGAAATTACCTTATTATTGCTGCGTAGGATTGTCCAGTCCGCATGATTAGTTATCATGTTGACCAATTTACCCAGTATTTGGTTGTAAGTTTGTAGGACTTACGCAGAAACCGGGGTTGTTGTTTTACATGACAGCCTCATTGCAGCCATTTTATGGCTCATCTCCCCCTGCCTTAGAGGATCCCTTTCTATGACTGAAACCCAAACTGTAGTTTCTGCCGCATGGCTCAACGAACATCTTTTTGACCCGCAAGTCGCGATCGCCGATTGTCGCTTTTCCCTAGCAGATCCAGAACTCGGTCACAAGCAGTACCAAGCAAGTCACATTCAGGGAGCCTACTACCTGGATTTGAACCGGGATCTTTCCAGTCCTGTTGGGGAGCATGGGGGACGGCATCCCTTACCCAACCCAACTGAGTTGGCTAACAAGTTATCGGCTATGGGGGTAAATTCCCAGACGTTGGTCGTTGCTTACGACGATTCACGCTTTGCCTTTGCCGCTCGTCTATGGTGGCTACTGCGCTACCTGGGGCATGACAGGGTTGCTCTGTTAGATGGGGGTTTCCAGGGCTGGCTCTCAAATGGGTATACTGTTACAGACACAATTCCTCAGCCTGCTCGCTCAGAGTTTGTCCCGAAGTTGCAACAAGAGCAAGTGGTGGATATAGCCGCAGTCAAAGCCCGTCTCAATTTATCAGGGGTAGTGCTGGTGGATTCACGAGAGAGCGATCGCTATCGCGGAGAGCGAGAACCGATTGATAAAATTGCCGGTCACATTCCTGGCGCGGTCAACTACCCCTGGCAGGAGGTTTCTGATGCCCAAGGCTACCTGCGATCTGTTGCCTTGCAACGCCGCCGTTGGGAAAAAATGCAGCAAGCTGAGGAAATTATAGTTTATTGCGGTTCTGGCGTCACCGCCTGTGTAAATTTACTGTCTTTAAAAATGGCTGGGATTGACACCGGCAAGCTTTATAGTGGTAGTTGGAGCGACTGGTGTTCGTATTAGTTTTTACTTTTTGGTTACTAGTTTTTGAAAGTTAAAGTTGTTTAGTGGTGAAAGCGAATGCCTGCTCTGAATCTGAACTGGTTGCAATTAAACTCAGATTGAATCTACGTAAATATCCTCTGACTTTGCTCGATTGAAGCTAGGCTGAGCCTCCGGTACAGCTTTTTGTTGCTGGAGATTCAAGAGCTCATGTCTATAACGAGTGAACATTAACCCTATCTGGGTATGATATATATGTAATGCCGTTTACTGGATTTATAGCCAGTACATAAACATATCTGGTAAAATGTATATAATCAATAATCCTATTCAACAGCTTAAAATTTACAAAACACGGGTGTTGCTGCCTTCAGTAGTGGAGGTTGCAATTAATACCCGTGCTATAGACTAATAAACATGTGCTTGGGTGGCAAAGTCGTTAAAGACAGCGCGTAAATTGTTTGGGGTAAGCTAAAAAGTAGTTCCAAATGCATTTTGCTATTGGATAGAGGCTGTTATATTTCAGTCAGTAAGCGTAAAAACCCACAAATCGTAGATGTGGACATTGGTCTATATTTCTAAAAACTATAGTGTGCTGGATTAAATCATAAGACTAGGCGTAGCTGTTCTCAGCTCGAGCGAGGACTGCGATCGCCTTCAAAAACTTAAGATACACGATTCACTCAAAGTACGTAGAAGTGCGCAACACACAGGGCAAACTTATACGTCCAAGGTAGAGAATGTACACGCGTATAGCTAAACAAACTAAAAATCCGTCAATGTCTGTATTACTGCACCGACCTGACGAAGGTTTAACACCTAAGTACAACTCAATTGAGTAGATAATTCTGTAGACAGATGCAGGATATTTAAAGAATTAATACGACTAGATCAGAGTTAGTAATGGTCGCAAATTTTTTAAATTAAAATTGCCTAAACGAGTATTCGATTTAGATTGGTGTGAAAATATTAGGTCTAAATTTCTATGTCTTACTTAATGAATCGTATGTCTATTTTTGTAGACGGAAACAATATGTTCTATGCTCAACAAAAAAATGGCTGGTTTTTCGACCCAAAACGCGTGTTGGAATACTTTAGGAAAGAGCAAATAGATACAGTACTAATCAATGCCTTCTGGTACACAGGCTTAAAAGACCCGCAGGATCAGCGCGGATTTCGAGATGCTCTAATTAGCCTGGGATATACAGTTCGCACTAAAATTCTCAAAGAATACTACGATGATACCTCCGGTCGCTACTCGCAAAAAGCAAACTTAGACATTGAAATCGTGGTAGATATGTTTAACACGGTTGAGCAGTATGATCGAGTCGTTCTATTCAGTGGCGATGGAGATTTTGAACGAGCAATCGAACTATTACGCTCAAAAAGTACCCATATTACAGTAGTATCTACAGAAGGAATGATTGCTAGAGAGTTGCGTAATGCTACTGACCGATATATTGATTTAAATGATATTCGCGATCGTATTGAAAAAGTAGACTATTAGAAAATAGAGTCAAATTGCGCGCTCGCACGGCTAATGACTTATTCTAGAAAAAAACCAACTACCAACTAGCACTCGGAGTGCAAATGAAGAGCAAAGACAAACAAGACAAAATAATCATTTTTGATACGACACTGCGAGATGGTGAGCAGTGTCCCGGAGCAACCCTAAACGTAGATGAGAAGCTGGCGATCGCACGGCAACTAGCTCGTCTAGGCGTGGATGTAATTGAGGCGGGTTTCGCTTTTGCAAGCCCTGGAGATTTTGAGGCGGTTGAAAAGATTGCCAGAGACGTGGGGTTTGAAGATGGTCCGATCATCTGTAGCTTGGCAAGAGCTATCCGGGGAGATATTAAAGCCGCAGCAGAAGCGCTAAAACCGGCGGTTCATGCCAGAATACACACATTTATATCGACCTCGGACATTCACTTGGAGTACCAACTGAAGAAATCAAGAGCTGAGGTACTGGCGATCGCAGAAGAAATGGTAGCCTACGCCAAATCCTTTATGGAGGATGTAGAATTCTCCCCGATGGATGCAGCCCGCTCTGAACCAGAATTTCTTTACCAAGTGCTGGAGCGGACTATTGCTGCTGGTGCGACAACAATTAATATCCCCGATACAGTTGGTTACATGACTCCCAGCGAGTTTGGAGACTTGATTCGGGGAATTAAAGAAAACGTCCCCAACGTAGACAAAGCAATTATTTCCGTACACGGTCACAATGACCTAGGCTTGGCTGTCGCTAATTTCTTGGAAGCTGTAAAGAATGGCGCACGGCAGTTGGAATGCACCATCAACGGCATTGGCGAGCGGGCTGGAAACGCCTCACTAGAAGAGTTGGTGATGGCTCTGCATGTTCGGCGTCAGTATTTTAATCCATACTTGGGACGACCAAGTGAGTCAGAAGAACCACTAACAAATATTGACACGCGCCAGATTTACAAGACTTCCCGGTTAGTTTCTAATTTGACTGGGATGCTGGTTCAGCCAAATAAAGCGATTGTCGGTGCCAATGCCTTTGCCCATGAATCTGGCATTCACCAGGATGGCGTGCTGAAGAACAAACTCACATATGAAATCATGGATGCCCAGTTGATTGGGTTGAAAGATAATCAGATTGTGCTGGGCAAACACTCTGGTCGCAATGCCTTCCGCACTCGCCTCAAGGAATTGGGATTTGAACTGACAGAAACCGAGTTAAATAAGGCATTTCTGAAGTTTAAAGACCTGGCGGATAAGAAGAAAGAAATTTCTGATTGGGATTTGGAAGCGATCGCGAATGATGAAAGCCAATCCAGCCCCGAAATATTTCGCCTAGAGTTGGTGCAGGTTTCCTGCGGCTCGAGTTCGCGTCCCACCGCAACAGTCACCCTCCGCACCCCAGATGGTGAAGAATTAACTGATGCGGCGATCGGGACAGGACCGGTGGATGCGGTGTACAAAGCAATCAATCGAGTGGTGAATGTGCCAAACCAGCTGATTGAGTTTTCCGTCCAGTCTGTAACAGCTGGCATTGACGCGATCGGTGAAGTGACCATCCGCCTGCAATATAAAGAGCAAGTATTCTCCGGTCATGCAGCTAACACAGATATCATTGTTGCGTCAGCCCAAGCGTATGTGAACGCTCTCAACCGGCTTCATGCAGCGTTGCAGAGTCAGGGTACGCGAGAGCAGTTGACGACACAAAAAGTTTGAAAGTAGAGGTACAAAGGAGAAGCGCAGAGTAAGAAAAACCTCTGCGCTCCTCTGCGTTTAAATAGTTTATATAACAGCCAGCTGAGTAATTATGAATGACGTTTTTGACAAAGAGAAAAGATTCCATGACCAGTGGGCATCTACTATTGATGTAGAAGGAATTAAGGTTAAAGATTACTTTGAAGCCTGCACTGCCCCGGAAAACCGATTCATTCTTAGACACATGGGGGATATTAGAGGCAAGCGGCTGCTGGATTTAGGGTGTGGTGCTGGGGAAAACAGTGTCTATTTTGCCAAAAAAGGAGCGCTGTGTGTGGCATCTGACTATTCTCCGGGCATGGTGGAAGTAGCACTACAACTAGCAGCGGCTAACAAAGTCAAGATTTCCGGACGCACGATGAACGCGATCGCCCTCGATTGTCCTGACAATACCTTTGATTTCGTTTACGCCTCTAATTTGCTGCATCATTTGCCAGATCCTGAAACTGCAATTCGGGAGATGCACCGTGTTCTCAAGCCCGGCGGTAAGGCTTGTTTTTGGGACCCCTTGAGGCATAATCCGGTTATCAATGTTTACCGGCGTATTGCAACTAAGGTGCGAACCGAGGATGAAACTCCGCTGGATATTAATATTGTCAGTTTTGTGAAGTCCCAGTTTTCTAGAACGACTTACGATACATTTTGGCTGGCGACTCTGTGGATTTTCTTGCGCTTCTACTTGCTTGAGCGGGTTGACCCGAATAAGGAGCGTTACTGGAAGAAGATAATTATTGAACAGGCAAGACTGGAACCAGAATATCGGCGGTTAGAGAAGTTAGATGTGCTCTTGAAGCAGATTCCTTTAATGAAGCGGTTTGCCTGGAATCTTGCCATTGTAGCAACAAAATAGCATCAACGAATTTTTAATATAAATACCTTAAAGAGGTTTGAGAAAAATCACAAAAAAATTTATCCATATATGCCATATAAAAATGTATTTCTTCTGCTTGCTTAATCGTTTAGCTGTGCAATTCGTCCTAACCCAATCAGCCTGATACTATCAGTTCAAACCCGTACAGTTTGTACACTGATTCTATCCCTGGGTAAGAGAAAAATTGCAATGCTAACAACTTTCATTAACATAAGTTTAGAACCAGGTCAAAAAGTGACTCTGCAGCCTGTTTCCTGGCAAGGGTTTGAAGAAATTCTCTCTAAGTTAGGGGAGCGGCGATCGTCTCGAATTGCTTATGCCAACAAAATTCTGGAAATCATGGCACCGCTACCAGAGCACGAACGGTCAAAAGTTTTGATTGCAGATTTAGTCAAAACCCTACTCAAAGTTCAGAAACGACAATGGGAACCGCTTGGCTCTACTACCTTTAAGCGAGAGAACATGGCAGCAGGCATCGAGCCAGACAATTGCTTCTACATCCAGAACTGCAAAGCTGCGATCGGCAAAAATAGACTAGATTTAAGTGTAGATCCGCCCCCCGACCTAGCGCTCGAAACAGATCTCACCTCAAAAACAGAACTTGATGCTTATGAAGCTTTGAGAGTACTAGAGCTATGGATCTACGAGAGAGGCAAGCTGAAAATCAACGTGCTGCAAGAAGGTAGGTATGTTGAGTCTGAGACTAGCGCCACCTTTCCCGGCATAGCAGTTATAGAAATTATTCCTCAGTTTATGCAGCGGGTTAAAGAGGTTGGAGTTAGTCAGGATCTAGAAGAATTTGAGGCATTTATTCGCGGGGCGGTAGTGTGAACTGTGCAGCGGCAGCCACTAATGGTGCTGAGTCAGCGCGGTAAGATTTCAGCCTTAGCAGTCGCTCATCGTTTACTGCAAGTTGCGAG
>QQTW01003198.1_pt1 | contig 12060 bp, 11 predicted proteins | sample 1904831 | NCBI WGS metagenome assembly QQTW01 (sample SAMN09435610, study PRJNA476489) | Subsurface metagenome, whole genome shotgun sequencing project. | reverse complement strand
AACTTGAAGCACGGTGTCATGGAGAATATTGTAGAGACAGTCCTCGAGGATTGCGGCAGTCTGTCACCGTATTAGCTGTATGCAATGGCTTGTAGTATCCTATCAGACGCAAGGAAAATGCGTGAGATACTGTCTGGAGACTGAGGACAGCGCATTGAAGACAAAGGATAGATGCGTGGAACGACGGACTTCCGAAAAGACTTTACTGGCCATGAATCCTTCTCAAAGTAAGGAGCGACAAGAGTGTTAGACTTACCAGGCCCGCTAGACTGTCACCATCCACCGACTCGAACAACGATGCTGGGACCAGCCCAGTTTGAGGAATTCCCATTGCCGACATCTTGGTACGCAGATCTGATGATTTGAGGATATGAAGTGAAGAAGAAGAGAAAGGAGACGAGGAATGGGCAATGCTCGCAAAAATATCGAGTTGAGTCCAGGTCAATAAGATCGTCGTGACAATAGGCCCCGACAACACTGCTATTGTGTTTGTGCCACAAATTCCCTCTCTTCTAAAGTCTAGTCCTTCAAAGACGTCTATTGAATAATAAGACATCAGGGTGCTGACATCTTTTCGGACGCTCCCAATACCCTATTGTCCAGCAATTGCTAAAGCTCGCCATCTGCTATCTGCTGGCGAGCGCAACAGCATACAATTTTATTAGGGGAGGTTGGGAAGGCGAAGAGAATTCTCCCAAGTAGGTATGAAAGCAAAATACTCGGTGATGATCCAATGACGAAGGATAGCAGCATGTGACTACCATACCTGGTGTTTGTGTAGGGCATCTCTAAGTTAGCACCTACCTTAAAGGAGCAAAACTTGGGTACCGAGGGGAGGCCCTTGTAAACCTTCCCGTAGCGCCCGAGCATCCCTAGCCCGCGTCAATCGATAACAGAAGCCGCATCCACAGCATCCACTGTGTCCCCTAAGGTATGGAGCTCATACCCTTAAAGGAATCCACAAAGCCACCAACAAAGCGGCATGACATTAAGTTTCCCAGTACATTATCACCACAACACCCACCGCAACAACAACAACAGCCTCAATCCCAATCCCTCCCACCAAACATCCACATCACCCCATTAACCCAACCCCACCTCTTCCCCTTCCGTCGCCTAACCGCCCTCCTCCTCCCAATCCGCTACCCCGACAAATTCTACACCGAGATTCTCTCCGACCCCACTATCTCCTCTCTCACACGTGTCGCCGTATGGCGAGATCACCCGCACCGACTTGCAAAGCGGAAACGCGACGATAACAACGCCGATGCCGTTGCTGATGCGCAAAAGGCATCAGCACAAGCAAACCCCCTGGAAGGAAAAGTCATCGGTGGTATAAGATGCCGCCTCGAAGACGTCCCCTTACCTACTTCCACAGAGGCCAGTAATGCACGCCCAGAGCGAAACCTCTACATTCAAACCCTCTGCCTCCTGTCTCCCTACCGAGGCATCGGCATCGGCACAGCGCTGTTTGACGCAGTTATCGAGACAGCGATCACGGAATATAGTGTGACTGGTGTATATGCACATGTATGGGAGGCGAATGGCGAGGCGCTGGAGTGGTATGCGAAGAGGGGGTTTGAGGCGGGGGAGGTGGACAGGGGGTATTATAGGCGGCTGAAGCCGGATGGAGCGAGGGTTGTGAGGAGGAGAGTTGGGGTGAGGGATTATTTAGGCGTTGGGGGGAGGGTGTGGGGTGTGGGGAATGGGGTTGGGGAGGAGGTCGTTCGGGAGAATGATGGAGATGATGGAGATGCGTGCGGGAGTAAAGTAAAGGAGCCTAGGAGGGAGCGTCCCTGATCTGAGATCTCGTGCGCTGCATCGGTTCGGTACGAGAAAACACAGGAGCAGTCCAGCCTCTTCGATTATGATGGAACATCGAAACCGCCACCATACAGCAACTTCGCGTATAGTTCATATGTTGATGGCTGGGATACAAAGGCAACGAAGAGGAACCCTCAATATACATAGACGAGAGTACAGACCAGCCAACATCTTCGATGGCAGCGCAACTCCAACCTCCCCAGTCTCTTTCCTATTCGCAAGGTACAATTCCAGTTCCTCATGAATCCGCGGACGAACGCGTAGACGACTCCGGAGTCTCAGTCGGTGCCTTCACCATCCCCGCCACAAGCGCTATCAATGCAGCACCCACGCCGCTACCATCTTTGGCAATGCCAATCCTGATCTTCTTCTCGCCTTGCGGCCCTATCTCCGGTATTTCGCGGAGGGCTTCTCGAATGTAGTCTTCGAATCCGGGGTAGTACTCGACCAAACTGCCATCAACTCCGACGTCAATGATGTCGTCCTCGCTGACATCGCCTGTAGCGGTCTGGTTGACGATGCTAGCGTCACCCTCTCTGGCTGCGTGCCCCGCCTTTGCAGCTTGGTCCCTGATGGAAGCTTCACTTGTTTCGCTTGATCCCTGAGCAACCTCAGAGAAGTGGGCCCCTTTGTGGTCTCGCGCCGCTTGGCCGCCGGTCTTGGCTTCTTCGGTTATAGAGATCGACGAATTATTTTTCAGCTTTCCGCTGGTAATGATGATGGCGCCGATAGCTACTGCGCTCAACCTAGCTGCTCTTCTCCCAATGGCGGCTACGATGGTCTTGACTGCCTCTGCATCTTCGATGCTTGCGGCATGAATACCGAGGTCTTTCTCCAGCGCCTGCCTCGTTATCCTTAAACCAGTACTCTGATCTTCTTGCGTCACGCTTAGAAAGCTAGTGTCAATTCCCCACTTCTTGTAGAGAGCCGAGTCTTCAGCTATGCTAGTCGTGGAGTGTTTGTCGTTACTGCTAGAATCTTCATCGCTGAAAAGTTGAACCTTTGGGTCTTGCACCATGGACAGCAGAGCGCGACGGAGGATCTCACCCAGAAACATGCCAGAAACTCGCTTTTCAAACATCTGTATTCCCGGATTGACACTCTCCTTGTCTAGGTCCCGGTCGTAAGGTGTGTTGGGCAGGACGCTCAGATGGTTGTCAAATGAACCCCACTCTGTGTTGACGATCATCTCGCCCGTTGATTTGTCGTAGTCTTCACTCCCTCCGGAGGAAGTCAATTTAGTAATCTTATCCAGCTTCTCAACATAGGCGCCATTAGTTCCAGTTCCGAAAATTGCGCCGATGAGCGTCCCTGTCTTTCCAGGGGAAGTGTATGATCGAGCCATAAGAGTCCCGACGGTGTCGTTCACAAGGGCAGCAACTTTGACTGGCAGCTTCAACTCGTCAATCTCGTCTTGTAGCAATGCACAAACATCCTTCCCCACAGCCTCCGCGATGTCGAAACCCTTCGTCCATCGAATGAGCGTACCCTTGTTGATGCCATGTTGTTCTACAGGAAAGCTGAAGGTAAAGCCAAGCCTGAAGATCTCCTCTTCCCTAAACCCTTCCGGTGCACTGAATGTTGCGCGACGCCTGATAGAAGCTTCAAAGTGATCATTATGGTGAGTCCTGAGGAATGTCTCAATCTGTTTCGCAAGGAATGAGAAAAGTTCCTTTGAAGTCTTTGCAGTCATGAGGTCGTGCGGGATGGCGACTTTAGACTGAACGAGAGAAAAGGTCGTATTCCCATGCAACGTGATAGAGCAGACTCGGAAGTTGGTGCCTCCTAAGTCGACCGCCAGATAAAGGCCCTAGACTGCAGGGTCAGGTCTGCTTGAAGGGAGGGAGACTACACGGACCTTCTCAGTACCATTTGGCACCGCAGTGACATACGTAGGGATCTGGCTCAGTGTTGCTCCTTGGTTCTGGAGTCCCTCGTCTACACCATCTCAGTATTTGAGGCTTTATTCATACCGTATGATTGTTGCACCAACCCATCTCTCTAATGAACTCTTTGACACCCTTGTTAACCGCGTCCGCTCCAAACTCAAACTCCGCAGCCACTCTTTTTGCTTCTTCTAGTAACGACATCTTGTTTAGGCTGGAGTAGGCCAAATGGTCCGAGAACGGTTCGGGCTTGATGCAAGTACGATCGCTGGAAGCTATGGATGTTGACAGGTATGATTCCCGTGTAAAGAGGTCTTGTGGTATCTCAAGAGGGTCATGCACTGGGCGAAGCGGTAATTGGACAGCAAAAACAACTAGGAGGACAGCCAAGGAGATGAGTTGAATGACCGAGAAAGCTGGCCCTGTTCTTTGACGTCTTGATGCAAGATCTTCACTTTTCGGGAACCAATGCTTGATAGGAGCGAATTTGTGAGCTGAACGGATTTTGGAGGGCGCCAATTTGGGAACAAACAGGGACACAAGACCAAGAATGGAAGGCAAGAGCGGGGCAGGAAGTGATCAACCTATTGGAGGCTGATGTCAAGAATGCGGCTTGCCGTTTTGAAGGATTGAAAGTATCTCGACTTTCAGTTCGGACGGTTGTATATGTAGAATAGAGTATTGTCTAGCAGTTGGCAATGGCAGTTTGCTCCAATTACTTCATGGTGACTTTATCAAGTGAAATGCGGGGTGAAGCTGGCTAAAGTAAGCCCGGCGTCAGCGGCTCCGCAGGGTAACGTTCCCCTGCCTCCGTTGATTTTCCGACCCGAGCTCGAAACATCACTCCAACGCTTCTCATATTGCGAAGCACCAGTTGTTGACAACTCGACATCAGGAGTCCTCTCTGATATTCGCATGTGATCGGCACGTGCCGACTCTCAAAGCCGATTCCTTTTATACAGACGCGTACCTTGCTGGCATTTTACGCCCATAAGCACCTACTCCGAAAATTCCGCACCATGGGCTCAGGAGCTTCCAAACAATCCGCGCAAGGCTCGCAGCACGTGTTCGCTAGGTACGAACCTTCAAATGCACCCAATGGGTTGATCGGATCGGGATCCAGGTGTTCCTAACGTCCTATAGCGAAACTCCCGTGCGCTTCTCTCAAGAACTTGTCGACTCATTACAATCTAGCACCGAGGTAATCCTTCCGCATTCCCTATCCAAACTTTGAACGAAAAGCTCACACCAATGCCCCATAGACAGACTCAACCCGCGAAAAGACCCTAGAACTTCACATCCAAACCCGTGTAGCTGAAGAACTCCAGCGTCTCTCAGCCCGCGAATCGCAAATCCTCGCCGACCTCTCCGAGAAAATCTCTTCATCCCCCGACAGTACCACCGACTCCACCAACATACCTTCCACCACCGGCCCGGACCAATCGCAGCAGCGCGGCGGTCGCGACCACGCGGCAAAAGCGGACGGGGATAAGCTACGGGACCTTGGCAGGGAGAGTATACAGAGGGAGATTGACGAGTTGAGGAGGAAGTTGGAGGGGAGGAAGAAGTTGGTTGAGGTGGACGGGGCCGTGGAGAAGGCGAAGGAGGAGGTGGTGAGTTGTTTGAGGACGAATGATAGGCGGCCGTTGGATTGTTGGAGGGAGGTGGAGGCATTCAAAAGGGAAGTTGGGCGGTTGGAGAGAGGGTTTGTGGAGGGTGTTATTCGGTAGGTGTGGTACAAGGCAACGTGACCTATATTACGCCATAGATTAGGACTAGGTGATGTGGATATTTAAAGCCAAGGTCCCGAATCCCAAATGCCGCAGCTTGATACGGAAATATGCCAAAAAAAATATCCAACCAAGGGGGCTCGAACTGGGGCGGAATGAGGACATCTTACATTTGAGGCAAGATTTATGGACACCGAGCCTTATTAGGCCTAGTGAGATTGTTTCTAGTAAGTAGGTTATGTACCCTGAGGGTACTCGCAGTCAAGTTGTGGGTTGTATGTAGATACCTAGAAGTATCAGAGTGATTAGTTTGTGCGACGCGCCGCAACAGACAAGTGATGGAAGATAATCCCATAAGTTGTATCTTAAGTAATATTAGGATGGCGTTGGTTGACTTAGTAGCCAGCGTAAGAGCGAAGCATTCCTGTTAGGGCTATTAGCATGTACTTCCAATACTTGAGCCCCATGGTTGGATAACAACTCAAACACCAACCAGCTAGGCCAGTTAGCTTTGACATTGTTTTCTCTATTGAGATATGTATAGTATGAAGTGACGCTCAACGTATCCATGCAGCAGCTCTGCCAGGTTTGCTTGCTTTGTATCTCAGGCTCCCCGATTTAACAAACAGAGACCACGTGCACATCCACGCACAAAGTAAGCACTTCTCTCGAATAATATATACTACGTGCATTACTTCCGGCTCAGTCAAGCCTAAGGAATAGAGGGTATCGAACCGCTGTAAGCAAACGCCCACCGTGCCACTCATTCACCGCCCCTTATGCACAGACGCGCACGCTAACAATGTACAACGGCTGCAAGAGCCAGACAAAAATTACATCAAGAGAGACGCCCGCCGTAGAAAGCAAGGAGTGAAGCAAACGGTCTAGATGGCATAATTCTCCGTGTGCAAAAATATCTCATCCTTGCCGCTGTCGGCCCAAACATCTCTCTGCAAGCTGGCCACCGAGTTTGCGACATCGATCCGCATGCTCGGTGGTCCGCAAACGAATATACACGTCCTCCGACCAAAGTCTCGAGAGAACTCCTTCAACATGTAGGGGACATCTGGGCGGCCATATTCGGTCCGCCACCCGTCCTTCTTGGCGAGTCCGGCGGGTAGGAAAGCGAATCGCATCAGGTTTTTCTGGAGCATGGTTGGAGTCGAGGGGAAACCAAAATCAACCGTGTTTTGGGGTTGAGGTTGGCTGATCGAGATACTAAGGCGAGCAGGGTTCTTGTTTCGTGCGTGCCCTGGTTTGTGTGGAGCGAGGTGGGCCTTGGGTAAAGCGGTGATGCCGTCCTCGTTTTCTCGGCGAAGCTCCTTCATGCGTTCCGGGTCTCCGCCAGCTTCTTCGTGGATCATGGCGGAGTTGCGCTTGCTAGCGATGCCTTGGAAAGCATCGTTAATCTTATCGTGGAAGATGCCGCTTACCGGTCGTGGTGACTTTGTGCTCATCTCAGCTGTCTGTCTTTTTGCAGCAGTGATATAGAACTGGCAGTGCACTGTGTCCGGCGGTGCGTACTCGCGGCAGATGCGAAGCTCCTCCTGAAACCAATACATCGTGTCCGGTCTCTTGAGAGCCCACACCACTTGCACGCTTTTCGTTACCGCCTTTCCGTCCCGCATTCGCTTGATCAAGTCCAAGAGCTGACTGACAATGGCAGTGATACCGCTACCACCGGCGAAGAGAACTACATTGTCGAATGATGCCATTTCCCGTTGCATTCCGCCATATGGTCCATCGATAAAGGCACGATAAGTCTTGAGCGGACCTTTCTCAACAGCCGAGTTGAGCACTTTCCGTGTGAATCCACCAAAGGGTCGGAACACCAGTGTCATGTCTCGGTATTGGTCCCCGTACTCGGACGGAAAATCTTCGCTGCACAATGAAGCGATAGTGAAGGGATGGTTTTCGAAGATTGAGATGCCAGGCATTCTTAAGTAGACATATTGTCCTGGTCGCCACTTCTTCTGTGTCGGTATCGTGACCTTGACTGCATTTTCTGGGAGAAGTGTCACTGCTGCTTCTTCTCCAATCAACCATGACAGTCGCCACGGAATAGTCCAGTTCAGATAGAATAGTCGGATGCAGTATGATACGAGCCAGATGGCGAGGGTCGCGAAAAGGTAGTTCCACGATGTCAGGTAATTGTGGCAATGCCAGAAAAGCATTCCCAGATACAAGATGGAAACCGGCACATGCAACGCCACGAAGAGTTCATACATCCATGCTCGAAGAATCGGTAATGAAGCCACGCAAAGGAAGATCAAGGGCACCAAGGCGGCTATACCCGTGGTGTATATGTAGTACTCGCCGCGAAAGTAGGACTTGAACACGTCAAAGGCGGCCTGGTCACCACGTGTGCCGATGTAGTAGGGGATGGTGTGCACTAGACTTAGGAATAGGCAGAGGTAGCCACCCCATCGGTGCAAAACGTTCAACCTCTCATGTCCAATGCCAGTCAGCATGCTCACCATGTTCGCCTTCATGCTCAACGCAATGATCCATGGCATCATGGCAACAGCAATCATGCCCGCTCGGATGGCCAATGGTGGTGAGCCGAAGGCTATGCTCGCATAAAATAGTGGCTGCGGGAGAAAGCAGTAGAGAGTAACGAACACCAGCGCAGCCCCAACAATGAGTATTACGCCAGGTGATGGAAATACGATCACTCGTTTCCTGACCCGGAGTATTGGCAACGGCCTGTAGAAAAACCATCGCATGAGCGCAATGCCATTGTTCAGCACTGCGAATGACGAAACAGATGACTGCTGTTTTGGGTGTGGTGGTAGCTGGTTAGGGGGAGGGAAAAAGTGGCGGACGGAGCTGCTCGTCGGTAGACTTCCCATCTCGAAATATGAATCCGGGGAGTTACTTGACATAGATTTCGAAACCTCCTCTTTGTGCATTGCCGTCCGAATCTTATCTGTCCATATATGATAGCACCGTATCAAGATAGTGAACACCAATAGGATGATACAGAAGTACACCCATCCCAATGCATATTTTCCAGACTCTCGCCATGGATCTTGCTTGTTGGCTGCAATGAGCCCTGTCGGACTTGAGCTGTTGACCGGTATGTTCACACGTTTTCCAAGTGCCGAGAAGGAGTGGATGGTTTCCCGTCTAGCAAGTCGCAAGAATGAGGTGATATGCTCTTCCCGGCTTTCAGGTACCACCGAACCGACAGCGGCCGGCATCTTGGGTTTGTCGAAAATTGAGGTTGGTTACCTTCTCTTTCTAACCTTTCTTGTGCCTTCTAGACGCCCTTCCAACGAAGCTCTCGGCCTTCGCGATGGAGATTTATTGCTATCCTTGTCTCTGGGTCCCTCCGACCTCGGCGTTCGCACTATTGATCAGTGAGTGGGTATTGCGACATGCGAGACGATGAGTATAACTGTCAACAAGTCGTCAGTTCATGCCGTTTCGGCCACAGTATCCCATGCAGGACATGTTACCGACCTCCAAATCTTTAACTTCTAGACAGACTTGCTTGAGTGGCGGTGCCAAATACGCGGTCGCTATGCCAATATACTCTTGGAATTGACGACTGGAGGATGCCAGATCCTGAACAGAATTGTAGCGAGTGTAATGGAGCTTGAAGGGCCCGGCAGAGAAACAATTCAAAGCTGTTGGAAATGTGCAGGATGCAAGAGATACAGATATCAGCTGTGGGAAGACTGCGACGTATATGCCCTGTGCTCAAGTGGAGAAGATTCGTAGGTTAAAACTAATGCCGGTCTAAAGCCACGGAGTATAAGCCAACCGCCGGGCTTTATTGCATCTTTATTACTGAGCGTTTCCCACTGACCTTACCATCCATGCCATGTTCTGCGCAGGCCAATATGCTGTGGACGCCAGACCGTGCTGGCCCGGCTCATGCCTCCGCTATCGAACCCTGCCGTGATCGATAAGGTCAAGCGGAGAACGCGAGCCACATGCAGCGGTTGCTTCTGGGTGAGCATTGGGTAATGCGCAGTTCACCAATGCCTGTACATGTTCCTTCTAGTCTACCGAGACTTGCCAGGGGATGTCGAGCTCGCAGACGACAGACTCGGTACCCAGCTTCTGTGCATACCAGTTTCACAAGAGCTGGTCCGTGATTTGCTGGGGTGAGAGATCATGCAGGGCGGGCCGCTTCGACCTGACCCAGAGTTGTGATAAAAGCTCAGGTGCTTAAACGAATGACAATGGCTTGCTACGCGCCCATAAACCAGGATGAGTTGCTGAGGCCTGGGATTGGTTGAACAGCTCTCGGTTAGGTAGCTTTGAATCACAATTGAAAGAGTCGAACCCCAAGGTAAAGTCGTGAGATTGCGAGATGATCGAGAAAATCTTTGCCTCTGAACATGAGCCTTTCATCGTTATCGTTTATCCAGATGTGATCGACTAGGTCAATCATTCGAATTAGCCGCGGATTGTCAACAGCTTGTCTCCGTTCGCTGCCATAGAGACTTTGGCTAAGGTGCCGTGTATCTCCTAGGCTTTACACGCATTATTGCTGAGTTAGCATTCCCCTTTCAAGGTCCCACCTGGACGGAGCATTTGTGGGTTGGCATTGTACTGCAGCTGATCGTTGGTAGAGCAAAAATGTCTATTCTATGAATTTCGTTATGATTGTAATGTATTGAATGCTATGAGCGAGTCCAGTCACCGCCCAGAGGAGGATCATGGTGGTGTATACCGTGGTTTCACGCCATTGGTGCTTGAAAGCCCTGCGTTGTAGACTTACCCCACGACAAAAAAAAAAAACGGTAGGTACCTTGGTGTTGAGGATCGGAAGCGCTCATAGGGCTTCTGACGATGTGATCATCACTCACTGACCCTGCTTCCTGCCGCCTTGACGGTGGCAGTCTAGCAAATGCGCCGCAGCACTGGATAGCGACTGTTGGACCACAGTTAGGCTTCGAAAAAGAAAAGGTCCAACACTCTGATGGAAGGAGGGGAGATCCAGCTGGTCGGTGAGCTCGGTGGATCGTGCATGCCTCTGATGCAAAAGGGTTCTGCTGGCAGGATGCGCATGCTGCGAGGCGGACAATTGTCGTCCCAGCCAATCGCATGGGTGATGTAAGCGTGAGGTTTGGCAAGCTTTCCACTGCCAAGATCTCGAGTTACGACAGAGGAACTGCCCTACATGCAAAGCGAGGCGGTTGAAGACTCATTGCCATGATTCAACACAGACCTTATCGCTTCAACAGGATGACCTCAGGCAATGACGACAAATTGAGGGTAAAAATACCTCTTGAGCTGAAAGAAAACTTAGGGTGTCCTTTCGTCAACCGTTGAACTCGAATCTTGACACTTGAAGCCGTTGCACAACAGCGCTTTAGTGGTCTCCATCTGCCTACCCTAAAGTATAGGTAGATCCGGGGAAAACCGAAGCATGACTAAGCTTTATCGATAACAGCAGCTTTCCGCAACTACAGTATCTTCTTGAAACTGTGCGACAAACTACCACCACCGAAGAAGAAACATCTCAACTCAAGCGACCCTATCTAGACCACCTCGATGGCCGTCAAACCCGTTCAACCCACCACAACCACCCCCTCCCACTCTCAAACAAGCCTCTCCTTCCCCGCCCAAATCTTCGCCAAGCTCTCACCAGCACCGTTCCTCCTCGCGCACCTCGACCCAGACACCCCAACCCGACCTTCCATCCGCGCCAACGGCCGCCAACCCTCTCAATTCCGCCCACCGACCACTCACAAAGGCTCCCTGACGCATGCTTCGGGCAGCGCAGTGGTGAGAGTGGGAGACACCGCCGTCGTGTGCGGTGTAAGAGGGGAGACATTGCTGGCAAGCGAGGTACCGGGCTATCGAACTACGACAACGTCCACAAACATTGTTCCAGGTACAAATCGTGATGAAGATGCGGAAATCGCAGAAATCGGGCTCTTGGTACCGAACATCGAGCTCGCAACCGGTTGTTCGCCCGCTCATCTTCCCGGCAACCCGCCATCTCCGCTGGGTCAAAGCTTGAGCCAGCGCGTACTTGCACTATTACATGCGTCCAAATTGATTGGGGTGGAAGATCTAAAAATTTGGCATACACCGCCTTCAATCGACGCGTCTGCAGAAGACGGGGACGAGAGCGCAGAGCCGCCGAAGCCGGAGGTTAAGGCTTTTTGGTGCCTGTACATTGATATATTGTTCATATCGCTCGACGGAAACCCGTTCGATGCGGCGTGGGCGTCTGTCGTGACTGCGCTGCAGGATACGCTGTTACCGCGTGCATGGTGGGATGTTGATCGGGAGATGATTCTGTGTGATGACGCGGTGGCTACTTCGAGGAAGTTGGGTTTGAGAGGGATGCCGGTCGCCTGCACGTTCTGTGTCTTTGAGCCAAGGCAGCAGCGGCAGCAGCAGGGTAATGGGAAGGGGAAGGAAAAGCAGAGGAGCGCTTGGGTTCTTGCGGATCCGGATATGTTTGAAGAGAGTGTTTGCCGGGAGAGTGTTACTATCGTTGTGGATTGTGAGGGTCTGGGAAAGGTCAAGGTTGTGAAGATTGAGAAGGGTGGGGGAGGACGAGCTCAGAATAGCTTCGCAAGGGAATCTTGGTTCGGCCAGTACCAATTCATCGTCGTATGCTTCAAGGTCCTCAAGCCCTCGACAGCGTT
>QQTW01003197.1_pt1 | contig 12062 bp, 11 predicted proteins | sample 1904831 | NCBI WGS metagenome assembly QQTW01 (sample SAMN09435610, study PRJNA476489) | Subsurface metagenome, whole genome shotgun sequencing project. | reverse complement strand
GCGAACTTGTATCGAATTTGCAGTGCGTTTGTTTTGACTAGTGCATACGAAGGTTTACCTTTAGTAGTTCTAGAGGCACTTGCAAGCGGAATACCAGTTGTAACAACAAACTGCGGCGAAACACCGAAATTTTTGCTTCCTGATAGTGGAATAGTATGTAATACTACTCCTGAGTGCGTAGCAGATGCCTTAACAAAAATTTTGCGGCATCCTGAAGATTATCCGCTACATGCTTGTGTTAGAACTGCTGCTCCCTATGCTGCCTGCAATGTCGTAGCAGAAGTATACAGCCAGATGTTTCATCGTTGGGAGTCTCGCCGTCTTTAATTAAGCATCGCCTAAATAAATCGCCAGCGAGTATCGCATTTGAAATAAGTAGGTACGCAAAATTATTTATATATCTTTTTTTCCTATTTGCTTTACTGAATACAGGATACAGAATTCAGAAATGTATAATTAATTTTGCTTTCGGTACTTGTATTTATGTTTACCTCTGAGATTCAGTATAGGGTATCCGGATGGCTGACAATGTCGGCTAAACTACAAGAAAAATAATTTCTCATGAAGATTGCTGTTATTGGTGCGAAAGGTCTACCTCCTCTTCAAGGAGGAATAGAACATTACTGTGCAGAAGTTTACCCGCGAATGGTGTCACGCGGGCATTCTGTTGATTTATATGCTCGCTCATCATATACCGAAAATAAATGGTTTGAGAATTCCGACTATCAAGGAGTGCGAGTCATTTCGCTACCGAGTTTTCCAAAACGGGGATTGGATGCATTTTTGAGTTCCGCACTGGGTACTGTCATGTCGGGTGGGGCACAATACGATGTTATTCATTTTCACGCATTGGGTCCGGCACTATTCAGCAGCGTCGCACGAGTATTTCGGAGTGCGAAAATTGTTGTTACATGTCAAGGATTAGACTGGCAGCGGGCAAAGTGGGGCAACCTATCGAGTCGCATGATTCTAACGGGTGAAAAGGCTGCGGTGCGATTTGCCGATGATATCATTGTGGTTTCAGAAGCTTTGCAAAGTTACTTTTCTCAAACTTACGGACGAAGTACGATTTATATCCCCAATGCACCCGCAAGTTATCCCAAATCAGATACGAATTTTACCTACGGTCAGAATTTAGGACTAACAAAAGGACGTTATTTATTATTTCTCGGTAGAATAGTTCCTGAAAAACGTCCCGATTTATTAATTGAAGCTTTCCTCAGACTTAAACCCCCAGGTTGGAAACTCGTGCTTGCAGGTGGTGTCAGCGATACTAAATTGTACACCTCGAAGCTTTTGAAAATGGTCGCAAGTAGCCGCGTTATGTTTGCTGGCGAGTTACGGGGGGCAAGATTGGCAGAAATTGTTCGCGGTGCGGGGTTGTTTGTTATGCCTTCGGATGTGGAAGGGTTGCCTTTAGCGATGTTGGAAGGAATGCGCGAAGGTATCCCCGTTTTAGCAAGCGATATTCTACCCCACCAACAACTTTTAGGACGCGACCGTGGGGTGCTTTTCCCTGCTGGTGATATTGAAGGGTGCGTCCGACAACTCAACTGGGCACTGAATCATCCAACTGAATTGGCAAATATGGCCGCAAATGCACAAAAGTACGTTAAACGCAACTATAGTTGGGAGCAAATTACTACCGATAATTTAGATGTTTATCAGCGATCGCTTAAATCCGATCTAACGGTTGCAAATTCGCCTTCTTTGGGTCAAGTCGTTGTCAAATAGTCATTGGTCAAAAGTTGGTGGTTATTGGTAAGAGAGTTTTTTAGTATAGTGTAGGATTACTCGTATACCTATTTAGCCGTTAAAGTCCGATTTGAATTGCGAAAAGAAGACATTCTTCTTTTTTTCTTCTTAATATGGGTGCGGGCTATGGAGAACAAAAGGTTATGGAAAAAGGTGTTTTATTGTGGACAGTTATCAAGAGGCGAAGTATACCAGCCCTTGTAACATTCGTGGCAGTCATTGGTGGTGCAGTTACGTATCTGGCTGTTGCACCGCGCATGTATGAAACAACTGCCCGGATAATGCTCGATAACAAACGAGTCAGTGTATCCGATTTTGGACGCGACCTCACACAGGTATCAGGAGGCATTTCCGATCGGGCAAGTGCGCTTGCAGACCAAGCTGAATTAGTGAAATCGCAGCGAGTTTTAGAGAATGCGCGAGCATCACTAAAATCTCAACCTAAAACGGGTGTGATGGCAGACAAGCTCGCGCTCAAAAAACTCAGTCGCGATTTGAAAGTTAAAATCGTCCCCGCTACAAACATTCTCGAACTCAAATACAAATCACCCAACCCCGCGTTTTCTGCCAACCTGCTGAATGCAATTACGAGTGCAATGGTAGAGGACAATATCAAAACGATTAGTTCGGAAGCTACCAAAGTTCGGACATTTCTCGAAAAAAACGAAGTCCCCAACGCCCAAAAACGGCTCCAAGTTGCGGAAATCAAAGAAAATAGATACCGTCAATCGAGCGGTATTGTTGCCTTTGACGATCAAACGAGAAGCTTAGTTAATAGTATTGCCGTTTTGGAAGACCAAGAGCGAATGCTCCTTGCCCAACTCACTCAAGCCCGCGCTCGTGATGCTTCGCTGCGTCAAGTTACTAATTCCAGCAGCCTGGAAAAAGCTGTAGCCTCGGTACGCAGCGGACAAGATGACCAAGTAAAAAACTTGCGTGGCAAATTAACCGAACTAGAAACGCAAATTGTAGCGCTACAACAGCGCTTAACCTCCGCACATCCCCAATTAAGTTCTTTAATGCAGCAGAGGGATGCTCTAGCTGCCATGTACCAACAAGAACTAGCACGGGTTTCCACAAGCACATCTACAGTTTTACCCAACAGCATTGCTAACGACACACTCAGCCAAGACCTCAATTCCCAACTCGTCACCAACGCTGTTGAAGGAACCGCAGCAGTCAACAAACTGCGAACCCTCCAAAACGAACGAGCTAGCCTCCAAGCTCGATTGGCACAACTGCCATTGAAGCAGGAACCGCTCACGGCATTAACAAGAGCGCGTGTCGAAGCCGCCGAATCTTTCAAAAACCTCCAAAGTAAACTCGAAGAAGCCCGTATCGCCGAAGCCCAAAAGGTCAGCCACATTCGCGTTATTGAAGCAGCGGTGATTCCCACGGTTCCTACAGACCCCAAAGCCCCTGTAATTTTGGTATTGGCGGCAGCTTTAGGAACCCTACTTAGTGCAGGTGTAGTGCTGCTACTCGAATTGCTGGACAATCGCCTTCACGATGCTGCCGAAGCCGAACATCTCCTGCAAGTACCGCTATTAGGAATGTTACCGCGTTTGCCTTCTACGAATTTAGCATTACAGCCCGCCGATTTATTCCTCGATGATATGGGATTGGTAGAACCTTATCGAATGCTGTTGAAAACTTTGGAGTATCGCAGTCCCGATGAGTTGCGGTTGATTGTTGTCAGCAGTACCCTTTCTTCTGAAGGTAAATCGGTTGTCGTGTCGCACTTAGCAGCAGTTGCGGCGATGCTGTCGCGCCGAACATTAATTATCGATGCTGACTTGCGCCGACCAACCTTACATCGGTTGTTCAACTTGTCTGCCACACCCGGACTTACCGACGCGATTACCAAACGCCAGCGACTCGCCGATGTCGTTCAACCAACAGCTATTGAAAATCTCTCAGTATTAACCTGCGGTGCAGTTTGCGCTCGTCCTTCGCAATTACTCGAATCGAGGGCGATGAAGTCGCTGATGGCAGAAGCCTGCGAATCCTACGATTTGGTTATACTTGATACTCCTCCTCTCAGTGCTTGTGCGGACGCAACTACCCTGAGCCAATTCGGCAACGGCATTATGCTTGTCACCCGTCCGAGCGTGACAATTAAGGAAGTACTTCAAAAAGCAGTCGCAGACCTGACACGCGATCGCGTTCCGCTCTTAGGCGTAGTCGTCAACGGGTTAACTACACCCACTGATAAATATTACCGCGATGACACCGCACTCCCCCGCCGATTGGCGCAGTTAGGTGCTTTAGATAGCGATCGCACGAGGTAGAGTATGCACGCACAGCGGTACATCTATCTTTCAATATTAATTGCCGTTTGTGCTGCTATCCTTGGCTTTGCAGGCGGTGTTGCCACGGGTATACAACCACTATATATGGGTTTGGGCATAGGCGTTGTGGTAGTACTAATCTACTTTTTCGCAAGCTTTCCCCAAGCTGTGCTGATGCTGTTAATCGTGCGGAGTTCGATAGATATCTTCTCCAAACAGCAAATACCCTCTGCCCTTGCCATTGGCATCGATGCCCTCACACTTATATATGTAGGATTACTGCTGCTGCAACAAAAAAAGGTACAAACAGATGGCTTTTGGTGGTTCTTTGCTGGCTGGATTCTACTCCAAGGTATTTGGGTAATTCTCCTGCCCTTGGGTGGACTAGGTTTAGATGGTTCGTACTTAGTTGATAGTCTGCGTGAATGGGTGCGGCTATTTTCGTGGTTGATGGTTTACTTGCTCGTCATGCAACTCAAAGACCAAGTAGACCCCGAAGCCATGTTATCGCAGTTACTTTTGGGGCTAATTCCACCCCTGACTCTGGCATTTTTGCAAATAGTAGTACCGTCGATATTGCCACCTTTACTTTCTGCTGGTGGTGGTGGGGAAATTACGTCAATGTCGGATGATGAATCGCGGATTCGCGGCACTCTCGGACACCCTAATGGATTCGCTACCTACTTATTACTGTTTATCGGGCTAACCTGGTGGAAACTCGGAGGTGCAAAGCAGCGTTTACCCTGGTTACTCCTACTGGCAGTCATAGCAATGTTCTTTGTCAGCACCAAAGCCCTATTTAGTTTAATGATGCTAGGTGTATTCGTTTTAGTATTAATTGCACCGCGTTTAGATTTGCTCAAAATCATTGGTGGAATCGCATTTTTAACCTTCGTCATCGGGCTATTTGCCAGCACCCCCTTCGGACAAGAACGGCTTTCGTCGCTCTCTAACACACCTTTATTCAACCCCGATATCGATGTCTCGCGGGCAATTCTGCTTGGGGAAAGTGACAACAACAGCTTCAACTGGCGATTAGGGCAATGGACGTATCTATTAGAACAATGGCAGCAATATCCATTACTCGGTTACGGTTTGGGATTGAGCATCTTCGTCAGCACCAACCAACTTTTACCGCATAACGATTACGTTCGTGCCTTAGTCGATGGTGGAATCGTCGGATTAATAACTTTTATTATCTTTTTCTTAGTGCAAGGTGTATGGCTGCTGCGATTAATCAAATCACCGCTAATTAGTCAGTCACAGCAAAGGTTATGCGAAATACTACTAGCTTTTTTAGTAGCGATACCAGTAGGAATGATAACCGAAAACATCTGGAGCCACACCGCATTATTTTTCTACTGGTGGACAATTTTTGCTCTAGCAGGTATGGAATGGAAACAACATCCTGACTTAGGGGGGTCACAATCCCGGTTCCTTTAAAAGTTACTGGAATTCTTGAATCCACCACAACCTAGTTAATTATTAGTTACTGGATAATGACTATTATGCAAGTTCAAAATCAGATCGATTTTAAATTCAGTCAACAAACTCGAAAATTCCTTTGCTGTCCAAAATGTGGTTCTCAATTAGAAACCATTGATGCCAATCTCAAATGCAAGAATAATCAATGTCAAGCTTCATTCCCCATAGTTAACTCGATTCCAATCCTAATCGATGAAGGTTCCAGTATCTTCTCAATTAACGATTTTCTCGATTTCGATAATGCAACTCTCAAGCCAAAATCAAAAATCGAAAGACTAATTATAGATTTATTACCAGGAATCTCTCGAAACCTGAAAGCCAAACAAAATTTCCGGGATTTCGCAAAAATTCTGCTCAAAGAAAATCCTCACCCTAAAGTTCTAATTATAGGTGGAAGTGTTGTTGGACAAGGTATAGAAGCATTGTCTCAAAACCCAGAAATTGAAATTGTCGAAATAGATGTAGCTTTCGGTTCTGGAGTTTCAGTGATATGCGATGCTCACAGTCTTCCTTTTGCGGATGCTTGCTTTGATGGAGTTATTATCCAAGCAGTACTCGAACATGTTGTAGATCCGATTCGTTGTGTAGCAGAAATTCATCGCGTCCTCAAACCGAATGCACTTGTTTATGCTGAAACACCTTTTATGCAACAAGTACACTTGGGAAGGTACGATTTTACTCGCTTCACACATCTAGGACATCGACGATTGTTCCGCAAGTTTACAGAAATTTCTAGCGGTGCAGTTTGTGGACCGGGAATGACTCTAGCTTGGTCTTACCAATACTTTTTGTTAAGTCTTTTTCAAAAGGAGTCAATCAGAAAAATCGTGAAAATATTTGCACGCGCAACATCTTTTTGGTTGCTGTATTTTGATTATATAATTATTAACAAACCTGGAGCATATGATGCCGCCTCGGGTTATTATTTTATGGGTAAGAAAAGCGATATAGAACTGTGCGATCGCGAATTAATTAAACAGTACAGAGGTACGCAATTTGCATCCTTCTAATGTGGGCGTAATCAAAATATGATGTTGAGATAGGTAATTGCTAATTGCTGATTAGTCTGATGGGTTGCAAGAATCCGGGTAACTTTTAAAGGAACCAGGATTCTAGCCCTTACGAAAAAGTCAAAATTAATGATATTGACCACGCTTTGGTTCATGTCAAAAATTTTGATGGGTTAAGAAATTAACCACATAGACGCGTACCCCTAGCCCTTTCAGGGCGGCTCCGCCAACGGGGAAGCCGCAGGCTAGGACACAAAGGTCACAAAGGAAGAGTTTTACTGAGAGATTATCCATCAAAATTAATGACACAGACCACGATGAAAGTCCATGTCATTAATTTTGACCTTTTCGCTCTTGTTCAGATCCCCGACTTCTTAAAGAAGTCGGGGATCTAATAACCCATCAGAACTTTTAACACGAACTATTAGTTCTCAACAGTTACATTTGTTTGTACTAACCAAAATCAATAATATAATTACAAAAACATGAACAACATCATTCAGTATTTACTTCAAGACTGGAGCGAAAACAGAGAAAATAGCAACAAATCCCGCTTGATTCTCATCTTTTTTCGTTCCGCGCAAATAATTGGCAATCTACCCGCACCCTTACGTTTATTTTCCAAAATCTACTGCAACATCTACACTTTAATCGTCGAATGGATATTAGGAGTAGAACTACCTTGGAATACTCAAGTCGGTGCAAACCTCAAGCTAGTACATGGTGTTGGTTTAGTTGTCAATAGTCAAACAAAAATAGGTACAAATTGCACTCTCAGACATTGCACTACAATCGGTAATAAAAAGCTCCGCGACGGTTCTTATAGCACCTGTCCGCAAATCGGTAATAATGTGGATATCGGTTCTAATGTTGTAATTATCGGTTCAATTTCCATTGGTGACAACGTAGTTATCGGTGCTGGCTCTGTTGTCGTCAAAGATATTCCTGCATGTACAGTTGTTGCAGGAAATCCAGCTAAAGTTATCCGCATTGATAACATTTCTAATTTCTTAGATAATCATAAATTAGATGTCGTTGCAATTGCATCATTAGCTGCAACAAATATCGCAATCAAAAACTAAAAATAAACTCTTTAAAAATAAAATACGTTTTTTACATCTTCACAGATCAACGCTTTGTACCCCCGCACATGAACGTGTGGCTCCCCTACTCCCTTGTCATAACTATGATTTTTAACGCCGACCTACTTGTATAATTGAATGCAATTAGGAAAAGATATAAACCTAATGAACCAAAATGGTCGATAATAATCAAAAGTAAATTAACAAAATTGATGCGGATTACTAGTAAATTCCTAGCTGGATGCTACTGGTAAGTAAGTGTAAGGGTAAATAACTTTTATTTACCCTTCTTTAACCTACCCTAGTTTTAGATGTTAATCAATAAACTCAAAAAGTTATCTTCAGACCAATTTTTTAGGAATATTGGCTGGTTAGGAATAGCAGAACTTGCGAATCGGATTGTCCGATTAGCAACAACTATTGTTTTAGCTCGTACCTTCAATGCTTACGATTATGGTGTAGCTTCTATCATTTTTACAATTGTTGATTTTGGTTATGTCCTCACCATCAATCCTGGTTTTGGTGCCAAAATCATCCAAGCTGATATTGACGACCTAAAAATTATTTGTAATACCACATATTGGTTAAATTGGATAGTATGTATAGCATTATTTTTAATTCAATGTATAGCAGCATTTCCAATTGCTAGATTTTATAATAACGACCAGTTATTACTACAGATTTGTGCAGTTGCCACAGGTTATTTAGTTATTCCCATATATACAATTCAAGCAACATTAATTCAGCGAGAGAATCGATTAAAAATTACTGCGATCGCAATTGCAATTCAATTAATTTTTGGTAACGTTCTCACAATCGTTCTTGCTAGTATAGGTATGAGGTCATGGGCTGTAGTTTTACCGATTGTAATAACAATGCCGATCGGTGCTATCATCAACTGGATAAATCATCCTTGGCGACCTCCTAGTTATTTCACAATGAAAAATTGGCGTGCAATAACTAGTTTTGGGTTAAAGATGCTTGGTGTCACTGCCCTTAGCAGAGTCCGAATGAATTTAGATTATCTATTAGTCGGATACTTTATTGGTATTGAGGCACTCGGTTTATATTTCTTTGCCTTCAATGCTGGATTAGGAATTAGTCAAAGCATTATTAACGCTTTTACATCAGCATTATATCCCCACCTTTGTGCGGCACGCGGAGATAACGAGCAGATGAAAAAGCAATTTTTTAAAAGCTTGAAAACTATTGCTTTGATTGTAGTACCGCTAGTTATCTTACAAACAAGTCTTGCCCCTATTTACGTACCAATTGTATTTGGTCAAAAATGGATTGAGGGAATCCCAATTTTAATTATAATTTGTCTATCCGCTATCCCAATCGCCTTATCGCGTGCAACCTCCCAACTACTGCAAGCTGTCGATAAAACCCATTTGGATTTTTACTGGAATCTCATTTTTACCAGTATCTTTGCAGTTTCCTTACTCATAGCGATACCGCAAGGAATTTTTGCGGTTGCTTGTGCAGTGGTAATTTCTCAACTCATAGCCATACCAATTTTTACAATTTGGGTGCTACGATATATCTTTCCCAAGAAATTAGAAACAAGTTGACAATGCATTTCTGAGGCAACAACTTACATGGAAAATACTAATACATTGGATTTAATCGCCGGGGGGATTGGATTATTGATTTTAGTAGGAGGTATGCTGATGATGTTTACCACCATCTTTACCACTAAGAGTAGATAATCCTTTTATGTAGGTTAGGCATCCTGCTACCCCTGTCAAGGTGGGTAAAAACTAGTCAAAATATCTAGTTTTTTTTCGCCCCTTCGTGCCCTTCGTGTCCTTTGTGGTTTAAAAAGAAGTTTTTTTACCACAAAGGACACAAAGTACACAAAGGAAGAATCTTTTTTGATGCATCACCTTGACAGGTATAGGCATCCTGCCTAACCTATAAATAACAGGTCAAAGCTTGCAGGCTTATCCTACAGGGAATGGGGATAATTATACATTTTACCCTTGATAGCCAATTGATTTATAATTAGAAGCTGCTACAAGTAGGGACAAAAAACCCCATCATTAGACGATGGGGCTAACATTTTTTAGCTAATGGTATATTTATTTCACCGATCGGTTAATCACCCCAAGACCCCTTCGCCATCAAACCCCCATCGACACAGACATACTCTCCTGTCATAAAAGAAGCCTTCTCGCTGGCTAAAAACAGCACTACCGCAGCAACTTCTTCGGGAGTACCAATCCTTCTCAGTGGATGCGATTGATGAAGTTTAGCCCTGATAGAGTCCGACGCCTCAGCAAAACCCTTTAAACTGGCTTCTAACATAGGTGTATCAATTGCACCCGGACAGATGGCTAGTACGCGAATACCATCTTCCGCATATTCCAAGGCTAGCTGACGGGTCAAAGAAAGAATGTCACCTTTGCTGGCTGCATAGGCGCATACCTTTTTTTCCGACTGTAGCCCCTGAACGCTAGCATTATTAATAATCACCCCACCACCACGTACTCGCATTTGAGGAATACAGTATTTGCTCATCAGAAAGTGACTCTTCAAATTGACAGCGATAATGCGGTCCCACAGTTCTTCTGGGTACTCGTGGACGGGTAGAAAGCTCTCTGGCGGTTGGATACCTACATTGTTGAAGACAATATCCACACCCCCATAGGTGGAAACTGTCTGCGCTACTAACTCTCGACATTGAGCAGAATCTGCGACATCGACTTTTTCAAACTGGATGCTTCCAATCAATCCCCTTGCATCTGCCATGATTTTCTCACTGGCTTGAGCATCTACATCTGCACATACCACTGTTGCACCTTCCCGTGCAAAGGCTAGGCAACTACTCCGACCAATCCCTTTAGCTCCACCAGTAACGATGACGATTTTATTATTGAATTCGCTCATAATCAGCACCTGGTAATATTCGTTATTTTAGATACTAAACCTACTTAAAAAGTTGCTTGCTCGCGGGATATAGCAGTTCTCGTTTGGGTACAATACACAGTAGGGGCACAGCAGTGCTGTGCCTCTACGCCTACGAAAAAACTGTATTTCATTCAACTGAGAAACGCTATAAAAGCATAATTTAAAGGAAACAAGGGCGGGAGGAAACGGGGCAACATCACTGGCATCTGCCAAAAGGCATAAGAGAAACCACAAAACTTGAGTTTCGAGCTTGACAAATTCTTAGATTCCTTGTAGCTAAATTTACAAAGGAATCACTATCTTCAGCATCCGATCTCTCAAATGCTGAAAAAGATTGATTCTTCGTTACTTACAACAGTGCTGCATACAACCAAGTAACAAATTATCAAATCTATATATGAAAAGGCTTTTCAGGTTTAATTTCCGAATATGTAGCTATCTCGGCTCAACCTCAAATTCGGATGCTCCCTTTATAATAAACAGTGTAACTGCCCTTGATACCTGTGCTACTAATTATAGAAAACTAAAGATGAATAACATGCAAGCCTACAAGTTAAATGCAACAATTGATGAATCTGGTAATTTAGTTATTGACGAGCCTCTTAATATTACTCCAGGTAAGGTAGAAATCATCATTTTATAACCAACTGTAACTAGTACCGACCCCAAACAATCCAAGAAGCGGGAGTACAAAGTTCAAGCTTTAAAAGACTTGCTTGAAAATGCTCCACCTACACCACCTGACTTTGACCCCGAACAAGCTAAATGTAAGTATTTGAAGGAGAAGCATAACCTGTAAAAGTTCTTTTATATACTGAGATTAAAGCAATTAAGTTAGGACGAGATAAGTTAAAAACAGATTTACAGGAGAAATTGTCATGCAAGCTGAAAAACTGAAAGGAAAAATCGATGCCGCAGGCAACTTAATAATCAACCAACCAGTTAATATACCTCCTGGGGATGTGGAAGTGATTGTCTTACAAACAGTTGAAATTGCTAGTTCTACAGAACCAATTACCGAATTACAACCAGAAGTTCCTAAACGAAAATCCAGAATCAAAGCATTTGAGGGTTTGTTTGAAAATGCTCCTCCTGTTCCTCCAGACTTTGACGTAGATGAGGCAAGATGGCAAGCTTTGAAGGAGAAACATAATTTGTGAAAGTATTATTAGATACTAAAGAAAGAGGTAAAAGGCTTGTATTACCTTTACATGGTAATCCAGATATTTCCGGCGAAATAAGAGTCATAATTCACCCAGATAACCGAGTTGAAATTCATTATCCCAAAAAAGTAGAAAAAATTGTACCTCCCCTACGTAGTCAAGAGGCTATAGGAATAGATAGAGGATTCACAGAAGTTTATGTTTCTAGCGATGGTGAATTTTACGGTTTAGGTTTAGGAAATATTATCTAACAAGAAGTAGAATATCGTGTTGAGCGTGGGAAAAAACGTGGTAAGTTACATTCACTTCCACATCCCCAGGAGGTATATTAACTGGTTGGTTGATTATTAAGTTGCCTGCGGC
>QQTW01003196.1_pt1 | contig 12063 bp, 10 predicted proteins | sample 1904831 | NCBI WGS metagenome assembly QQTW01 (sample SAMN09435610, study PRJNA476489) | Subsurface metagenome, whole genome shotgun sequencing project. | reverse complement strand
TTATTTTGTATTGTACAAACTCATTAACCCTTCCGTGCTTCCCCTTACCCCAACCCGGTTTTAGGGATGGTGGGGGGTGATAGGGACGAGGAGGGGTAGTTATGGATGCTTCCCAACCTCAGACTTCAATTAATCCCAAGCTGACCTGAATTGATAGGTTGACAAGTGCCATGGTCTCATCAGTTAGTTTGCCAAGCGCTGAACCAAACGCTGTTTGTCAATCGAGCGAATTTGGTTGAGCAGAACCACTGAATTTACGGTCAACCCGCCTTCTGGAGGCTGAACCAGCGCTTCAGATGGATATAGTGCGTCATCAAATTGGGAAGTGATGGCAGCGACAATCGTGATCGGGCTGTGTTCATTAGCAATATCATTTTGCAAAACGAGCGCGGGTCGCGTTTTTTGCATATCAGCCCCAACCGTTGGATCGAAGCTAACCAGATAAATTTTTCCTCGCTTTGGTTGTACTAATTTGCGTTTTGCCGCCATACCTCTTCCTCAATTACCAGCCAATCATCGACATCCAGAAAAATAAAAGGGTTTAAGTTGATTCATTGCACTAATTAACTGATTAAATCCAAACTACAAATTGGGATTGTGTAAAATACTTAGCTAAAGATAAATCGACCAAAATAGTAAGAGCGGTTGGAAAATTAAACGCAGATTATTTAGAATATTCTTCCAGGCAGTCACATATACCTCGTCACACTCCACTTCCCCAAACAACTTGACCTCTGGAATACCAGCAACAATCCCGGTTCGCAGTTGAATCGTCATTTGGTACGCATCATCCTTGTCTAAATCTAATTCTTGAGCAATTTGCTGATTCGCTATTATTCAGTTCCATGAAGTACAAGCACAAAATCCAAACCCTTAGGGGCTGATGATGAAGGAGCGAAAGTCGTGTCACTCAAATCATCGATCGGCAAAGCTGCAATCCTTACACCTAAAAGGATACGAAATCATGCACATGTTGAGAAAGGGACAAGTGAAAACAGTTGAGAAAGGAGCCGTCAGAGAACGGGTGAAGTTCATTGCTAAAATCTTTGGAGTGGCTGTATAACCAATTTTCTTTCCAGGGAGTTTTCTGTCCTCAATAAGTTTTTGCAACACAACCCAGAAAAGGAGGAGAGCATGACTCAATATGACTACATTGTGATTGGTGCAGGTTCAGCAGGCTGCGTTGTTGCCAACCGTCTGACAGAAGACAGCGAAACAACAGTGTTATTACTCGAAGCTGGCAACCCAGATACGAAACCAGAAATTCAAATTCCGTTGGAATGCCCAAATCTAGCAGGCTCGGAGGTGGACTGGGGATATTTCTCCCAACCAGAACCGTACCTCAATAACCGCAAAATCTTTTGTCCCCGTGGCAAAGTTTTGGGTGGCAGCAGTTCGATTAATTCCATGATTTATATCCGGGGCAATCATCACGATTATGACCACTGGCAGTCATTAGGGAATCCCGGTTGGACTTACCAAGATGTATTGCCCTATTTCAAGAAATCTGAGAACCAGCAACGTGGTGCTGACGCATACCACGGGGTTGATGGGGAGTTGAGCGTGACCGATCTCCCAGACCCTGCTGTGCTATCCCAACGATTTGTAGAAGCAGCAGTGGCAATCGGATATAACCACAATCCTGATTTCAATGCGATACAGCAAGAAGGTGCGGGACTTTATCAGTTGACGGTCAAGGATGGTAAACGTCATAGTGCTGCTACCGCATTCCTGGTGCCAATTCTCCAGCGCACCAATTTAACAACGATGACTGAAGTGTTAGTGACTCGGTTGTTGTTTGAGGGCACCCGCATTGTTGGGGTGGAATATATGCAGCATAGTCAGCTGCACCAAGCCAGGGTCAACAAAGAAGTAATTTTAAGTGCTGGTGCATTCGATTCGCCCAAGCTGCTGATGCTTTCCGGTATTGGCGATGCAGAACACCTACAAGCAATGGGGATTCCTGTCATCGTTGATTTGCCGGGTGTCGGTCAAAACCTCCAAGACCACTTTCTCGTTCCTGTGGCACACCAGCTAATTCAGGAGTTACACCCGGCAATAACCAGTAATGGCGCGGAAGCCGGATTGTTTTTGCATACCCAGAGTAATCAGGATGCTGCGCCAGATTTACAGTTTTTCTTCAGTCCCATTCTGGGGGCAGTTCCTACCTATGCCGATTATGGTTTGGGATTCACGGTTACAGTCAGTTTGACTCATCCTCAAAACATTGGTAGTATCAGTTTGCCCTCGCCTGACCCCAAAGACCCACCGATTATTCGGATGAACTTTCTGCAAAGTCAATCCGATGTGCAAAAGGCGATTGAAGGAGTTAAATTAATGCGCCAATTGTTTCATACAAGTGCCTTTGATCAGTTTCGAGGTGAGGAATTCGGTCCCGGTGCTGACGTGACTAGCGATCAAGCACTCGAAGCTTATATCCGAGAAGTTTGCATTACGGGGTATCATCCTGTCGGCACCTGCAAAATGGGAACTGACCCAATGGCGGTTGTCGATCCCGAACTCCAGGTCCGCGGTGTTATGGGGTTGCGGGTTGTTGATGCATCGATCATGCCTACTCTAGTCGGGGGCAATACGAACGCGCCGACAATTATGATCGGCGAAAAAGGAGCCGATTTAATTAAGGCCTCAGGTGGCGTTTCACAGCAAGTAGCTTCAGCAATGGCAAACTAACTGGTTGTGTTGCAAGGAATTCAAGAAATACTATCTACATAATTGAAATACATGTAATGGAGAAAAGATGTAAGTTAAGCGGCTTGTTTCTAAGCTTTCCTCCTTGAGACAAGCGGATTGTGAATCTACTTTTATACCCATACTCTAAATGAGGCGTAAATGAATCAGCAACTTAGATTTCAGTCCATTTTAGTAAGCTTAACGTGCGCCATTAGCGCTTGTGTTGCTTTACCAAAAGTGCTTTACGGCTTTGAGGAATGATTATGGCTTCTCAGAACAACAAACGAATTGCAGTGATTGGCGCTGGTATTTCAGGAATTGCGGCAGCAAACGTACTCAAAAAGAAAGGATGTAAGGCGGTTGTTTTTGAAAAGTCTGCAGAGATTGGGGGTGTATGGGCAGTCGCATATCCGGAAGTTCGCCTTCAAAACATCAGTTCACAATATCACTTATCTGACTTTCCTTGGACGTTCACACCAGATTTGCATCCCACACAACTCCAGATCCGACAATATTTGGATGCAGCAGTCCATCACTTTCAGATTGATGTTCGCCTCAACCATGAAGTTCTTGCACTTGAAGAAGTAAAGGAGGGTTGGCGAGTGCGATTCCAAAACATAGAGGGTTGTCACGAAGACATATTTGGCTATGTTTTGATTGCCACAGGTCAATATATTCAGAAATATCACCCAACATTTCCAGGAAAAGTAGATTTCACGGGTAAAGTTGTTACAGAACGAGAGATCAAGTCCTTCGACATTTTCAATCACAAGCGTGTTGCAGTGGTTGGATTTGGCAAAAGCGCGCTCGATATGGCGGTTCTAGCAGCGCAACGAGGTCAGCAAGTTCACCACGTCTTTCGTCAACCTCGATGGCTAATTCCACAACGGATTCTAGGTTTCCACTATACTCGCATCTTATTCAGTCGCCTCAATTCTGTCATGATTCCAAGCTGGGCGCATCCCACGGCTGCAGAGCGCTTCCTCCATCATCGTCTCAAGTTTATTGTTTCCAGTTTTTGGAAGCTGGTTGAGTTTGTTTTGCGGTTGCAGATTCAGTGGATCGGGTTTGGGAGAAACCAAGCGGCTGTTGAGCGATTAAAAATCGTACAACCAACGCACTCTTTAGTGTCTGACTTGCGATCGGCAACTGCGATCGCACCAGAAAATTACTATCGATTTGTGGCTGAAGGTCGAATACAACCTCATCATGCAGATGTGTTCGGTTTCTCTCAGGACACGCTCAAGCTAGAGCAGGGTGAGCAAATCCAGTGTGATGTTGTGGTGTTATCTTTAGGTTCACAGGCTCCAGCGTTTCCCTTTCTTCCCGAAACCTATCGAGATCTGCTAGAGGCTCACAAAGATGGAGTACAGCTATACCGACACTTAATTCACCCAAGCATCCCTAATCTTGGCTTTGTTGGATTCAATCACGGTTTTTTACACGTCCCCGCTGTCGAAATTGGAACACTCTGGCTTTGTGCTGCGTTCGACGGTGAGCTTGAATTACCCTTGATCGAGCAGATGGAGCAAGACATCGAACAAGTCCGCCAATGGAAGAACGAACATATCCGGTTTGAACCCTCGCGCGGCTCTGGGGTGAACGTCCGTTACCAGCAATACATCGACATCTTGCTTCGAGATTTAGAGGTTTCGCCCTACAGAAAAATGCCCAATCTTGTTGCGGAGGTTTTTGATAGATACCAGTGTTCTGATTACAAAGATGTACTAGAAGAATATGACAACAACAGAACAAGGCAAACAACACTGCTGCATCCGATCTCAGTTTCAACGTGATATGCATGCCCTCACTGCTAGTGAGCGAACACTCAACGGAACAGTTTGAGAATCAAATAGTCATTTGTTTCACGAGCAACGCCTGAATCGAGGTAGTGTTGCAAAACCGAGAAAAGATGTAAGTTAAGCAGCTTGTTTCTAAGCTTTCCTCTGCCTTTCCATCTTCTCCTAAATTGTTCGTTGAGTTTGTGCTTAGAGAGCAACTCGCCAAGACGCTACGTCAACTGTTTCCCAATCGTTTTACACCATCATTATCGGAACTGATCTTTGAAAGTTCCGTTTCTTATTCAGAGATTTTGCAGTTCTATAAAGGCTGGATTGGAAAAGTGAAGAAGTCGTGATATTTGAGGCAGAATATGCCACTGATTTGCTCGTTGCGCTAAACTATTTCCTTATTTACAGTAGCAGCCACACCAGTGCTATTCCAGTCACTGCCCCAGCTCCAGCCCAGCCAGCACCATAAGGCAAAGCCGCACTAATCCCAATTGGTATTGCTGCTGCACAAGCTGCACCCACTGCCCCATTCACGGCTCCACCAATGGTGCTCGCGAGCACCCACCAGCCTGCACGTTGAGTATGACGACGCAGAACGAGCCATTGGGCAGATCCGAGTACAGCGCCATACAGGGTGCTGGTGACGATATTTAACCAAAACACTCCCCGGAGTCTAATTACCGATTCAAGGAGTTCAATGATGGAATCGGTGATTCCTTGAGTCATGATAAGAACGAGGGTTCCCAAAAACCAGCCCAAAGCACTGGCGAGTATCCACCATCCTGCATAGGGGAGGTAGCGGCGCAGCACTAGCCATTGGGCAACTCCGACGACGAAACCAGTCATGACTAAGTGCCAAAAGAAATCAGTCGGTGCCGCCAAAGCTCCAATAACAGCTCCACCGGCGGCGCTTGCCAGCAGCCACGGCAACCACAAACTCAAACGTCTTATCATCTCTCAACTTTATTTATCCTCCGTGTTGATGAGATCACCGAGGGCAACATCATTAAACATTCCACAGAGCCCATTTCTTCGAGGTTAAATGGGTTTATCTCACCTGGGTTTTTCATAGCGCCTGAAACCCTTGTCATGCGGTTGATAGCCCTTGAGTAATTATCTCAATCGTATATCAACTCCTTATCTAAACGTATCGATTTGTACCCATTTCAGGGCTGTTATTGAATGAGCAATCAGCCAAAATCCTGGCTGAAAACGGCGGAACCGTTTACTGTAAAAGGTTTGAGATTAAGCCGATGGCGGGATTTGAACCCGCGACCGCTCGATTACGAATCGAGTGCTCTACCACTGAGCCACATCGGCATAGACAATGTACTAGTGTACCAGCATTAATCCTTATGGTAAAACCAACTTCTAAAAATCGCAGCGGCAAACGTTTTACTCCTGAACAATATGCCAACTTAAAAGCTGAGGCGGCAGCTCCCTACCGGGGCTTAAGGCAATTTATCTATTTTGCCTTCGGTGCCTCTGGTTTTATCGGAGCATTCATCTTTTTAGCTCAGCTACTGGCTGGACGCGATGTTGATGCCGCATTGCCTAGCTTTGCCCTCCAAATGGGAGTTGTTGCCCTCATGGTTTTCCTCTTTCGTTGGGAGCAGCGAGCCAGTCGGCGTCCTTAAACATAATAAACACCTATTTATCGAGCGCCAGGACACCATATTGGAAGTCCTGGCGTTTTCAAATTTGAAACAAAAATTAATTCTGTAGCTCTAGGGAAGCCTTACCACATAGGGAGAGGGAATGGCTTGCGCACGTCCGGCATTGACGAGTGCTTGATACACAAATGCTGCGACTTCTGCACGAGTAGCCTCACGGTTGGGATTTAGTTGGCTGGGTGTTGGGTAGTTCACCACCAACTGCCGCTGAGTTGCCGCTGCGACCGGACCAGCGGCATAAGTGGGAATTTGAGAAGCATCAGTGAAGATGGAGGTAGCACTCGGATTGTCGGGGCTTAATCTTAGACCATTGGCTAAGGAGACTAGCACCTGAACTCTGGGAATTGGCTGCTGTGGTTGAAACCCACCCCCTGGATAGCCAGCTACAAAGCCACCCCGATAAGCGGTTTGAATTGGCTGATAGGCCCAGAATTTGCGGCTGACATCGGTGAATTCTAGTGAATTGCGCTGGGATGCTGGAGAAAAGGCTTTGCTGACAATGGCGGCAAACTGAGCGCGTGTAACCGGTTCATTGGGTTTAAAGGTGCCATCAGGAAATCCAGCAATAATATCTTTGGCGGCTAGGGCTTCGATATAGGGTTGCGCCCAATAACCCTGTACATCTCGGAAGGCGACTTGTGCGGCGACAAAATCTACTTTGCCTGAAATGCGCTTGGGATCAATATCGTTACCAACAGCGACCAGGGTATTAGTACGGGTTGAGTTGTAGACATCGTAGCGCCCGTTATTACGGATGATGTTATTGCCTGTACTCTCTGCTGTACCAAGGTCCGGTTGAGCGTTAACAGTTGCTACGACGCCGTCTCGCTCGTTGTTTTCAATCACGTTACCACGCAGTATGGGACGGGCAGTTTCTGAGATATATAAACCGTCTTTATTCTGGCTAATTTGGTTTTCTGCCACCAGGGGAGATGAAACGCCACCGATCGCTAAGGCAAACCCAGTGTCTTGAAACTGGTTATTACGAATCTCTCCCTGAGCAGTCCGAGCCACGGAGATGCCGTTACCGCCATTTTTGGTAAATATGTTAGCTTCGATTATGGGGTTAGCTGTTCCAGTGACAAAAATGCCGTCCCGGTTGCTATTGGCAAATGTATTGTTCTTGACTGTGGGGTTTGTAGATTCAATCCACAGCGCTGTGCCGCGTGTGTTGGGGTTAGCAATGCTCACGCCGATGATGGTGGTATCTTTCTCGGCTCGAACGGTCACGTCCTGACGAGCAAAGGTCGGACTGACGTAGTAACCACCACCAGTAATCACCGTATTCTGACCTTTGGTGGGCTCATCACCGCGAAGCGTAACACCTTGCGTGATAGTGAGTGGGAAGACTTCCCCAGTCTCTTTGGTATAGTTACCAGGAGCTAGTTGAATGACTGTTCCAGGCTGCGGCGCTTGGTTGAGTGCATAAGTGATTGTCTTGTATGGAGCTGCTTCAGCATTGCCAGCACCAGCACTATCTGACCCAGTTGCTGGATTGACGTAAACTGTTACATTTTCTGCTGGAACTTGCGCTGTTAATGTTGGTCCAATAACCTCATTAACTTTTGCAGAAGATGCATTCGCCTCAGTAGATAGTCCTGCCCCACTACAAATAAGCAACACTGTCAATCCTGCTTGGAACTGTAGAGTAGATGCGAGGCGTCTGGCAGAAAGTACGTTAAAAACTGTGGACTGATAAATATGAGAACATTTGTTAGTCATCTTGTTTGTGCTTGTGATCTCTTAAATTACGGTTAAAACCCATGCAAAACTATACCGGATGACAAGCGGCTCCGCAGCTAGGTTCCCCAATTGCTGCAACAGGATGGGCGCAACTAATTGTTCTGGCGTATCGTCAACACTCAAAAATGTTCTGGTTTCAGAAATGCGCTTACTATTTTTGCCGCTGCGTCGGGCTTTAGTTATAGTGGCAAGCACTAGTATTTTCCTTGCCAGTAGTAGTGCAATGTTTGGCTCGGTGGCGGCTAATGCTGCCGAGCAAGTGGTACTTAAGTACCTTGTCTTCCGCCAATCAGTTTCTGTTGAGGAGCTATCTACCTTTGCTGAAACCGGCGAACTCTCAAGGTCGCTGCAAGTCAATTTGCGGCTAGCTAAACAAGACCCCAAAGTAGTTCGTCAGTATTTGACTGAGCCAGTGGAGGTGAATCTCATCTTTTTAGACCGAGTGCTAAATAGTCCGGTTGGGAACATTCTACTGGATGAACTCAGTCGATTTGTTCACACGCCCTCTGGTCTAGCAGATCGGCAAGCCCTGCGATCTGCCCTGGTCATCTCTGCCAGTGGCGACAACACTATATCACTGATAGAAGTTATCCGAAACTACCCAACATCTCAAGTGGAAGTTGAGGGTGAGCGCTTAGAAGGTGCCTATCGTCAACTCCAGAGACTAAGAGGAACTTTGCAAGATCTGCTAGGTATTCTGGGTGGTTAATAGGCTAAAGTTTCTAAGGTTTCGCGCAAATAGCGGCGTACCTGATAGTCAAGACTAAGCTGTTGAAATTCAGACTCCTGAGGTAGTAGCTCTAGCTGCCAGCGCTGGAATCCAGAACTAGCAGCGATCACTTGCTTGAGACTATCCCACATTTGAGGTTCTTTAGATTGGCGAGCGCGATAGGTAGGAAAACGAGCCATAGTTCCTCAGTCCTCTCTTTTCTAAACGATAGGGGCCCGTGGAGACAAATTCTGTTTCGCTTGTAACGAAAACTCACGTCACACCCAAAAAAGAAGGGTGTGGGGCACACCCTACCACCCCAGTTGCCTGGAGCGGAGCAGACATTTTGAGCTGCCGGGGAACCGGCATCGTTCAATCCTGCTCTCCTACACCCCTTTTATTTCGTCAATGAGAGAGTGCGGCGCTTGGTAACCATCTGGAAGGCTTCGATGATGTCGCCCTCCGCCCAGTCATTGAATTTATCAGCGCCGATGCCGCACTCATAACCAGCGTTGACCTCGCGGGAGTCTTCTTTAAGACGTTTGAGAGAGTCAAGGCTGCCTTCGTAGACCACCTTGCCACCACGACGCGCCCGGATTTTGCAGTTGCGTAACATTTTGCCAGACAGAACGTAGCAACCAGCAACCGCACCACGACCGACTGTGAAGACGGCACGTACTTCGGCTTGCCCCAACGGTTCTTCCACTAACTCTGGCTCCAGCAGGCCTTCTAGCGCTCCTTGGATGTCTTCCAGCAGTTTGTAGATGATGTTGTATTCCCGCACATCTACTCCGGCCTCGTCAGCTGCTTGTCGCGCACCGCTGGCTAGGGTAGTGTTGAATCCAACGATTACGGCGTCACTGGCAGCGGCTAAATCTATATCTGTTTCGGTGATTTCACCGGCTGCAGCCAACAACACACGGATCTGAACTTCGTTCTGCGGCAGTTGTTTGAGCGACCCGATGATCGCTTCCACTGAACCTTGTACGTCGCCTTTCAAAATCAAGTTGAGTTCTTTCAACTCGCCTTCTTGGGCTTGGGCGGACAGGGCTGTTAGGGTAGCCCGTCCTTGCAGCAGGCGGGATTGTCGTTGTTTGTCCACTCTTTGCGAGGCAAGTGCTCGTGCTTCCTTTTCGTTCTGGAAGACCTCGAAGTCATCGCCCGCCGCTGGCACATCACTTAGCCCCAATACTTCCACTGCAAACGATGGACTGGCGGCATCCACCCGACGACCGCGGTCATCAACCATCGCCCTTACCTTGCCCAAGGCGGAGCCAGCTACAAGGGTATCGCCCACATGGAGTGTGCCATTTTGAATCAGCAACGTGGCCACTGGCCCTTTTGCTTTATCCAGATGGGCTTCGATCACTGTTCCTTTCGCCGAACGATCCGGGTTAGCATACAGGTCTTCTACTTCTGCTACTAGCAAAATCATCTCCAGCAGGGTATCCAGGTTTTCTCCCTTGATTGCACTGACTGGCACCATGATCGTGTCCCCGCCCCATTCTTCTGGCTGGAGACCATACTGAGTCAGCTCTTGCTTCACACGATCCGGTTGCGCACTTTCCTTATCAATTTTGTTGATGGCCACAACTATCGGTACTTCTGCAGCTTTGGCATGGCTAATCGCTTCAATGGTTTGCGGCCGCACGCCATCATCGGCTGCCACCACCAAGACTGCAATATCGGTCACCCGCGCTCCGCGCGCTCGCATAGCTGTAAATGCTTCGTGTCCGGGAGTATCGAGGAAAACAACCTGCTGGAGTTGATCCCCCTGTTCTACATCCACATGGTAGGCACCAATGTGCTGGGTAATGCCACCTGCTTCCCCTTGCGCCACCTTCGTTTTACGAATCGAGTCTAGCAGGGTAGTTTTGCCGTGGTCGACGTGACCCATAATCGTCACTACTGGTGGACGACGCTGGAGGCTTGCCAAATCTGCCGCGTCTAGCATCTCCGTTACCTTCCGCGCTTCTGCTTCCGGCTCGGCCAACTCCACCGAAATTTCCAGTTCCTTGGCGATCAGGGTGATTGTCGGAATATCTAAGTTTTGCGTGATATTCACCGCCATACCTTTCATAAACAGGATTTTGACAATTTCTGTATCCGGAACTGCCAGTTCGGCAGACAGTTCTTGCACTGTCATAGTACCTGTTACCACTAGGTTCTCCGGACGTTCTTGCTTCTGATCCGGTTCGCGACGGCGGTTTTCGCGGGTGCTAGCAGCCTTCTTGGTTCGCACTGTAGCTGCACTAGCGGCTGTAGGTGAGGGTAAAGACTGTCCTGAACGGGCTGCCTTTTGTTTCGGCGGACGTGCTACCGAAAGGCTGACCTGAACTGGAGCGTCTAGATCCAGTTCTGAATCTTCCAAATCCTCTTCATCATCAAGCTCAACGAGCGGCTTCAGACGCTTAGCTTTAGTGCCAGCCTTGCCAGCCTTCGAGCCAGAGTCTTGTCCTTCATCAATTTCTTCTTCCTGCCACTTCTTGCCACCCTTGACCGGTCGGGGCAATGCCGGGCGCTTCAGTAGTTCTTCTCCGTCTAGCAGCGCTACATTATCCGATTCTTCTTCTCCCGCGTTTGGGTCTACCGTTCCGGTGCCAGACTTAGCGCGAATCCCGATCGGTGTCACAGGTTCAATTGAACGTGCTGGTCTGGGTCGCTGGAGTTCTACAACCGGCTGGGATCGGGGAGTTGTCTGCTGCTCTGGTCTTGACACACCTGGGAGACGACGAGCCGGTTTCTCAGGCGCGTCTGTTGTTTCCACACCCTGTGGTGCAGGCGACTTACCTACTATCCGCTGATTTGCTTGATCGCGTTTCAGGATTGGCTTCTCAGAGCTTAGCTGAGGAGTTAAAACTGCCTGAGTATCGTCTCTACTGGGCGGTTCAGCCAGTTTCGGCCGTTCTGGGGAGTTCCCTCTTGGTGAGATTTCCGGTGCTTGGTTTGGACGTCGATTATTATGGGTATCTGTATCTACCAGCGTTGTTTCAGAAGGACTTCTGGGTACCGGTCTAGTTGGTGCTGGTGGCTTTACGGGTGAAGCAGGTGAGGAATAAGGGCGAGGTGAAGAAGTAGCCCCTACTGGTGATTCGGTGGAAATGTCAACTCGCGCTTCTGAGAGATTGGGGTTGGCGCGATCTAGAGTTTTGGGTTTACGAATCTCCAAAATTTGCTGCTTATGAGGGGCTTCGGGTCTGGGTCTCGCTTTTGTTAGCACCTGTGGATTAGGTCTCGGGCTTATAGCAGCAGATGGTTCCTTTCGTAATGACGGATCGGCGGCGTGTTTTTCTGCTGCCGCGCGGATACGTTCTGCTTCAGTTTCGCTAATTGTGCTGCTATGGCTTTTTACTGCAATATCGAGCTGATCGCAAATTGCTAATAGCTCTTTGTTATCCAAATTCAATTCCTTTGATAGATCGTAGATTCTCACTTTGCCGTTGTTCATCTCTTCCCC
>QQTW01003195.1_pt1 | contig 12063 bp, 13 predicted proteins | sample 1904831 | NCBI WGS metagenome assembly QQTW01 (sample SAMN09435610, study PRJNA476489) | Subsurface metagenome, whole genome shotgun sequencing project. | reverse complement strand
ACTATCTGAGTACCTAGGTATAGAACACACATCAATCGCAACAAGCTCGACATAGCTCGATTCAGCTCCATGGCAATCGAATTAGCTTATTCCAGAGTCATGAGGTTTTCACTCACGCTCGCGCTGCTCCTCTGTGGACTCGTTCATCTCGTTTCTGCTACAGCAGAGGAAGAAGCATTCGAAAATTATCGTATAGCGTCCCTCACTGAGATGATGTTGAGTTGCGACGTTTGCACTGTCATGTGCCCCCTCGTGGGCAACATGACTGTGACAGACTTGCTCCGTGAAGAGATGGGACTGATTAATGGGAAGGTGCAACCCATTTTCGATCGCTACTACGAACAGCTGGTATGATTGAATAGTCCCGTCACTCATCTCTCACACGGACTGAAGCTCTCTTTCTCATCAAGGATGACTATCGAAAGCGTTATGCGGATAAGAGGATACCGGTTGGAGACTGCGATGTAAGGCCTCGAAGTATCGAGACTAGGCTGTCGCCATTCGCTGACTTGATGCCACAGGACATTTGTACGGGCCTCATCAAGCCGGATATGATAGGGTTCTTGCGATTCATGTCGGTCAAAAAAACTTTCACAGACATGCCTCCCCTTCCTCCAGGCCAGACGCTTGAGTCAACCCGTGCCGGCTGGCGAATGCTTGCGGATTACATGTTGACAGCCGAGGAGTTTCAATGTAAGGGTCGTTGTTGGGACGCCGATGATAATTAGAGAGAGGATAGAGGTACCGCTGGTTGAAGATGTGCGGATAGTCCAGCACCGAGCCGTTGTTCGGTCACGATTCTTTTCTCTGCAGTCGGACCATACAGCTCAAGTATCGACTCAACGCCGGGTTTATTCTTAAGTAGGATTGCGCCGCGATTCTCGCCCTAGACATTTGCATCTTCGTCTGCTATTCATCAACCAATTCAGCTCATTAAATAAGAACATCTCCGGATCCGCATCGCCGAAGGAACAATTGCGGTTATTGGATCAGAGAATTGCTCAATCGACGCCGTTTCCACAAAAGCCACCCTGTCCACAGAGCAGAGAGGATGGGTATCTTCAACCTGAGTTCAGTGTCGCTTTGACGCTCCCATGCAGCAGGCGGTTCCTTCTTCGGCGCAAACGACAGTTCAGGCGGCGGAGAAGGCGCATTTCTTGGCTGGGAGTCGATCGCAACGAGTTTAGACTTGTCATCAATTACGGCGGCACCGTGTCGCCCTTCCCCAAGGACGCTACTCTCGTACGGTTCCAATGAGGCTTAGTTGTCGTGTCATCTTCGCTACAGACGCGTAGCAGTTTCAGGCTTTGCTTTCGGTCAGGAGGACGATGCTATGTCCGGAAGGTCTGCCTACCATTTTGTTAGCCTGGCATTCTAGGCTAGAGTCGTAGCTGTCCTTTGTTGTTGATCGATATTACTGTCAGACTCGTCCAAACCCCTAGCTCACGACCTTGGGATGACGGCGATATATGAGAAAACTTTTCCGTGTCATAGGGCCCTGAAGCGGCGTTTAGAACGAATCCAGAGTCAGAAGAATCGAGCAGTCAGTCATGATCTTGAAAGCCTTTGTAGAAGTGATATAGGGTAATGTTTTAGTAGCATAGGCAGTAAAACTAATACTATAGTGATATCATAAATCAAGCTTGGTCGAGTTTTACTTTAGACCTATGAAAATTGCTATTCTGTGTTGCAAAGGTTCCAAGTTTAATAAGAACTAGATACCGAATATAACTCATGAACATGAACAAGAATGTAAATGTCTGAAGGTCACAAAGAAAGTTACTATACGGTTTTCCGCTTTTCAACAGACGAGGTAGCTGTTCATAATCACGGTCATTGTCTGCAAAAGCTTAAAGTAAGAGCGCAATGGAATTTGGGGTCAATATGAATATTGATCCACCTCCCAACTCACGGCTGCACTCTGCTCAACGTTGGACCGCTCGCGACTTTCCAAATCCACCATCTCTGCCCATGGAATGGGTTAACACCACGACTCTGATGCACATGGCCTCCAGACTTGTGGGCCCTCAAAGGTCACTGAGAAAGTCTCTTCCACATCTTTACGGGCTCTGCCTCCCGCAAGAATATTGGCTGACGACAACACCCGTCAACGTCGTGGACCTTGAGTCCGAGCTTTACGCGGTCTGCAATCGTGCCTCATGGTATCAAAGACAGCTGCAAGCAAGACCATGAGGCTCCGGCACTAAAGAAACGAATTTTGATCGGTTATGTGGGTTGGATGAGGAAGGCTTTTTCCTCAAGCATAACTGTGATCTCGGGGCTCGACGTCCCGGCAAGGCAGGCTGCAATGCTGATGAAGAAAATCTGATAGACTATTGGGACCCTGGGAGAGGAGTGGTTACCGTCATCGTCTCCGGGTAGCACCGGCCGCGATTCGGAGTCTCTTTATGCGTCCATCGTCCAGACAAGCCACGGAGGCAGCTGAGAAGAGAAAAACCATGACACGAAGACAGTTATTCGACTGAAAAGACGGATTGATTGTTCACAGGGTCACGATTCAATCGAGGAGGCTCAGACTTGAATGAAAAACCTGTACATGGATGCAAAGCATTTTCTGCATATACACACAACAACCTTAATTGGACTGGCAACGGAGCTTCTCAATTTCTACATGCCTTGAAATGAACGATTTTGGGGACCGAACGTATGTCTGCATAGCAGAAAAGTAAACTATAAACCCAGTATGTCCCTTACCCGGTCCTGGACCTCCATCATCTTTAAGGTTATAGCGTTTATTACAAGGTCCGCGGCCCATCTTGACCAATGTGGAAGTTCGTCGAGTAATGTCCGCTTTACATACCACTTCAATGATTGTCAGCCGACGGAAACCCCCCAGAAAACCCTCTCGAGCCGGTCTCGGAAAGAACTCACACAGTGAACCGGCCTCGTGCCCTCGCGCCGGAGGCAGTTGAGCACACGCTCGATGCACGTCTTGTCGGTGATCTTGCGCAGCAAGACCTCGTAATCGCAGCGATCCGACCTCCAGCTGGACGGCGAGGCCAGAAAGGCGTTGAGCGTCATGAGCTCGCGCGGGAACTGCGTCAGCTTGGTGAAGTGCGACTGCCCGCCCAGACCCAGCCGGCCGGTGGGGTTGCATTCGATCGCCACGTCTTCTCCCAGCGTCTGGGGACACTCTCGCCCGCCCGTCTTCATGTAGTCCATGGTCAGTCGTACCCGGACCGTGTTGACCAGCGGCACGCCCAGGACCCGCAGCGACTGGTACTCGCAGTAGTTTTCCGCATCGTCGTCTCTCCAGGCATGGTCTTGCTTCGCGGGAGGAGGCGTGTCTCTTCGAGGCTCAAGCATGCGGGCAGCTAGCGGTTGTCGAGATGCTGCGGCGACTGCTGATAGACTATAGAGAGCTGAAAGAGTAAAGGCAAACCATGGAGAGAACAACATGATCGGGATTAACTCTACCGGTTTTTGCTAATGACTTGTGACGATGGTATATCCTGAATGCTGCCTACCTTGAAGCTTTCGCTGTTACCCTGATGCCATGGTGCCCTTCGAGGTCAAAGGCACTACTCCTTAGTCTTATACAGGCGTACGCGCTTCTTGACATGCCCTGAAGCTTCAGAGCACGGGCTTTGTGTAGTGCACAGACTCTTGAATGATCCTATGGAGGAGCATTTAAATCATCGACGAGCCTGAGAATCTGAAATACTAGCTGTTGGACTGAAAATCTGCCTCAAATAGGTTAAAAGGACCGGCCAACTACCTGCGGTAATCTAGGCTTTTAACCTACCATATTTTAGCGCAGAAAGCATAGCCTACCTATAGGTATGTAGATGAATGGTAGTTCCGTCAGTATGATTGGTAGCAGCGGCTTCTCCTCGCGATTGCCAGCTCCCTATGTGCTAACTGATTGTTTGAGAGAAGCACTTGCTCAGCTATTTGTAGACTTTGATGTTGTTGAAAGACTTTCCAAAAGGGCATCACAGGTGGAGGCTGCCTTTAAGCTGTCTAACAGTTGCGCTACAGTTGCTTTCCGGGCTTGTGATTCCGCTGGCACTTCGCTCGCCAGCTCACGACGGACGGCGAGATTCAAAGAAACACCAGTGAGGCCCGCCGCAATCATCATGCAGACCGTTTTCACGCAAGGGTTACCGCCGAACGCGCCGCATCCCCACAGCGGCGCTTCTACGATGCATTTGCTGATGACCGCGTCGGCACAACTGGCGGCGGCTCCACTGAAAGCGGCATAAAGTTTTCGTATCTCACGCTCCAAATTAGCGGGCCGTAGGTCTTCCTTACCGTGAGCCCCAGCGTCGAGCTCCAAAGCATCCGCTAGGATGTAGTGGCGTGACGGTCTGGATCCCGGGGGGAGAATATCGCATAGCCGGGCAGTACGGTTATGCCCTCGCCACGCCGCATGCACTGGAAAAGCGGAGGTCACGACGACAGCATCGTGCGGAATGCGCGGAACGAGGATAGAGCAAAGAGCCAGTGCCGGTGACGATGCCTGTAATCTTTCTTCCTGGGTGCCAGTGGGCCCTACTCCTGGTTGCGAATGCGCAGAAACGAGCACGAATGGCTGCAGGGGTGAGCGCGAAGGTTCTGACTCCTCATCCACAAGCCCAATGGCCACGTCAGGTAGATGGCGGCTAAGGCTGGGATCGGGCATCTCCTTAGAAGTAAAGACCGCATACCGAAAAGCTTGTGCTGGCGCATAACCCCCGTGGATGAAGTGCTGCACAATGATACGCAAGTAGCCCTTCGTAGCCTGCTGGTGGGAAGGCCGGCCATCACACCACGAGGAGAAAGAAGGCAGCCCCCAGGCATTGCCATGTGGTTGGGAGAGCGTGCCAAGGAACATATGGGACAGAAGACCATCGACTTGGGAGCCCTCCAAGAGCTGCACATCGCCGTGTTTTTCTAATATTTGAATCGACTGAGTGGGAAAAACTTTCACAAACTGCTCCGCGGCGGAAAGGAGGTTTTCCGCGAACGCAAGCCGCTCATGAGCTGAGAGCTCCTCAAGAATGGCTCTTAGACGCGTTGTCCCCATGTCTCCGTTTGCGTGAAAGGTATAGGCAATGTCTTCGATTAATGTCGTGATTGCATCCGCCGCGTTCATATCAATTTGAAGATGAGCGCTCTTGAGCAGTTGGTGTAATATATCGGCTTGGGCGACATCGAACGAATCATCATCGCAGATGCTTAAGCGATCGACGCATCTCTGAGAGGCATGAAAAGGGAAATAGTAAGTGTGGCCTTGCATGGTTGAGACAGGCTCTGGCGGTTAAGGTATGGACGTTTAGAGGAGTGATGCAGTATGGTGTCGTAAAGGTGCCAAGTACCTCTATATCAGCTACTATGTCATAACCCGCGGGCAAGAAGGTTATAAGTTTTGACTAAATCTTTCAGTTGACTCGTTAGACCACCCCGCTATTTATAGAGTTCTGATTTGCGATGTATAAGAGTGTCTTTGTAGAGGGGATGTAAGAACTCTAACTTTTTGTGGAGGCGGTTATATCTTTTGGACGGTATACTGGCTTTAGTTCTTCTCTTGATCTTTCTTATACCACTGCTGATCCTTTCATACCGCTGCCGGCTTTCCTCCCTCTCTAGCTGAACGGTTTCTAATCGAGCGGCAACATTCGGAGCTTAAGGGCTCCGGGAAGGTTTTTCGTCAGCTTTCTATTTTCGAAGCGAATATTCGGCTTCAGTGTTTCTTGCCGTAAAGCCCTGGAAGAAGTGCATTACTTCGGAAGGAACTATGTCCGCCAGGCTATGTTAATGCCGTGATGCCCGAGCGGTTACTATATCAGGCTGCTCACAGAACGATCCTTCAGATATGTACGTGAACAAGCACCTATCCGATATATGGAGGCTTAGACATGGAGATCAATCCACGACGCGTGGTACCACGTCGCTTAAGATGCCAAGGCACGTCCATCAGCACGCAGGAAACCCATAGATCGAGGACAAGGCTCGACATCTAACGGCACGAGGTTTCCCACTCGGACAGGCTTGTGCATGGTGTGCCCCAGAGCTTGAGACCCAGAGGCGTATCAGGTACGAAACAGCAAGGATTGCCGGCTTATCGGCACCGACGACTTCCAGCGTGGCCTGCTGCCTGCGCCTTCTCTCGCTGCTACGAGTCGAGCAACCGCTCGACGGGTGCATGATATGGGAAGGCGCTGGAGGCCTACGCGAAGCATCTACATACTGGTGCCGCCAGGCCGTTTCGAATGATGGTAGCTTTGATTGCCGCATCATCCAGGTGCAAGGCAGTCTGAGCCTTGCAGGTCATCCAGAGTATCATGTCGACACCGTCGAGACGGGTCTAACTCCGTATCGATAGGAGGATTTATTGCAGGACCACTGACCGACGGTGACGAAGCATGCACATGTTTTAGCGGCGCGGAGCTTGGCCTGCATCTTATCGACAATGACATTGAAAGCCCATTGACGAAACACGGCGGTTGCCCAACAGAGGTTTCAATCGATGTGTCCTTTTCTACTTCACTACTGATGAAGTGCGACATCCGTACCGGACTCGTCCACTGTACGCACTAGCTCGAGGCATTATTGATGACGAAGCGAAGCGCATCTGTTCGATTTTGTGGGCAGCACGGCCATTGGTTAGAACGGCGATGACGCCAGCGCCGGGCGACGGTTTGAGCGAATTACACAGCCCTGCCGGCCATCAGCTGCGACGGAAAAACCAACAGGTTCTCCGTACCGCACTTGTTTCGCACGTTCTAGACTCCGGCCCAGTCACCAACGCGCGACATCGCGGCAGAAGCAGCATGCGGGCCCGTGCTGCCCTCTTCCCAGATTGTCCTCCTCGATAAGGAGCGGAAGCGTGCGGATCCCCCGAACTTTGACAGGCTGGCGAGCAGAAGGAAAAAGGAGCTCAGGACTCTGGGACGGTGTCGGGCCAATTTCGGGAAGAGAGCTCAGGACAGAACGGAGTCCGGGGGCGGCAACGGAGCTTGGGTCCCAAGCCGATGATGCGGCTCAGCGTTCCGTCCGATCCTGTTGCTTCTTCTTCTTTCAGTCTGCCGTTTGCGTGTCGCGTATCGCGTGTCGCCTTTGTGCTCCGGTTCGCCCGTTGCCAAGCAACATGCGATCTTGAGAATTTCCCACAAGGGGCTCATTTCTCGTCATCCGGCTGACGAGCAAATTCTCACTCCGTGTTCCGTACAACAAGCGACGGAGCTTTTCACGGACAGGGGAGACACAAGACGTTAATTGGCACAAAACGCAGCGCTTTCAGCCCGTCTGCAGACGTCGACTCCATCTGCCGAGATGTGGATCAGTGGATCGAGGACTCGGCAGATTGCTGCGGAGGATGGGCTCCAATAATCCTTCAATATACGCCCTGTCGGCGGCTGCAGCCTTGAGGCAGCGAAATCGATATGTGAGGAGGGGACTGTGTCATGACTGACCGAAAGATAGTTTCCGAGCCAAGAGCGTATGAGAGAGCAGCGGCGCCCAAACATCGACTCAACCTCAAGCCTCAAGGAACGGAGATTGAGCACGGACTGGAACACGCATAACCGAGACCGACGGCTTGCAGGATCTGCATCAAGGTCCAGGTTTCTTCTTCTTTCCATCTCCAGCTTTCCTTTTTGCTTTGCAGCGTGTGCACTGCCCTGGGGGGGCTGCTTGCAGGGGAGCCGTATCCATCAAGGCGCTAATCGACTGCACAGGCAGCAGAGCAGGTTTAGCGGACGCTGGGCAAATCTGCAGCCATCCAGATGACTAGCCTCTTGTCCCCAATGCTGGTTCCCCCTTTTGCTCCGACCTTGTCAGCCGCGGTCGCCATCCGGGCCCGCCTTGCTTACTGCGTCCCTATCCCGCTCCCCTCTCTGTCTCAACAGCTGGCTTCACCAGCTTGGGCGACGTAGCACGACGCTTTGGGTCGCCCCCAACGGCCGGGCTGGGAGCACCGCCAGGCCACCACCGCGGGCGGTGTGAGGAGACAGCACCTTGGCCTTTTGAGATTTGCCATTTGCGGTAGCTGGCCACTCAACAGTCGTTAGCACTGATACCAACGTCAACACCTCCACACAGCAAATCGCTGTCTCGGATAAGGTCGGCCATGGCCAGGGCTGAGATTGGATCAGCGACAGGCTTGACCATGAAATCACGAAGGTGGAGCAGTCTCCGGGTTGTCTTGCAGCGCTCTTCGCGCAGTGATGACGGCTGGTTTGACTTAAATGGACTGTTGAATATTGGGGATATGGTGTCTCACGGTACTCCGTACCCGTCACAAACAGACGGTGCCACCATCTTCATCTGACTGATCACCATCAGCAACAGATCTATTTTTGAGGAGATTATCGAGGCCGGCAAGCCTCGGGAGCCGGACGTTGTCAACTGCTGTCTGACTGTCAAGAGCGGCTAGGAACAGCTGAAGACGGAAAGGACGCCGCCGCCGCCAGTGGTGTGGCACGCGCCTAACCGGACAAACCTCGTCCGGCGTCAAGCGTCGGGTGTGTGTCTCTCTCACTGTTTCCCGGGGCGCATCTCGAGGTTTGCGACACGGTTTCCCTGTCGCCGGGCCCGGTTGCGGCTTTTTCTCGTGCTTCTATCCATAGATCACTATTTGGAGACTACGGCGCAAGGCATGAGCGGCAGCAACGGACCGTAGCAGAGCGATACCGGAGAGCAAGGCTGGTTCTTACCACGCATACTGTATGTATCGACACGCAGCATACGCACAGCACCAGAGCTGTGTGGCCTATTCTCGCCGTGGGAGTAGTTCTCGCCTGGGCGTTGTGGCCGGGCGTTACACAAGAACGGGGAGACCAAGAGTACTGTAGGCTCTTCGCGTTTCTTGGGGATTAGCGCAGTCCGGCTCTTGCACAGCGGGCAAGGATTCGGGCCAAACAGAGCAGTTTGCCCACGCAGGGAGAGAGCGGAAAGAGTCATCTGGAGAAATCATGCCATGTCATGCAATGCGATGCAATGCAGCTCGCTCCGCATCGCATCGCATCGCCGCGCATCGCGTCGCATCGGCGGAGTTGGCGCTTCCTTTGAACCAGCCATTCCTCATGGCCGTCTCCTTGCACAGTGAAGTGGGCCAAGGAGAGACTGAAGGCGTTGCAGCAGCGACGATTGTGGAGAGATGATGGACAAGGGTGGCTGCGATTGATTCAAGGCCACAAGGCCTCAAGGCCGCCACGGAAGCCTCCAGAGTCCAGACATACCACAGTACAAACTACTACTGTGAAGAGGCTTGGGACCTTGGCGGCCTGCATGAAGGCCGGGTTGCGGGCATGGGAATTTCCCGCGGCAGCAGAGAAAAAGGAACACGATGAGGCGGCGTCTGACCCAAAATTAAACAGAGCCTTCAAAAGCCATCGGAGGAAGATCTTGTGAGTGTGGAGGGTACTACTATGTATCCAGGTACCCACTTCTTCTCCACAGCGCTGGGGTGCGATGAGATGGCAGGCAGCCTGCAGCAAAAGAACAGATGGGAGCAGATACGGAGGACGGGCGACGTACGGAGTGCGTAAAGCTACGGAGTGCAGGTGCAACCTCGGAGCAATTACGGCGTACGGCAGACCGCACATTCCGCTCCAGTCGTCCAGTACGGCGGACCGACGTCGAGAACGGACAGCCGTACTCGCCTCACTCTCTCCGTCTCAAACAGTCGTCAACAACAAGGTGAGGCAGCGTTCTCCAGCATTGACGGTAATATGAGCCAAGCCCGTCGAAACGAGCAGCTCGCACAAGGGACGAGGAATGCGGTGGGGGCATCCCTTTCCTCGCACGTTGCCGCGGCTGCTCGCTGCTCGCTCTCACCCAGGTCCGAGGCCGGTTTCGAGATTTGCGTTCCAGAGGAGAGGATGGGGATGAAAGACAGTGAGGACAGGTGAGAAGGATTCTGTAACGAAGCGGGCACGGCAGAAGCGGCAGTGTGGCCAAGCACAAGCTGAAAAAAACTGTCGACGTTTTCCCCTTCCCACATCGCGCACACACACCCGCCTCGAACGGGGCCAATCATCGGGGGCGAGGGCCGCAAGAGGAACTGAGCTGCAGCAAGCAGCAGCAAGCAGCTACCCTGTGCAGGATGAGAAAACAAGCATTTCTTCCTTCGCCCCGGGCAAGACGTCAACGCGTTGCGAGGCGCAAGCAAGCTGCCAGGACCCCCCTTGCGACAGGGGAGCCCCGAGGCCGCTGAGGAATCCGAGCGGGCGTCTTTGCGGGCATTCTGTCCTCCTGTGCTCTGATCAATGATGACAGGGCCTCTACGCAGGCAGAGAGGCACTCTCCAGTGCGAGACGGTCCGAAACAGCCGAGTTTTCCGACCGATGGATGAGTGACGGAGGGACAAACACAGGCTGCCAACGACTCTACGTCAAGGGTATCATCATGCAACTGTGCTCCCACATGCGGAAAACTCCGTTGCAGCCCTGGAGCGCTTCATTCCTAGATGCAGAGTGCGGAACGCTGGCCACGGCAATCGTAAACAGGCCCGACGGCCATCGGCGGGCCTGGGAGCCTGGAACGCAAGCAAGACGAGTGGAGCATCTCAGATTCCAATCACGCCGTGTTTGTGCCATGACGGCTTCGAGAGGCTTGACCGTGAGGCGTCGTCGCACTCGGTCCAACGCACAGAGTCACAGTTCAAGCCACCGAGCAGGCCGAGGCCGAGGAGGATCTGCAGCAAGAGGTGGAGAGGGCGAGCAGAAGAATCGATAATGCAGAGTTGCGCTGGACGAGTGACGCCGAGGATCGTGGTAGCGCCGCCTCATCCTTTCAGCCCGTGTGTGCCTCCCTGTCTCCGAATCGGTGATGGGTCCTCCCTGCTGGGTGGCTTGTTCTCTGAGTCTCAGCGCGGTTGGGTCCTTTGCCGCTTTTGCTTGCCGAGTTTGCGGTGTGGAGTACGGCGTACGGAGCACGAAGAGGCGGAGAAGGGACAAGGGAGGGAGAGAGTAAGACAAGGGCGGCGCTCCCGTGCTCCGTACTCTTCTCATGTCAAACACAGTCGGCAACATCGGCGCTTCCTCAGTCGAGAGTGAGTGGATTCGGTGCAGCGACTCTGATTCGTTGTTTGTCTCTGCTGACGAGCCGGTGCGCCGTACTCGTACAGGCTGCTGCTTCCAGCCTGCTGGATGCATTCTCGTGTGTGTGCAGATCAGACGGTACGGAGGACCGAGGGCTCGCTCCTTACCTCCAGCCTACAGGTACCTACAGCAGCGCATCACCGTGTTACGGCCGATGCGAGGCGCTGAACCACTTTACTACTGCAGCCTGCTGGAGCTGTACAGAGTACGGAAGACGAGGATAGTCGGAGGGCAGGGCTGTGGGCTACGGGGTACAGGGGGACACAGCCCACACACGCACGCATACGAAGCACACCACTAGCAATCAGTCACTAAGAACATAACGCACACAGTACAAGTATCTTTCAGCCAAGCCGAGCCGAGCCAGAAAGCCAAGCGCACACAACCCACCCTTCACACTGGGCAAGTCAATGCGCCCGCCCGATCCTTTCCTCTTTCCGTCTTGCGTGGGCAAACCCCCCCTCCCCTTCCCTTGTCCCTGTTTGGATGCCTGCAACCGGAAAGAAAAAAGGGGGGAGGGGGGGAGGGGGGGGTCCTCTCTGTCCCATGGTTATTATTGCTTCAACCGGTGCCTCTTTCTCTCCTCTCGCATCATGAGAGTTATTGTTGGATGACTCTTGGTCTCCACACCCGGTACGGGCTACCCAGGTACATCAAGTACACCAAGTACCCAAGTAATCATCGGCATCATCCAAAAAGCCTCGTTGCGCTTCTTCTTCTTCTGCTTCTTCGTCCCCCTTTTTCCCTCTAGCCGTGCCGGAAGAGTACAGGTCGCAAGTACCGTCTGGACGGGGTACAAGGAGAGCAAAGACGCACGCCACTTGCTTCTATCATCTTTTTCAGAGTTCTTGCTCTTGCACGCGTTCCTTCAGAGAAAACTTCTCAATCTCACCACCACCACCACCACCACCACCGCACGCCCGCCCACCCCTCCTTCATCGCCTGGCCCGAGCTTCTTTGTGCCCCTAGCACCAAAGGGGCCTAGCCTCGTCGTCATAGCATCGCCGCGCCCGAC
>QQTW01003194.1_pt1 | contig 12065 bp, 10 predicted proteins | sample 1904831 | NCBI WGS metagenome assembly QQTW01 (sample SAMN09435610, study PRJNA476489) | Subsurface metagenome, whole genome shotgun sequencing project. | reverse complement strand
GATCAAGACTCTTCCAGAAAAATCGGTGAGTCTGCTCTCGCCAAACTTTCTCCCATTCTCGTTGACTCTGCTTCCACTCCTCGAGCTTCTGCTTGAGCCTGCTCAATACGATAGGCAGAACGGCGGACGGTCGAGCAACCATTGAAGCCATCACATTCTTGCCAACCTGTGGACCATAAATCTTATTGATGATACGGGTCGGAATTGCTTTGCTCTGACCACCCAGCTTCTCGTCAATGACGAATCTGGCCCGGTCAGCCTCATTGAGTAGTCGCATCTGTTGCAAGAGAGGCTCCATAAGCTGAATCGTACGTTGGCAGGATTCGATGTGAAAGTCATAATCGTGGCGTTCCTCTTCGAGTCGGTGGAGACCATCTTCATACTGATTTTTACGATGAGCGACAAACCCAGAGTCCTCGGAAGCCCATGTAGGATGCGAGGCCCACTCATCATTGAGCACTTCATAGCACATTTCATCCCTACCTCTGCACACCTTGTGCTGTTCACGCTTTGGTAGGTGTCGATAGCTTGGACCCAGAGATCGGCAATGCGAAAGGTTCACGCGACCAGGATCAGGTTTGGCACGAGCCTCAATAACCTCCTCTGGAGTCTCAACGCCGATCAGCCTGTTGAAGAAAGACATTAGGTCTGGGTTACCGCCAACAAAGGCGCTGACCCGATCAGAGAGAGTATTTTTGTCGATAAGGTCTTGTGTAAACAGGTTGATCAACTTCAAAAACTCGGTGTAGCTATTCTTGTTGGAAATGAACTTCTTCACACGATCAAAAAATATGAGTTCGTCCTGAGTGATAGCTAAAGTGGATTGAGGTGGAAGCAGAGTCAACGAGAATGGGAGAAAGTTTGGCGAGAGCAGACTCACCGATTTTTCTGGAAGAGTCTTGATCATCAGGGCATCAACGCCAAAAACCTCGACAAGAAGAACTTTCAGCAGAAGACTCTGACAAGCGAGATTCAGGCTAAATATGATGAACGAAAGAAGATACGTGAAGCAGGGTATCAGCAAGTTGCTCATCAATTTGAGTATGCCTTTAGCCAGCAGGAGATTATTCTAGATGCAAGCCACCTCATATTGTTCGCCCTTGAGAAAGACCGTGCCACTTACAACGGCGGTGAGCAAGAGCGCATTTCGGCCTTTTTGACCAAATTCGTTACCACATTTTTCGGCATAGATGCCACCGTCTTCAAAGAATTCATGCTGGACATTCCGGAACAAGCTAGCAACGGAGACATGGATGACGAAATCAATGGCGAGGAAACCGTCCAACAACGATTCTTGAAAGCCAATATGCGAAAGGCTGATATTCTTCATCGCCTTGCTCTGAACAAACACGCTGGTAAAGAAGGCAGTATTTTGACTGGCAGCAAAGAATCTACACCGGCCGGGGGGCCCATGAGCGAGCTTGAACAGGATGACGATCCGATGAACGATGCAAATGTCGTCGCTGATGTTGCAGCCCGAAGGTGGATGGATCATCCTGCGATCACTCATTCGGGTAAAATGCGACGATATAATCTAGACGAGTCGTATGAGCGCGATGAGTTCAACCTTTACGCTAACGCCAATATCTACTGCTTCTTCCGGCTCTTTGAAACTCTGTATGGTCGTCTTCTTGCGATCAAAGAGAACGAAGCAGCGGTCCATGAAGATGTGCGACGAGCGACTGGCGAAAGGGGTCAACCAGTCAGAGCTGCCATAAGCCTCAGGATGATTGACAAGCTACCCTCAGACTTCTTTGTCGACGTCGGCCCGAAAACATCATACTATCGCCAGATCATCGCCATGTGCGAGGAAGTTCTCTCTGGCTCTCTCGACCTGTCACATCTTGAAGATACCTTACGCAGGTTCTACATGAAGAATGGGTGGCAACTTTACACGATCGACCGACTCCTGGCTGCCATCAATCGCTTCATCATGAATATATTGAGTTCCGATTCAAAGGACAAAAGCACAGACATCATCAATCTGTTCTACAAAGACAGAGATCGAGATGAAACCACCCGTACACAGGAGAGATTCTACAGAAAGCAGGTACAAAAGCTAGTCAAGGAGGGCGAGATTTACCGGATCAGATATGTGAGTTGTCCCTCGTAGCAGTAGAAGCCCTTTGCTGACCAATGTCAGAACCCAAACACTGCCAGAGCAACGATTCGACTATTTCCAGCGGATGACGATACTTTCTCGGGTGAAAAGCTCGATGACGAAGCTCGTTGGTCGGTATATGTCACATCCTATCAGATGCTTGATCCTACCGAGGGAGTTCCCCATTCAAGAGTTGGCAAGTCTTTCCTTAGGCGCAACCTTGCGAAGAATTTCGACGTCGACACAATTCTGTCTGATGATCGACAAGAGCTGCGGATTGATGTCAACACATATCGTATCATCTTTATCTACAATGGTGTTCCGGGCAAGCCCTTCGTATATGAGAAAAAGATGTCCAAGAATGAGATGGCCTCTGCGGAAGAAGCTTTCAAGAAGGCACTGGTAAAGAGAGATGAAAAGATGAGGGAGAAATTCGTGATCAACACGCCTTGGATGAAGGACTTGAGCGCCGACCAAGTAGAGCTCAGGAAGTCAGCTTGGCAGCAGGGGTTGGAGGAGGGGCTCTGGAAGATGGAAGAGAACTTGAACAAGGTTCTCACCAATGCCGAGACGGCCGGTGATGCTATGGTCGTCGACGGAGCTATCTAGCGGGCTCACAGTTGACGGATATGAGGGGAATCCAAGTAACCTGCGATTTTTTGCGGGACAGGAAGTTGAGGCAAATGGTGATATGGTCCGGGGTAGGTATGGGTCAATCTTTGAATATTGACATCGCGGACAGAGGGCTCTCTACTCGCTTCATGGTTCATCGGCTGGCTATAGCAAGGGCTTAATAACAAAGGACGTCTTCACCACACTCGCACATTGTAGTACTGGATGTGTTTTTTTATGAAAACAATTCATATGTTCTTGCCCCTAGATTCGGTCCTGACAGATAACAGACAGAACTGAGGGACATGGGAAGTGTCTTGCGGCGAAAGGTGATACAGCTTACTACTTACCAGGAGAATGGGTAGTAAAAGATATGGACTAAGTGCAATTGGTAGAATGGCAACTATTATGTCAAGTGGGGGCCATATTAGGACGATAAGAAGGGCATATTCTGACCGTACTAAGGCCATATTTTTGACAAGATACGTTGTGGATAATGAGATATCATTAATCTCTAAATATTTTAGCTACATATTTTAACACTCTTGAAGTAATCTTGTGATTATGGTAACTCTGAGTGCAGTTTAATGGCCTTTCAGGCGTTTTTAAAAGAGGCCTTCTTTCTGCTAAGTACTACTATTTGATACGTGTTAGAAGGATTCCCTTGGCAGAAACTAGTTACTTATAAGTCAGCATCGAGATCACAACCGTGGATGGTGAAAGGTGCATCGGTGCATCGGTGAATCGGTCGACGATCAAAATCCGTCTCCGCTCGCAAAAGCATCATAGCCGCATCATGGAGGGTTGGGTGGGCTCCAATGACCCAGAACTCGTGCTTCACCCTGCCAAAAAGTGGTCGAAGGAGGTGCAGAAAGCCCAGCCCGTGCAGGAGAGTCCGAGTCGTGATGTAATCTCTTCATCAGGGCGTAATTGGCAAACTGCAACTGCCCGACTGGCAGAGTATTAGTATGTGAGCCTTTGCCTGGAACACAGAGAGATGAATAAGTTCTTCGAATCTCCAGTATCACCATTGCATGTTCCGAGGTGCCCTTCTCGTCAGAGGACTTGGAAGATCAATCCCATCGATTGTTACACGTCCTTACCGACAGCCCTTGCGCTCAACTACATCCTTCGACAGAGTCTGTGCATTCAACACATCGGCCTACGTCAAGAAGATGCCTGAGAATCTCCAAGAGTCCGAGGTCGGCTCGGACCCCAGCGTCATCAAACAATGGGACTACGACACGCCCATGGACAAGCAGATCGAGGACCTCTACAAGATCATGGACGGCCAGAAATTCTGCATGCTCAACACCTACCGACCCGGCACCGGGTTCGTCGGCCGCAGCATGGGTATCGCCAGACGTGATGGGCCCGACCTGCTGTTTCTCGCCAACAAGAACTCCCACAAGTTCCAGGACATCGAGTCCAGCAACGGGGAGGTGCAGGTCGCTTTCCAGGACCTCAAGACGCAGGATTGGGTCTCGGTCACCGGCAAGGCGAGCACTCATGGGAATGATGATCCCAGGGTGAAGGAGCTGTATGGCACGTTTCTGGCGGCTTGGTTTGGGGATTTGGGTGATGGGAAGCACGACGGTACGAAGAATGATCCGCGCATCTCGCTGATTGAGGTCAAGTCGTCGTATATTGCGTATTGGAAGACCACCGTGGGGACTTTGGGTTTCATGAAGGAGGTTGGCGGTGCGGCCATCACGGGTAAGGTTGCGCAGACGGGTCTGCTGAGGCAGCTGAAGCAGGAAGATATTGAGAAGGCGCGCAGCCAGAAGTGATGAGCAAGGACTCAAAGTATAATGACTTTGTATGTTGACATGAGCATGATGCTAAATGGCCAATCAACTCTTGCTGAGTCTTATGCCAATGTTTGCGTACCTGTTGTCTACCTTCTGTCCCATATCAACGTCTCAATTGTAGCACAAAATGTTGAAACAAAAGCCTTAAAATGTACACGGTACGACCGCTGATGTGAAAGCGGGCTTTGATGGTTCTTGGTGGCACTCATCAACGCTCCAAGTAACAGATCAAGCGAGATGGGGCAATTAGAGCCTGAGACAGTCCATCATCAAAAAAGGCTTCTTGTGTTTTTGTGTAGCTTGCTTGGGTATTGTGCTGGATTAAACGGCACCTCTGGCTCTGAAGGCGGCATGGACCGGAGGACCGAAGGATTGTCTGGCTAAATCATGCCTGTACATTTATCCTTGTGCTGCCTTGTCGGATATAGCGTTTACCGTTCGTGGCTGATCTTGAGCCCCTTCAAGGGGGAGTATTAGGAGGCTATTGGATTTGCCCAGGAGGGCCGCGTGGTTTTGGGAGGCATATTGTCTGCGTCATCTTAGCTAGCTGAGCATGATTGGTGAGGCGGTGACGCGGTGATGCTTGACCTGCCAGCTTGGCTTGCGATTTGTGCTAGATTCATCTCCGAAAATACCAACAGGTTGCCCAATCCTGGTTGTTGCCAATACATTTCGTACATTTGGCACATTTGGCACATTTCATACATTTGATACTTTAGGGATTGCTTGCTTTTTCTCCCTTCAAGAAAGCCTTACCACCCAGACGGTAGTTGAGGCAACACATTGAGCCACAGACCTCGTCCTTCTCCCCACATTCATTGCAGGAGTTAGCTGAACATCGCCGCTCATTCACTGATTGAAATCTGGCATCTGTTGTGACAAGGAACCACACCTACCCCGGACGATCGGCACGCCGCTCCACGTTCACGCATCTGCATCGCTGACGAAACAAGGATTTGTTCTACTTTTGGCAGTCTGCGGATATTGTATCCAAATCCTTAACCAGAGTTGATTTTGGTTTGGATACGTTCGACAGTGTGCGGCTTCTTGTGAGGAATCTGCCGCTGCCGTCAAGATGGCAAGAGCGAGAGGTAAGCTGCTGCAAGACCTGCTGCAAGACCTGCATTCCAGACACTCTTTAGAGTGCTTCACGAAGCATGACTGACAAATTAAATTCTTGCAGTCTCCTCCTTCATGACCACGTTTGGTCACAAACTACAACATCCAGTCTCATCCTCACCTGCGCAGCAGCCTCAGGAAAGGGTACAGGTAGAACCGATCGCTTCTTCTTCGCAGCAATTCTACGAGTCACCAGTTCGAGAGACTTCTGCCACATCAACCCCCCCAAGAACTCGGTCTTCCTCAAGGCCCGGCTCAATGATTTACCAACCTCCGTTGATGGACATGGCCAGGGACACTCTACCAGAGCTGTTGCCGATCTTCACGTTCTTGAATAGTCATGCGAACAAACTTTACCAAGAAGGATATTTTCTTAAGCTAAACGATCTTGACATTGGTGAGCTCTAACCCTGGAGATTAACTGCCGCGAATGCTGATCAACGGCAGCTGGTCGTCCGAACACCGATCGAAATTGGACAGAGTGCTTTGCTCAGCTCGTAGGAACTGTTCTGTCCCTGTGGGATGCAGCGGCCCTTGATGCAGCTGGACAGGATGGGGAGGTGCCTCCGACTTTCATCAACCTGGCAGATGCCTCAATCAAAATGGTATGTTAATTTGCGTACCTACTGCATTTCCCATTTAACATTTCTGTGAAGATCGAGACACTCCCAACCAGAAATCAAGACGTGCAGCCTTTGCAAAATGTACTCTCGATCTCCACGGCAGGCAAGAATCGATATCTCCTTCACTTCAACTCCTTCCATTCGCTCACTCAATGGACCGCTGGCATTCGATTGTCCATGTTCGAAAACACCTCACTTCAAGAACTATACACTGGCTCCCTGGTAGCTGGCAAGGGAAAATCTCTCAACAACATCAGGGTGATTATGGAGCGGTCAAAACTTAGAACGGAAGACTGGGCAAGAGTGAGATTTGGGGCAGGTACACCCTGGCGGCGGTGCTGGTGTGTGATTGATCCCCCCAACGAGAAGGACTTCCAAAAGGAGCAGAAGTCGTTGAAAAAGCGTTCAGCTTACGACCGTCCCACGGTATTGAAGGGAGACATCAAATTCTATGACACCAAGAAGACCAAAAAAACTACACCTATCGCAACCATTACAGATGCATATTCTGCTTATGCCATATATCCACAATCGAAACCGCTCATTGATCAATCCACGCTTGTCAAAGTGGAAGGACAGATCACCATTCATTCGAAACCAGAGTCTAAGACAGAAGGCTTCGTGTTCGTGATGCCAGAAGTTCACCCTGCCGTCAGCGGGTTCGAGATGATGCTTCGCTGGTTGTTTCCGGTATACGATACCTTTGGGCTCTACGGCCGGCCCACGCGACTAATTGCGGACACCCTTGATAGCCGCGGCCTCATGTTCGCCATGCCAAAGGAGCGGCGCTATGGATATTTGGACATACAGGACGTTGCTGCCTTAGTATGCATGGATGGCAGTCAGGCGTGGAGCGAGCAAGAATGGCGAAAGCAAATGAAAGACGTCACCTCAAAACGACTTTCTAGCAGTGAAAGCCGAGCGACGAGTCGGCAGGGCAGTAAGAAGGCTTCCAGGATCAGCCTGCCTGCCGGAACCAACTTGCGCTACGAGGATGGAGCATCTATTCGGTCCACCCCCTCACAACGTCACAAGCATAATCAATCTACAGACACAGTTTTTGCAACCCCAGCAGAAGCTCGCCCAGTGGGCTCAGGTGGCTCTCTTATTTCAGCGAATTACCACGCCAGATCGGCGTCTGACACCCTGGCTTTCTCTAACTCTCCACGGAAGCGAAGCGAGCAGTACGTTCCTTCGCGGCTCTCCACAGACCAGGAATTTGAGGCTCTCGACCGGCCACCACCGCCTCCAATGCATGGACGGGGTTCTCGCAAAGGTCGTCCTGGTGACATAGAGCTGCCGAAGCCACCAATGAGCTTTGAAATCGAGCCTGAACGGCAAGTGGTGCAAGAACATGATGAGGTGGGATCTGAGCTTCGGCCACAGCCACCTCCAACACCAGTGGCAGCTCCTCCTGCGTTCTTGCACAGTGCAGGGGAGAGACCCTCCTTGCGACCAAACGCGAGCCCAGATCTGATGAGAGAGAACAGTCGCATGTCTATCGCTACGCTTTCTCAACTCGTGGATGCTAGCAAGTCTGGCACAACATCGAATGATGCCGTGGCGGCGGCAGGAGCGGCCGCAGCGTGGAAGAGCAAGGAGAGCGCACGAAGCCAAGAACAAGCTTATAAAGGGGTAAATGAGACCACTAGCCGACGAGATTCACCTGCTGACCAACGACTTCCAAGTAAAGGCACGACGGCAGGACTAGATCACAACGAGATTGTGTCTGCCGATTCGCCACGCGCCCCGGCAGGAAGTTATCCAGCGCCACGACCTAACGATCCCGTTCGGTCAAGTACAGACAAGTCGATTACACGGAAGGCAATACCCGCAAACGAGGCAATAGGGTCTGGCCGAAAAGTATCGGCAGAGAATGCGTTCAGTGATGATTTCGCCAAAACGAGAGCAGTCAACAATCCTCTTACTCCAGAAAACAATGGCCAGGTTACCAATCCTCAGCAGATCCCTGACAATGACCCAAACCAAGACACTGATACATCTGTTGACTATTCGAGCACACCCGAGTCGACTAGGAGTAAGAGTTTAGATACTTCGATCCCCAAGCAACAAACAGGAATATTGAAGACGGTTGGCAATCCCAATCACGCACAGATTATTCCAGCTCGCCTGCCGACCGATGGGTCATCAGTGCATGCGATAACCACTCAAAACTACTCGAATGGATTTCGTAAGACCGCTACTCCGCGCTGGAACCACTCCAGGACACCATCAGATTCATTGACTCCTAACGAGGACAGAAGGTCATCTTACTTGGGTAAAGGAAGCCCGAACAGTATTTCCGCCTCTCGTGAGCAATCACACTCACCCAATCCTGGAGAACGAGGCGTGCTCTGGCAGCCAGGAGCAGCAATCGGTTCCAGTCGAAAAGATTCTAGCCCTCGAATCAGTCCGGAAGAATATGTGCAGCAAAGAGCAAGCGCCAACCGGGTTGTCAGCCCAGTTCCGCAGCAGAAGAATCGCTCCACAGGCCATCTTCCTCAAGAGCGTCCTATTTCTGCAGATCGGCCCAAGCGGAAGGAAGTGGGATCTCGACCATCATCCGGAGATGTATCTGCTCTGCTCGCTCAGCAGCAGGACTATTCCAGCCACCTGTCTGCACGAGAGCAGGAGCATGTCGCCAGAATGACCAATTCACCGCTCCTGAACGTGAATGATGGGAGGCAACAGCGTGTGCAACCGTCGGGACTTGTGGGTGCGATCGAGGCACGAGAGCAGGAAAAGAGGCAGGCCCGACAGGACATATCAGGACAGATGGTGCAGCATGCAATTGCGCAAAGGCAGCAACAATATCAAGCTCATCAACAAGCGCAACAGCAAGCACAAGCACTCTCATACCAACAGCAAGAATACCAAGCGCAGGTAGCTGCCGGATTCTTTGGTCAGCCACAGCCACAGTCACAGTCCAGGAGCTCGCCGACTAGCCCTGGAGGATGGGGTATGCAGCCCAGCCAAAGCCCTCAGCAACAGTGGCCCAATGCTGCCACACAGACCTATTGGGGCGGGCAAGCTCCTCAACAAGCAAAGTCATCAGGAGCAGCAGCAGCAGGCGGAGGGGGGCAGCAACAGAGACCTGAGTGGCAGGCACGGTTGAGGAAGCCGGCTCCTGGACAGAATTGAATTAATGGATACGGGGGGCGTTCAACGCATATCTCTGGCGTTGCATTGAAGGGAGCATAGATACTGAACAGAGAACCGTTCTCTTGCGCTTTCTGTTGGTAGCGGACTGTTTCCTCCAAAGACGGTCATTGAATACCCATCAAGCCAACAATGGCCTTCACTCACGCCTCGATCCATTCCTTCGTGTAATCTTTGTAGCGGGGTGAAAAGGGGACGGGATTTGAGTGGTGCATATCCCGTCCCATTACTAAGGATGTACGAGTGACTAAGGGATTCTGCATGATCCCTGTACGTGACGTGTGTGGGGCCAGGAACAAGAGAGAAAGCTTGGAGGAGGCTTGGAGGAGGTGTTGGTGACCGTCTGGTGATCAGTGTTCCGTCGCTCCGTCTCCATGCTCTTTTAACAGCCAGCTGGAGTATTCAATCATGGATGGAACCTCTTCATCCTCTGCCGCCATGGACGCGCCCAAGCCATGCATAGGCATTCTGTCCATCGGAGACATGGGTTTGGGAGTTTCGAAACTGCTCCGGGCTCACGAATATCCAGTGGTGACTGTTGCTTCAGGCCGCAGGCAAGTGCCTCGAGTTTAATTATTCTCTTATGAGTGCCCATTCTGATCTATGTCAAGCTCGTCGACGATCTCCCGAATCAAGTCCGCGAAGATCGTCCTCTTGGAGAATGATTCGGAACTCGTCGCTCAAGCAGACATCATCCTCAGCATCGTTCCTCCTCGAGATGCCCTGGCTACAGCGCGCCGCATCGCAGACGCCTGCCATTCATCCGCCGGCATCACGGCACGAAACTCGCGGCGAGGCACCACATCCGCTCCGCTGAACCTCACCTTCGTCGACTTAAACGCCATCTCCCCTAACAGCGTGACGCTGATTTCGAACCTCCTCAGCTCCAAACCAGCGGAACAGCCACCACCTAGGCCTATGCGTCGGCAATCCTCGCTCCTGGGCCGCTTCTCCTCCTCCCCACCCACAGAACCGGCTCCAGAGCCAATACCCATAACCTTTATCGACGGCGCCATCATCGGCCCGCCACCCCGCCAAAACCCAGACAATAACAGAGAATGGACCCTGCCCTCCCTCATCCTCTCCGGCCCTACCCTCCCAACCTCCCTCTCGCCCGATCTCCCCCAGATCCTCAACGTCACCCAAATCTCTAATCTACTGGGCTCCGCCAGCACCCTGAAATCCTGCTTCGCCGCCCTCACCAAGGGTGTGACGGCCTTATCCGTCCTCTCCTTCACCACGGCCCAATCCGCCTCCCTGCTTCCGCAACTCACCTCCCACCTCGAGAAATACTCTCCCGCCACGTTGTCGTTGGTCAAGCGCTCCCTGCCCGCCATGCCGGCCAAGGCGCACAGATGGGGCGACGAGATGCGCCAGATCGGCGAGACCTTTGCTGGGGTTGGCGCGTTGGCAGAGGGCAAGGAGGTGTTTGATGGCTTTGCCGCCCTGTACGAGCTGGTGGCGCAGGAGACGGAGCTGGGACGGGAGCGGAAGAGGGGCAAGGGTGTGGAGGATGTGGTGGCGACGCTGGAGGCCGGGGTGAAGAGGCGGAAGAGGAGACAGGGTGGGGTGGCTGAGGATGGAGAAGAGGATCTCAGCCTGACGTGGAGGGGTTCGTGGAGTTGATTCCGGAATTTGAGAACATGACAGCTGGCCTAGCCCAGGTTTATCATTACACAGGCTTCGAAATTGAAAGTTGACGCGCAGCGATATTCTTCAACCGATTTCTCCCTCGGGTTTCACACGCAGGCACGCATTGGCGTTTTGAGCGTTTTCGTTTCATTTCCTCCATCGATTAATACCATCATCGTCTAGGGGAATCCGTACTTAAAATTCACCGCACACAGCTTATTCTGCTGTGCTTGAATTGGACCCCAGTTCCCCATCTGTTCTGTGTGACCAAAAAAAAACGGTCTCACAAGCATCGCTATAAATTATTTTGATTCTTTGAAGAAAAGTATTACCAGGCTAATTGACTGACATCTGGTTGTGCGTTCTTGCGCTCTCTTAGTCTGGATAGCGAGTGAGTGAGAGGGCGACTAGGCAAAGGGAGAAACGCTTTTTGATGGGGTGTTTAGTTAAGTATTTATATCTATGAATCTATGAATCTATGAATCTATGAATCTATGAAGAGATGGAGAAGGAGGTACAGATGTCTGAAGGGATGGTTTACATGATTAAGTATTACTTAGGACTACACATGTAAGCCATCGCCCGGAGGGGGGTGAACGGGGAGCTCTTTTGCCTTGCTTGCTTGCTTGCTCTTCTTCGACGAGTATTTCGCTCTCGCTCTCACTCTTTTTTTCTGTATCGTCTCTATGTCTTCGGTACGGGGGTCAGGGCTAAGGGGATAGGGGAGAGGGGTTGCAACTTACAAGGCTTATATAAGCTGGGAACTTGGAAGAAGGAGGAAGGAAGAGTGAAGGATTGAGGTCTTTTCGTTCACTAGCACAAGCTCCCTCCTTTCTTCTTCTTTCTGATTCGCTTGCTCGCTCGCTCGCTTGCTTCCCGATACTTACTCTCCCTCATCCTGATTCCTTTCTCGAAGCGAATAGCAAGAAAAAAGGGAGTCATTGATCACTCTGCCGACGATGTACTACCTGCAAAGCGCCTGAAGGCATGTCTACTTTTCGTCTAGGG
>QQTW01003193.1_pt1 | contig 12069 bp, 9 predicted proteins | sample 1904831 | NCBI WGS metagenome assembly QQTW01 (sample SAMN09435610, study PRJNA476489) | Subsurface metagenome, whole genome shotgun sequencing project. | reverse complement strand
GTTTGCCAGGCTGACTCGTCATCTTCAGGGAGAGTTATCTTTCTTGACTTAGGATCGTCTATCGAACGAGAGCAGCAGGGGACTGCCAACAATCAGCATGGCGCCAGCGGCGGTGGAAAAGGTTGCAAGCGGCAATATGAACCATGATATCAGAGACCAGAAGTCGATGGCTGCGAATGGCACATCGCATTCGCCCTATCATGCCTCATCGTCAAGCCAGGCGATAGAGGACGAGCACACGTACGCCGCGCACAACTATCATCCGCTGCCCGTGGTCTTTGCGCGGGCAAAGGGAGTCAAAGTGTGGGATCCCGAGGGAAAGGAATACCTGGACTTCCTCTCGGCATACTCGGCCGTCAATCAAGGCCACTGTCATCCGGAGCTGGTCAAAGCCTTGACCGAGCAGGCGCAGCATTTGACCCTCAGCTCGAGGGCCTTTTACAACGATGTCTTCCCTAGGTTCGCCGAGCGTGTGACCCGGATGTTTGGCTACGAGATGGTCTTGCCGATGAACACTGGCGCAGAAGCGGTCGAGACGGCCGTCAAGATTGCCAGAAAGTGGGGATACAAGGTCAAAGGGATACCCGAGGGCGAAGCGCTCATCTTCTCAGCGTCAGATAACTTCCATGGACGAACGGTACGAGCTCCTAATCAGGGCATGAGGAACGATAGGTTGATACTAGCACATGCAGTTTGCGGCCATCTCCATGTCGACCGACCCCGAATCACGTGACCGATATGGACCTTACCTGCCCAATGTCGGTTGTCGGTGTCCGACCACGGGGCAAACGCTGCGGTACGGTCACAGCTCGGATCTGAAGACCGTTCTTGAGGCCCACGGCTCGAAGACGGCCGCGTTCTTGGTCGAGCCAATCCAGGGCGAGGCAGGCATTGTGGTCCCTCCGGCCGAGTACCTGAGGGAGGTCAAGGAACTCTGCCAGAAGCACAACGTGCTGCTCATCTGCGACGAGATCCAAACAGGCATCGGCCGGACCGGAAAGCTGCTCTGCTCCGAATGGAGCGGCATCAAGCCCGACCTGGTGCTCCTGGGCAAGGCCATCTCGGGAGGCATGTATCCGGTCTCGTGCGTGCTCGGCCCAAAACGAGTCATGCTCACCGTCGAGCCCGGGACGCACGGTTCCACGTACGGAGGTAACCCGCTCGGGTGTGCCGTCGCCATCCGCGCGCTCGAGCTCATCGAGGAAGAGAAGATGACCGAGCGCGCCCAGGAGCTTGGTGAAGCCTTCCGACGTCGACTCGAGGAGATGAAGAGTCCGATCATCCAGACCGTACGCGGTCGAGGCCTTCTCAACGCGATCGTCATCGACGAGAGCAAGACGGGTGGACACCTGGCCTGGGATCTGTGTATGCTCTTCAAGGAGAAAGGCCTGCTGGTAAGCCAAGCTCGTTTCATCGAATCATGTATCAGGCAAAATCAGCTGACCATAACGATATCCAGGCGAAACCGACCCATCAGAACATCATCCGACTGGCTCCTCCGCTCATCATCACGCGAGAAGAGATCGACCAGGCTTTGGAGATCATCCAGAGCGCGCTGGAGGAGCTACCTGGCTTACGAGGTCAAGCAGAAGACTCCATCATTCCGCCATCCGAGAAGAACATGAGGATCCAAGTGGATAACTGATACCCCCTCGTGTGTCTCCTAGCAACTTGAGCTGCACCCATATTTAATGTGAGGCTTTGAGTCGGTGTTTTTGTAGTTTTGGCTAGTCTCAGATTGTAACCATATCCCATACGCAATCTGAATTCATACTTCCAGTTGATTTCAGTCTGTCTGCTGAGCAAAGCTTTTGAGGCCGACTCATGAGGCGATTGCTTTGATTAGTCATCTCTTGACCGAAGGCGGCTGGACTGCAGCGCCTTGAACAGGTCTGCTGAGCCTTTGAAGAAGCTCGACATCTTGCTAAGCCTTCAAGAAAGTCTGCAGATTGAGAAACTACAAATATGCCAATGGTTCGACTTTGTCAAGCTCTTGACAATGGCTAGGTCAGGCCGACTGAAAAGATAACGGGCTTGATCTACTCAAATCTGTTAGTATCCGTACTACTTTCTAGTGTTCTCTCAAATGATAGACTTCAGTTTATCCCTCTATAACTTCAGATTTCTCCACAGTGTTCTAAGATGGTCTACAGCGTGCAGACTTCTGGTCCAACCCTGCTGTTTCAGATTCCATGAGGTTCTCAACGATGGTTAACGATGATCTATAGGATTATTAAGATGTTCAACTTCTTGAGATCCACCGCTATACCCTGACTTTGCCAACTTCCTTTAAACAGGATAGAGAGAATCCAGAAGAATGGTTGTTTTCATCGACTTATACTACACCTAGTAAGTATCGTCAATGTTCTTTGAGCGCATAGACGCTTCTAACCTAAGGCTATGGAGCTACTTTGCAAGTCAGTTCTAATCGTCAGACGTGTAGTCAGCACTCGCGTTATGACAGAGCAAAGATCTCGATGTTTCGAGTGGTTCAGTCGAGTCAAATCCGGAGACTGACTAAGAGCTCCACCACTTAGGATTACTCATCGAGAAGTCGGAGATCGGACGACGGGCGATCGGAACTCGGCGTTTATTTTCTGCGACCGCCTCGGTCGCGCTTTATTTCCCGATGCGGCAACCGCTCGATCGCTAGCGAGGTTGGATCTGGCCGGAAGCGCGGGTCATGGGCAAATCGATAGCTTTAGCGACTAGATTTGTCATCCCATCAAATTGATGTCATCACTCTCATTCCGTTGCTGCTTTCGCCCGCCCCGCACACACCCGGTGTAAGATGGGAGTTGAGCTTAAGAGATATGACATGAAGAGACCGGCTAGCTCGTTTTCCAGCGACAAAGTGTTTTATAACTTACGACAGAGTGCAACGACAGCCTTCGAACGTCCAGACTCCCGGCGCGGAGTTTGCGGACCTTGCGGAAGGGAATCATGGCCAGCAGAAAACGGTGTGTGCTGGGACGTTCAGCTCATCACCCGCCGTTGGTGATCAATCTGATATTTCTACAGGCGGTGTCGGGGACACCAGTTGCGCCGTTCCATTGTCCTTTCCCGGGTAGATCTCAAGGCCGAGACCTCTCTCCCTTCTCTTGACGATACTATATAGTAGTAGCATTATTACCTCCCCACAGAGCCCCACAGAGCCCTACAGGACCCGGAGTCGCAGCTCAAGTTGAGCCTCTATAGCAACATGTCGACGGTGGAGACTGAGAAGGGTGGCCCAGCAGCCGACCCACTGACGCTCGTCGACAAAGAGTTGGCTCAAAGACGGGACCCGGATGACTATGAGAGCTCGACGTCAGAAGCTCTGGAGAAGAAAGATTCACTTGTGGCGAGCCGGAAACGGACCCGGGCCAGTGCTGTGACCGACGATGACGACGATGAGACCGAGACGGAGCTATCGCGAACGACGACCAGGACCAGCGTCAGGAGGCCATGGTATCGCCGATTGAACCCGCTGAAGCGGCGTCGAAAGCCTCCGGTCCCTGATGAGCGTACCGTAAGCCCGGAATATAGGGCTTCGTGGTTGAGCCGCTTGACCTTTCAATGGATGGCCCCGATGATGAGAGTAAGTCGTCCACCAATTTTGGCTGCTCAATGTGGTTGGCGCATAGATGATTATGAGAGGAAGATCAGATGGCTAAAGTGACGGTGGGTACAGGTCGGATATCAGCGCCCGCTCGAGCTGAACGACATCTGGCTCGTCAATCCGAAACGCAGCGCCGAGGTCATGTCGGCCAAGCTGAGCGCCTCCTTCCAAAAGCGAGTGGCCCGGGGTGACCGACATCCACTCTTCTGGGCCATGCACGAGACGTTCAAGCGGGAGTTCTGGGTCGGTGGCATCTGTCAACTGCTAGCTATTCTCTTGCAGGTCATCACGCCGTACACGCTGCGATATCTGATTGCCTTTGCGACTGAAGCTTATGTTGCCCGCACCCGTTTCGGTGCTGGGCGAGGGCCCCCAATCGGTCGCGGCTTGGGCTTGGCCTTTGCCATTGCCATGATGCAGGTGCTGCAGAGCTTCGCGTCGACACATTTCATCTACCGCGGCATGATGGTCGGCGCACAATCGCGAGCGGTGCTGATTGCAATCATCTTCGAGAAATCCATGAAGATCTCGGGCCGCGCTAAGGCTGGTGGTCGCGCGATCACGGCCCCACCAGACTCGCCCGAGGCGGCGGCCGACGCGAAGGAGCAGCAGCAGACGACGAAGAAGGGCATGAAGAAGGATGGACCCAAGGTCCCGGCCAATCGAGCCCCGGGCATCTCTGGTGACGGCACGGGCTGGTCGAACGGCAAGGTGGTGAACTTGATGGCGACGGACACGTACCGCATCGATCAGGCCTCGGGCATGTTCCACATCATCTGGACCGCACCCGTCGGCATGATCGTGACACTCATCCTGCTGCTGGTCAATATCACCTACAGCGCCCTGGCCGGCTTTGGCCTCTTGGTGCTGGGCACGCCGCTGATCACGTGGGCCATCAAGGTCCTGTTCGCCCGACGCGCCGCCATCAACAAGGTCACCGACCAGCGCGTGAGCCTGACGCAGGAGATTCTGCAAGCGGTGCGCTTCGTCAAGTTCTTTGGCTGGGAGACCAGCTTCATGGAGAGGTTGGGCGAGATCCGTAAGAGGGAGATTCGATCCATCCAGATTCTGCTCGCCATCAGAAATGCTGTCAATGCGATTTCAATGGTAGGCCCCATCTTTGATATCTTCGACCAGGAGATGTTCTGCTTATACTGACGGCTTTGGTAGTCCCTTCCAACGTTTGCGTCGATGCTGGCCTTCATCACATATGCCTTGACCTCGCACGACCTCTCACCGGCCAAGATCTTCTCTTCGCTGGCCTTGTTCAATGCCCTACGGTTGCCGCTCAACCTGCTCCCGATGGTAATCGGTCAGGTCGTTGACGGCTCGGCCTCCCTCGATCGGATTCAAGAATATCTTTTGGCCGAGGAGATGAGGGACGAATTCCGATGGGATCTCGAAGGAAAGCATGCCGTCGAAGCCAAGGACGCCGAGTTCACCTGGGAGCGCACCACCAGTCAAGACTCTGATCGTCCGTCCTTACAGAAGCCTCGAAAGAAGAAATCAGGACACGATGAGAAGGGGGCCAAGGAGCTGAATCCCTCTGGAGAAGTCAAAGGAGAGCATCACAGCGACGATACTACAAGCACGTTCAGCGAAGGGGAGCCGTTCAAACTGCATCCAATGAACTTTCAATTCGGCCGCACTGAATTAGTTGCTGTAATTGGTGGTGTTGGATCTGGCAAGTCCACACTCCTGAGTGCGCTCGCCGGTGATTTGCGCAAGACCAATGGTGAGATTGTCATGGGAGGGTCACGCGCCTTCTGTCCGCAATACGCCTGGATCCAGAACGCCACGGTCAAGGAAAACATTTTGTTTGGCAAGGAGTATGATGCTAAGTGGTACGCTAAGGTGATCGAGGCTTGCGCTCTTGGACCGGATCTCAAGATGCTCCCCAATGGCGACGAGACCGAGATTGGAGAACGCGGTATCACGGTCTCGGGTGGCCAGAGGCAAAGGGTTAACTTGGCAAGAGCTATCTATCACGACTCCGCCATCATCCTTATGGATGACCCGCTCTCGGCGGTAGATGCCCATGTGGGTCGACACATCTTCGATCACGCCATCTGCGGCTTGCTGTCGGACAAGTGTCGAATTCTCGCGACGCATCAACTGCATGTGCTCAGCCGATGTGACCGGATCATGTGGATGCAAGATGGTCAGATTGTGGCCTTTGACACCTACGAGAACCTCATGGCACACAATGAAGGCTTCGCAAAGATGATGGTGGGCACGGCGGCCGAGGAAGAGCAAGATAGCGACACGGAGCAGAACCCGTCTAAGGAAGGCAAGCGGAAGAAGAAGGCCAAGCCGCCAGCGGCACTCATGCAGGCTGAGGAGCGCGCCGTCAAGAGCGTACCCTGGAAAGTCTACTCGTCCTACATCTCTGCCTCAGGGAGCATCATCAACGGTCCTCTCCTGATTTTACTGCTGGTCATCGCTCAAGGTGCAAACATCGTGACGAGCTTGTGGCTGTCCTATTGGATCTCAGACAAGTTTCACCTATCCATGGGTCAATATGTATGTCAGTCTGAACTTGAGGTCACCGATTGCATGCTGACGTGTAGCGTAGATTGGAGTTTACACCGGTCTAGGCGTCATACAAGCCTTACTGATGTTCTTCTTCGCCATCTCCCTGACAGTGTTTGGCACCACTGCAAGTAAGGTAATGATGAATCGGGCCATGAGGCGGGTACTTAGGGCGCCAATGTCCTTCTTCGACACCACTCCCTTGGGGCGTATCACCAACCGGTTCTCCAAGGACGTGGACATTATGGATAACAACCTCACTGTAGGTGACGATAACGGTGCATGATCAATATCGAGATGCTAACTGCCACGATGAACAGGACTCGATGCGAATGTACTTCTTCACGCTTGCAATGATCATATCCGTTTTCATCCTGATCATTGCCTTTTATCCCTACGTGAGTGATACTCGTTGACTCCCGCCACTTGATGTAGCTCGTCTGCTCACACCGTCTAGTTCACCGTATCCCTGGTTCCGCTCTTCTTGGCCTTTCTATTCTCTACTTCTTATTACCGGCATTCTGCGCGTGAGCTGAAGCGTCACGAATCATTGCTGCGATCAGTGGTCTTCGCCAAGTTCGGCGAGTCGCTCTCGGGCACAGCCTGTATCAGAGCCTACGGCCTCCAGAATCGTTTCATCCATACAGTTCGTGACGCGATCGACGACATGGACAGCGCATACTACCTGACCTTCTCGAACCAGAGATGGCTTAGCGTGCGTCTGGATACGGTAGGCAACCTCATCGTCTTGACGACGGCCATTCTGGTCGTGACGTCGAGATTCAGCGTCAATCCGGCCATTGGTGGCTTGGTCTTGTCGTACATCCTCAGCATCACCCAGCTGCTACAATTTACAGTGCGTCAACTGGCGGAAGTCGAGAATGCTATGAATGCAACCGAACGTCTCCATTATTACGGAACAGAGTTGGAGGAAGAGGCACCCGAGCACACTATCGATGTCCGCCCTTCGTGGCCTGAGCATGGGGAGATCGTCTTCGACAACGTTCGCATGAGATATCGTGCGCATCTCCCGCTCGTTCTACGCGATCTCAGCCTGCATGTACAAGGCGGTGAGCGCATTGGCGTTGTCGGTCGAACGGGCGCTGGCAAAAGCTCCATCATGACGACGCTTTTCCGGTTGGTTGAGTTATCAGGCGGGTTCATCACTGTGGACGGCATCGACATCAGTAAGATCGGCCTTCGAGATCTACGGTCACGCTTGGCCATCATACCTCAAGATCCGACCCTTTTCCGAGGCACTGTGAGGTCTAACTTGGATCCTTTCAACGAGCACACCGATCTGGAGCTCTGGTCTGCATTGCGCCAGAGCGACCTGGTTCACGAGGGCGCCAGTCTAGACGACAAGTCACCCGGGCGAATCCACCTCGACGGCATCGTCGAAGAGGAAGGACTGAACTTCAGCCTGGGCCAACGACAACTGATGGCGCTCGCACGAGCTTTGGTACGTGGCAGTCAGATCATCGTCTGCGACGAGGCCACCTCGTCCGTCGATCTCGAGACGGACGAGAAGATCCAACGGACCATGGCGACGGCCTTTGCCGGCAAGACAGTCTTGTGCATTGCCCATCGGTTGCGGACCATCATCCACTACGATCGAATCTGCGTCATGGACGCCGGCAAGATCGCCGAACTCGACACCCCTCTGGCGCTTTTCGAGACGGAAGGTGGCATCTTCCACGGCATGTGCGAGCGTAGCGGCATTCGACGAGAAGACTTCTTCAGGAATTAGACATACATCCACGTTTCATCTCCGCCAGAACCTTACGGGCCCCTTCCTCCTCAGCATATCTAGCCCTGATAACATCGAACATGGTCGCTCGAGAAGAACTAATTAGATTTAATGATGACGATGTCAAGAAAGAAGCTCTAGATTACTAAATAGAGCATAAATGAACATAACACATATAATCATGACTACTTTGCAAAACTAAGATCCTATGACGTTAATAATATAACATAACGTACCGTAGACCACTCCATTGGAGGTTCTGATAGAAGTTTGAAAGAGTCTTCAGTTAGTGCCTGGACGTCAGCTTCGTCAAGGAGTTGATGAATTCAAGTGGAACATTTCACGATCATCTTCACTTGACCTATATGTCTTCGTCAGGTCCTAATTAACAAAGTTGAAGTACTACGATTTGAAGTTTGTACTGCTAGCATTTGAAAACTGAAGAGTTGATGGACTGGCTACTCTGTTTACCTGACCAATATTTCGACTTCATCGTAGGCTTGACGAATGAAATACTACTTTACCACAGTTTGGGTCGAATTGTTTATCATTTTGGTGAGCTGTCAGATTCGTAGTTGCCGTATACTGCTATACTTATGTGAACTCACTATATATCGTGGTGACTATTTCTCTGGATGAAGACACCAAGCGCATGCTCTTATTATCACTTCGATATCCAGGGAACTACCCTAATGGACGTGCCTCTGTTTGGAGTAGGTGTAGAAGTGTTATGGAAGCATGTCACGTACTGTATTGTCAAATAGGATGCTAAAGCAGGATGATAACATATTCCCAGCTCACAACGCTTCTCTCTAATCTGATCTTGGCTCCACAAGTCCACTACCAGAGAGCTATTCATTCCCCTCCTAGTCCTTCCCAGCCTTCCCACACAGCATACAGTAATAAACAGAACCAAGAAGTAAAAAAAGATGTATCCCCATCATCGACACTCAAAAACGCTCCCACGCACACTTCTCTCACAAAAGAGAAGTGTAAAGGGAGATGAACTTCCTAATTCCGGGGCCACAGAAGAAATCTGTCTGATCTCCAGAACCACTAACTTGTGAGATATTGGCAACGGAATCCATCGTGGAAGAACACAAGGATGGCCGTCGTGGCAATGGGTTCTGTTGGTTTGCTTTTTGATGAGGAGAAGAAGAGAAAAGAGAAGGAGAAGAGCGAGAGAAGGAAAGGGTTTTGTGGGCGGGGATGTGTGAGGGTTAGTCAGCATTGTGGGCTTAAAGTTGAAGCGCACGTGATTTTTCCGGCTGTTGATGCACCGGACAGAAAAACTTGACGCTCAGATGATACCGGTGGAGATGGATGGATGGTAGCAGCGTCATTGCTACTCTACTAGTATGTTTTCCAGCCTGAAAGTAAACATCAAATGCACAGATCCAAACATGGATCGAGAGAATGAAACGGTTTGCAATGACTTGGTAGTTCAGACATGCTGGTTGACAGGCATGGGGTGGAGGATGACAACTGATCGAAGCTCATTGCTTCTCTGCCTTTTGCCCGTGCACAGCAGGCAAAGGAATGGGATCCACTATCTTTCTGTTTGCATGCTCCCTAGTATGTACTAGTCATCGTCTCGTTCGAGATCCTCACGGTTTAGGCGATTTATTTTAGTCTTGGGCAATCTGTGTCTGGCCCGTTTCATCCGTCTCTCGGTATGGACTCAAGTAGTGCCAGTACACTTTTTCGTTGCAACGTAGGCTATTACGTTGATCTCACTTGACACTTTGACATGGCGGCTATTCCACAAGCTCCCGGTGGCCTTTGACAACCGTCGCATACGACACGACTCTACGCGTCTCATTTCGTGTATCATGCACGAGAGGATCCGTTGCTTCTCCATCTAATGGCCAATCAACGAGAGGAATTTGCTTACCAGGAAGGACACTTCATTTCCTACACGCGTGTTGGAGCCACTGTCAAGTGTAATTGAGTGGCTGGTCAGAACTCAGGGCATGAGGATCGGGATTCACGTTCTCTCCTCAAGTAGACGGGTCTGGAAATACTTCGGGTGGCCAACAGCATCATTCAATCTGGGGAATGGCTGGAGTTCGCAATCATAACAAAGAGCAAGGAGTGTCCGTTGCCGAAAGCGGGCCTCTTTACATTCCTCGTTGTGCTGGTACGCTTGTGTGAATGCTGTGGGGTCTTCATCTGGAATGTCATTCCAGCCATGTAAGGAGATACTACTACGACAATGAATCCGGACATCTGGAGTCCCGAGCGGTCCACCACCGCCTCGCATATCTCGACATGTATCCCTTCCTGCCATTTGTTCTAGAATCTAATTTCCCGCTGTTTATTTGGATGATTTCGCTCAGATCACTCTGGATGAATTCTTAAGCCCCTTGTCCTATTATAAAGCGGCCGTCCTCTGCCTACCTCACTTCCCTGGCGATTTCTGCTCTCTTTTTGCTCCCTGTCTGTCGTTTCCAACTCACCGAAGTCACTCTTTACTCTACACCCTCTACAGAGGGCTAATCCCATTCATCATGACGCGAATCCCGACTGCGGCCCTGGCCGCAGCAATCATTGCTCGCGCTGCCGCCCAGATTTACGGGCCTCAAAGCTTCAGTCCAATGGTCACGATGGACTATGTCACCGAGTACTACGATGAATGCGAGAGCACGACGTCGACCCTTCCATCCATGAGCATGTCGTCCTGCTCCACCTGCCAAGGAGGGACGAAGACCGGAACCGCAGTCGTCACCAACACGCAGACCTTCACCTCCTGCCCCGACGGCAGATGCCAACAGCAGAGCAGCAGCAGCATGATGACCGGCACTACATATACCTCGGACGTCACCATCACCCAAACCAGGACGACGACAATGGCCACCTGCCCGTCTTCTGGCTGCCACCATGACAGCAAGAGCACCACTCTTCCAGCCGGTGGGAGCAAATACACGACCAAGTATGAGACGGTGTACTCGGCCTTCTGCCCGACCGGTCTTGAGGACCGCACTTATACCATCACCGAGACATGCTCGCAGAAATGCACCCCTCATCCTTCCGATCAGCCCGCCACTATTCCACCCGGCTTCACCGTTACCGTCACCGAATGCACCCATTGTGGTCCGACGCCTATCACGGCTACTCTTACTGTCTGCACTCTTTCGAGTGAGACCATGGGCCATTCCACTCCTGCCGGTCAAGTGGGTGTCCCTACCGGTGATATGAGCATGCCTGCACCTGCCCCAGGTTCAGGCTCTGGCTCCGGTGCAGGTTCCGGCTCCGGTTCAGGCTCAGGATCAGGATCAGGATCAGGTTCAGGATCAGGTTCAGGCGCTGGTTCTGATGCTGGCTCGGGTTCAGGCTCGGGCTCGGGTTCTGGCTCAGGTTCGGGCTCAGGCTCAGGCTCAGGTGCTGGTTCAGGTGCCGGTTCGGGCTCTGGTGCTGGCTCAGGTGCTGGCTCAGGTGCTGGTGCGGGCTCGGGCTCTGGCGCAGGTGCAGGTTCTGGCTCAGGCTCAGGCTCAGGCTCAGGTGCAGGATCAGGCGTCGCCCCCAGCGGAGGAAGTGGAAGTCCAGCAGCTCCGGCTTCACAAGGGACATCCACCGTCAACGTGTCAAGCGTCCCGGCCGGCAGCTCCTCTCCATCATCTTCAGCACCAGGAGCAGGCAACGCCGTTGGCAGCGGCTCTCCAGCAGTGCCGTTCACGGGTGATGGAACCACACTGGACATCAGCGTCGTTGGAACCATACTTGGTTCCATCATTGCACTTATCGTCTACCTGTGAGAGAACGTCGTACTGGGTTTTGGACAGCGGCGGACTATTTAACTGCTAATGTCTTCTTTCATCTCCTGAATTTGTTGGCCTGATGGCTTGGGTTTTATTGGCTTTGAATTAGATTGATTCTTACTATTCTTGGCGGATGGGGTTGCAACACCTGAAGTGGATTTTTGGATACTTTGTACTCTAGGAGAGAGGAGATACTAGCAATAGTATTATTATTCGTGGTAGTAATAGCAGTCTTGTCCTGGCAAGGATATGTAGTGTTTCTAGACGATCAGTTTTTTTTTGAGAAGTCCCTCTTCAGACTTGAGATAATCCTTCCTCATTCTTGAGGTTTCCCCTACACATTCTCGCAGGGGGGCGACGCCTGATCCTGCACCTGAGCCTGATCTCACTTGACACTTTGACATGGCGGCTATTCCACAAGCTCCCGG
>QQTW01003192.1_pt1 | contig 12069 bp, 11 predicted proteins | sample 1904831 | NCBI WGS metagenome assembly QQTW01 (sample SAMN09435610, study PRJNA476489) | Subsurface metagenome, whole genome shotgun sequencing project. | reverse complement strand
CGACATATCTGTAAGCTCCGATTTCCTTTGCAACTGCAAGTCCTCGTTCGTACTCAATTGGCTCCATGTGTTTCGAGCGCAGGCTTTCGCATGTGGCTGGGTCTTGCTTCAAATCGATTTTAGTACCAACCAGGATTATAGGCACATTGGGTGCGTGGTGTTCAATTTCGGGAAACCACTGGGGAAGAGATTAGCTGGCTCCTGCGATCAATCCGAACCTGGTCTGCCTACCTTCGCTTTCACGTTGTCGAAGCTCGGAGGTGAAACAACAGAGAAGCAGACCAGGAAGACATCGGTTTGTGGGTAGGAAAGTGGCCGCAGACGATCATAATCTTCTTGACCAGCTGTGTCCCACAGTCCCAACGAGATTGGCTTGTTGTCCACCATCACACTAGCGGAGTAATTGTCGAAGCTGTGAAGATATCAGACCGAACCCGAGGCTGGATGGGGACTCCTCGTACACTGTGGGTATATATTCGCCAGGAAAGGCATTGGTAACGTAGGATATAAGGAGACATGTCTGGAGGAGGTCAGGGACAGATCTAGACTTCGCTCCTTCTTATCCTCTTACCTTCCCTACTGCACCATCCCCCGTTACCACGCACTAGAAGCCACATTCATCAGCCATGTCCCGAAAGTGTTTGTCGATAGTCACCCACCTTCAATGACTGTGTAGGTTGAGAGGCCATCTCGATGCGTGTCAGCGCGTTCTATGGTAGGGCGCAATGCGCAATCGAAGAGTTGATCTCGAATTAGGGTGACTGTTGCAGCGGTCAAAGACCGAGGACTGAGGAGTTCGAGGTATGCGTTGATAACAGCCTCCGCCGAAAGGACCTTGACGTTGGAAATGGAGGAATTGGTCTCGGTTGCTTCAGACTGAATGGCAAGTCTCGAGGATTATGAGGCCGGAGCACGTGTCCTGCGATGATACATTCAAGGAACCAGATGTTGTAGCTGGCGCGGCGCGAGAATGGGGAAGCGTCTTTACTTAGTGGTGAGGAGAACCAGGTGTGGGTGGTAGGTTGGGGTTTGAGTTGGTAGTGGAAGCAAAGATCAAGGATTGAGGTCAGTCAATTCAGATTCTAGACGAAATTGAAGACAGCCCGAAGACCAGACGATGTACTCTGTCAATTCAGGAGAATCTCTCTCTCTTTCTCCCTTTACGACCCCTGGGAGAGACGAACGATGAATCCTCACAACCGTTTCGAGTAGACGCCAAAATCCTTGGCACACCACCGTGTGATGAGAAGGATGAGACTTCCAACCCCCACCCCGAACATTGCAACATCACTCCAGACAAGCAACGGTCCAGGTTAGGATTCTATGACCAAGAGTCTCTATACGAACTCCCCCACGCCTCAGACTCGCCACATGAATCAATATCTTCACCAGGACTCTTAGATACCCAACTCCCAGCAGCTCCTTCAGCCCCAACTCGGTCAACCACCGGTCAAAGCTGGTCGAGGAACAGTTTGAGAGCTTCCGCAGCTTCACCAGCTTGGACATCGTTTTGTATATGATGTTTGGCACGCTCGACAACCATCATTATAACACCACCTTCTACGGCTTGCTTCGCGTTCTTGCTAATCAACGACAACCTTCGAAGTTTGTCGAGCGGGTCGATCAATTTGCCTTGGCTCAGCTGCTGAACTTCGTTCCTATATTCCGTGGCCGTCTCTTCCATCAGCTTGGACCCCATTAGTTTGTCCTCGGTTCCAGCCATGACCATTATCCTCGATGTCGACAATCCCCGTCCATGGATGTTGTGTAGAACATTGGGCGCATTCGTGAACCGCATCATCATTCCCATCGCCGAGGCCATGCTTTTGTAACTGGGCATCTATTGTGAAAAGTCTCGAACCCCTTCTCGCGGAAATGTCTTGCTGAAGAATACATTATGGACTAGGGTGTTGGATGATAGTGGTGATCTTGGATGGTGGAGATGAAAAAGACTCCTGATAGTGAACCAGGGATTCATCTTGTACCAGTTCCAGTACAGCCGTCGCCTGCAAGAGTTAAGCAATCTCAGCAATCATTTCTTGCGCACTTACAATCCAAAGTTTGGTATATCGGCCACAAATCAGAGTCCCTGTACTTTTACCAGACCTTTAATCAAGACTAGTTAGCTCAATCCTCCATCACTACTGTGCCCAACAAGGACAACCGTTTTGCGCCTTTCTCGCCTTTCTATCTCCTCGAGTGCAGCGACGACACCTGTAGCCAAAACATCCTTTCGGCATGCGCACACATTTGCCAGAATCTCGGGGTCCATGATGCGCCATGGCCTCGGACACTTATAGCATAAGTGGTGCCGTTGTAACGCTTTCCTTGCAGGTAGCTCATCCGAGGCAGCCACACAAAAGCCGCCATGTACAAACAAGATTGGGGCCCGGGAAATGCCAGCAGGAAGGGAGGGTTATGAATGCGGAGATGCGACCGGGAGTTCAACGTCAGCAGATCGTGTTCTGACAAAGGTACGACGGATGTCTAGTGGGAGAGGATGAAAAGATGGGCTTTGGGTCCAGCGAAGACTGAAAAGAGATTTGAAAGAATCGAGCAAGTACAGCATGATTATGAAGTTAAGAGGCGGACGCGGAGAAATGAAAGGCACGAAACACTTGGAGCCAATTGAGTACGAACGAGGACTTGCAGTTGCAAAGGAAATCGGAGCTTACAGATATGTCGAATGCTCAGCTTTGACGCAAAGGAATCTGAAGAGCGTTTTTGACTGTGCTATCAAGTGGGTTCCGCCCTAACATCGACTAAGGGAGCCTCAGCTGACGTGGCTTGCAGAGCAGTTTTAAACCCCCAGCCAAAGCCTGAGAAGAAGAAGAACAAATGTGTAATGTTGTGAAATGGTTCACCAGGAGGGGAGGTCATACTCTTTGAGGTATAGAATGTTCAGCTCACTGCTCACAACCGAGGCATTTCGCGCCGCGCGATAATGGTATTGTCAAGAAAGTGGTAAGAGGTGGATCGATGAAAATCTCCGTTCAGAAGTCCTCACAGCTTTTTTTACCCTGGGCATATCATGCAGGGACGGGCGAATTTTGAGGCAATCCTCACATTTAGTCAGGAGTTCCAGAGCGAGGTTTGGTCTGTCTGCTATCGTTATAGAATCATCGGAATGCTTGTTCCAGGCTCGTCCTCTTCATGTTGTTGTCATCCTCTTCCGCCGGCTAGGATGGATATTTTCGTCTACCTCCGAGTTGGTGACCTCCACCGCATTCGCTCCCGTCTTCTCCCTCGTCCCACCAACCCCTTCATCCTTCAATTTCTGCAATCTCGCCCTCTCCCTCTCGCCCCCCAACTTCTCATTCTTCCCCCGGATCCTCTCCTTCCGGACCCCGCTCTTCCCTCCCCCACCTCCGGCCGTAAGTTCTACATTGATCTTCCGCGCCTGACTCTGCCTCTTCCCCCTCCTCTTCTCGCTGGCCTGCCCCTCTCTCCCTCCATCACCATCCTCAATAGGGGGTTCAAATAATGAATGATGATAAACCCTCAAACACGTCTTCATACGATCATAGCTCTCGAACTCGAGGAACGCGAACCCCTTACTGCGCCCCGTCGCCTTGTCCGTCGAGTGCCGCACCGTGAAGGGCAGCAGTTTGGAGAAGTGCGCTTGGATTGTGGAGGTGGTGGCGCGGTAGGGGAGGTTGCCGATGAAGACGATGAAGCGCTGTTTGGCTTTTTCGGTGGGTTTGGCGCGGGTGGTCGCACTTGGGGCATGGTTGTCTGGGTTGGAGGTGGGTTCGGCTTGCTCGAGCGGAGGTGATGCTTCAACAAAAGTCGGTGTCGCTTCAGGCTTTGTCGTCTTCTTCTTGGAGCGGCGCTCCGATTTGGCCTGTCGTGAGGCTGCCTTATCTTTTGATCTTGTTTGTGAATCCAGTGCCACACTCTCTCCGTCATTCTCGTCCATCAAGACGTGCTCCTCTCCAGATTGAATTGTCGTCGTCGCTTCGCCTCGGTCCGGCTTGTCTCCATTCTGCTGCTTCGGCGAGTTTTTTTTCCGTCCACCTTCGTCAGAACCGGCCTCAACCCTAGCTCCCCTCCCCTTTAGTTCTGCTTCGAGTGCCACGTCGGAGCTGCCGTCGAGCGTGCCATCTGTAGACCCAGGGTCGACTATTCGTGCTTTCCTGGAAGTGGGCGCAGATTCTGTTGCTTCGATGTGGGACAACTTGCGTTTCTTGGACGTTGCCGAACCTTTCGTCCTCAACATGATGGTATGGAACGCCGAGCGACCATGTGAGTGCAGAGTTCTAGCTGGCGGTGGGCACGTTCGACTTTCACCCAATAAAGTTAAATCTTATTTTCTGTGGTTTGCGATATTTAGCCGATTTAAGGCTTCTGTCCCGTTCTTGCGCATGGCCATCCTTGGAATTGTACATAGCTGTGTGATATAATTATGGGGCTAACGAAATCGGTGTAGTTGAAGCTGCCATGCTGTGTGGGCCAGCACCAATCTTCTATACAGAACATTGCCTACACTGCTCGTCCTGGGCAGCATGCGCTTCTCATGCTTTCATTATCCGCTTTGTCTCCACAACCAGAACATGGCTCCCTTCACACGACCTCGACCTCCCTATGTCTGTCCCGACAAGGATACCTATGGAAGCATCGATAGATGAAACGTCTCAATCCTGCCCAGCGAGTTCATTCTTCTTCATTACTTTTTCAATTCCTTCTTGCCATGCCCTGATTTCGTTTAGACCTGCCTTTAACAAGTGTCCTATACTTACCTGGAGAGTTTGACTGGTATGGCTGAGGGTGGAAAAGGTGAAAAGCAATGGTCAGGAACGGCTTGAAGTCAGACACCTCGGGGTTAAGTGTAGGACATGAATCATTCCGCTCAGGGATGTCTTGATATTTTCCTCTTCCACTTCCATTGGGTTCAGCTGCCTGTTTGCAGAATATGCGAAGCTCATATCAATGAGGATAGTTCAACGACGAAATCATACATCCCGTCATGCCTGACAAGATGGTCTTGAGGTTCATCCTTCAGCCCGCTTTAACACTTTCCTTCGTCGTCCGAAAACATCTTTGTTTCCTTCGACGTTCCTCAAGGCTTCCATTCTTGCTTCTCCCACGTCTTTCAACAGCTTTCCTCTCGTGACGCGTGTCTCCACATTTACACCCTCTTCTTTCCACTCGGACATCTGGCTTCCAACGTGCTTCTCGATGGCTAGCACTAATTCGACATCCCTCTGTCCCACGAAGGTGATGCTAGTACCAGATCTGCCTGCTCTGGCTGTTCGACCAACACGGTGGATATAATCATCGGGATTGCGTGGGACATCGTAATTGATGACGAGATTGGTGGATGGAATATCAAGGCCTCGGGCTGCGACGTCTGTTGCAACAAGTAGTCGCGAGGTCTGAGCTCTGTATGAAGCCAGGTTTTTCGTGCGTTGAGACTGCGGCATCTTTGAATAGAGACTTGTGACATTGTGCTCTAGAAAGAGGAGGATACGATGAAGTAGATCTGCTGTTTTGGTTCTATTGCAGAAAATGATGATAGAAGGCGTGTCTGCGAGCGATTGGACCGAGAGAAGTGCATGAAGGAAGGAATCTTTCTGTGCTAATGGGACCTGAAGGTAAGTTTGTCTCAATTTAGGGGGAATGAGAGCTTGAGGTGTGCTATTCTCCGAGTTGATCTCGACAACGAATATTGGGGGTCGGTCTTTTGATCTGGGCAGGGATTTCAACGCCCGAACTTCGGCAGTGACCGTGGCGGTGAAGAGAAGAGTATGGCGTTGCATTGATGGTGGAAGGGCCGAGAGACAGACCTCAACGTCGGGAAGCATGCTACCAGTACTAGAAGAATGCAAGAGTCTATCTGCTTCGTCAAGCACAACAACTCGGGCGCGGGAAAGACCGACAGTGGTGTCATATCCGGAATTGAGGATATGATCGGCCAGGCGTCCTGGCGTAGCTACCACGATATGAGGTCGCTGCATGAGGGCAATTGCCTGTGGCCGCATATCTGTTCCTCCCACAATCAGGACAGTCTTGAGCGACTGTGGCGAACCAAGTGCCTGAAATTGTTCATAGATCTGCAAAGCAAGTTCTCGTGTTGGTGTAAGCACAACGGCATATATTCCAAACGGATCCTTCGCCCATTCTTGGAGGATAGGGACTGCAAAAGCCACAGTCTTCCCTGTTCCCGTCCGACTCCCTCCGATACAGTCCCTCCCTCTCAGTATCTCTGGTATGCAAGCTTTTTGGATTGCGGTAGGCTGCTTGATCTGCATTGCGGAGAGCGACTTGATAAGCCATGGCGATACATTTAGGGCCTCAAATGAAGTGTCGGTAGTCCGCAGCGATAATGTTGGGGGAGAGTGAGCCAGGGACTTAGTCAATTGAGGCTTCTGGGTTGATATTCGTGAAGGAGCACTGTAGAGTTCGTAGAGCGTGGTCGAGCCCTCACTATCGCTCGACACTCTTCTCCGCTTCGAGTTTGGTTGCAGAATATCATCTTGGCATTCAGAGGCGCCTGAGAAGCTGCTCGCATCTGTCGAGTGGACTGCAATTGTCCGTGAAGCCATCGGCATATAGAAGATGCGGCGAAGGGAAAGTCGACTCCAAGAAAATCAATCTCGCGCTTTTGCCTCGGCCTCGCTTACCAAGCCAAAAAAAAGGCTTTTAAACTTACCCCACAAAGTCGAGCTTTTCCACCACTCGACAATTGACGGACGGAACCGACTTCTTGCAGCATCAATTGTTCCTATTTCTGGTCAATATGGGTCAACCTTCGTTGCAGGCATCAAATGCCATCATCTACCTGACATATGCAGCCTTCCTGTATGGTTTACCCCGATCCCTTGTGGACTAATTAGCAGCTAACCCTCGTTGAGAACTCTTGGATGCTTCATAGCATGGCGTCTTCGACATCAGACGAAAGGAGAATTTCTCTCCAGCAATCGGACGCAGAAGGGCAAGTTTGAAGACTGGCCTTTTACTTCAACGAATTCCCCCTCCACACATCATCGACTGACAAATCCGCAGGCATACCACTTGCCCTCAACTTTATCGCATCGGGTGAGTGTGCTGCTGGCGCTCAAGTACTATGAGGCGGCAGCATCGTGCACAACAGTGGCTTCACCTATCGCGGCTTCGAGATACAATCAGATAGTGGCTGTCTCGATTCAATAACGGAGACGATTCGCATTGTCAATGAGGATGGTAAGCCTTTGACCAACAGCGCTGGTTCTCAGCCTAATCGAAGAACGAGTGTGATATGATTGATACCTCTGCTCTGAGATCGACTGAGAACCATCGCGCGGCTTCACTACGGGCGCTGATTGTATTCATACCTCGCCCAAGTATCCACCTCTTGCCCTCAAGAAGAGAGATATTCAGGCCAGAGTATGTCTTGCATGACGCTGAGATTGTACCGTAAAGACTCGATCAAGTTAATGCTTGCGTGGGAAACGTGCTGCCGCTTCTATCCCCCTCCTCCCCACAAAGAATGTTTAAGCTGACAGCAGGGTCGCATTACAGCACTTGGATCAGGAATCCTCTTTGCCTACCCTGAGATCTCCACCATTGCTGGAGTGCAGGGGCTTGTCGTTTACACTTTGTCTTCCGCTCTGCCACTTCTGGTATTCGCCTTTCTGGGTCCGATTATTCGGCGAAAATGTCCCGAGGGTTTCGTCCTGACAGAATGGACTCGCCAACGCTATGGAACGATCGCTGGATTGTATTTGAGTGTCCTCACGTATGAACAACCGCATCCATTCGCCTTCCCACTAACCATCTCTAGACTGCTCACCTTGTTCCTCTACATGGTTGCCGAACTTTCCGCCCTCCAGCAAATCATCACCTTGTTGACCGGCCTCAATGGGCTCCCTGTTGTGATTGTTGAGGTCGCCATTACAACCATCTACACCTCCCTGGGTGGTTTTAAAGTCAGCTTTGCTACCGACAACATCCAAGGCGCCATGGTGGTTCTGCTCATCCTCATTGGTGTCATCGCGGTTGGGGTGGAGACCCAGGTCGATCAAAGTCTGGTTGAATCATCGGGCTTACTCGAGCCAAGTCTTCTGGGATGGCAACTCATCTACATCCTTCCTGTTGCAATTCTGACAAATGACTTCTTTCTCAGCGGGTTTTGGATGAGGACTTTTGCCTCTAAGACGGATAAGGATCTTAGGATTGGGGTTTCAATAGCCACCGTCGCCGTTGCTGTCATCCTCACCTTTGTTGGTTCTTCCGGACTTCTTGCTGTATGGTCTAATGCTTTGACTGATCCCGAAACGGAGGGCTCTATTGCATTCTTCCTACTTCTCCAGCAGCTACCAGGATGGGTGATTGGAATTGTCCTCGTCATGGTGGTGTGCCTGTCCACTGCGGCGTTCGACTCATTTCAAAGTGCGATGGTCTCCACCGGATCGAACGATATATTCCGAAACAAGCTCAACTTTTGGTTTATTCGAGCCGCTGTTGTGCTCGTCATCATTCCTGTGGTTGTGGTCGCTTTGAGGTCACCATCTGTACTACGAATTTTCCTCATCAGCGATTTACTCTCTGCATCCTGCATTCCAGTCTTGGTCATCGGCTTGAGCGATAGGTGTTGGTGGTGGCGCGGTTTTGAGGTCGTTGTGGGTGGTTTGGGAGGAATTTTGACCGTCTTCCTCTTCGGTCTCGTGTACTTTGGTGGAGACACAGGAATGGCAGGAAGCTTGATCTTACTCGAAAATGGCCTATACGCTGAAGATTGGAGCGTATTTGGTAAATTTCATCGTTCTGGCAGTGTCTCTTGTGGCTAACCATCATCAGGAGCATTCGTTGCTGCCCCAATCGGTGGCCTCTTGTGGGGTTTCGGAGCATTAGCACTTCGCTTGGCCATTCAATTCATTCTCGCCAAAGTCCGAGGACATAGGTTTGCGGCTTTAGATCGACCTGCAGGTCCGCCTCCTGATGCGACTTTTTATACCGGAGGCACAACGTCAGAGGCCGATAGTGTTCCAGTCAGTAGCGGGTACTATGGAGGTCGAGAGAGCAAATTCTTTTGAGGGGGGGTGGTTGCAGTAACATCACACAGGACCCTGTTTCTGCAGCGATGTTGCAGCGTCGGAGGAATATAGGACAAGAATGCGTACGTAGATATCGTTCGAGTGGGGAATTTCGAGGGACGTCGGTGAGAACCAAGAGATGGGGAAGGGGATCTGGGGACTGCCAATCTGTTTTCCGAAGTGTACATTGGAATCACATGAATCACAACTCTGCCTACAACTTGTAAATAGTCTGAAATGACCTTGGAGACTATTGGTAATGTTTAGCACCCCCAACGATCGGCGCGGATCTCGCCAGAAATGAGACGATATTGTACATGTCTCGTATCCAATGACTTCTTGCAGCCCGATCACCTGGAAAGACCAGATTGCAACCGACGATGGCAAGAATCCTTCAAAATGACCGGAACCAAGCTGTGAACAGAGAATCTAATAGCGGCCCGTCAGATCAACCACAACTCCTCGCTGGAAAGCCAACCTCCTCGACCATCAGCGACAACAACGACCAGCGAGCCACCTCAATCATCGTCATCAAAGATCTGAAATGTGTTCAGGATAATGGTCTCCACCACCCTAGCCTGCCATCCTGCATCTCTGACATCTCCCTGCACGCCTGACCCGGCACCCTGGCCCATTAACGTTGGCCCAAAGACAATCGCCAGATTGCTCGGTGTCATCCTGTTCTGCGCACTGTGCTCTGCGACCTTGTGAAGGTGTAGCGTGACCTGTCTTAAAGTCGCATAGTTGGGGTCGGGCAGATCGTTGATGATGGCGTGCAGGGAGTCGCGGCGCACGATGTCGTCGTCAACTCTGGCGGCGGTCAGGAAGGAAGAGTAGTTTGCGGAGGTGAGAAGTGGGTCTGGGAGATCGCGAAGGAAGTGTTTGAGGAGGGTGGTTACGGAGGCGATGTCGTGGTTGAAGACGCTGGGATTGCGGAAGTCGACTAGGGAGGAATCTGTGGAATGAAATTAGCTTGAGTATGGAGTGTGATAGAAGGGATCGGCTTACCGTGGTCGAACATGGCTTTCAGTTCCATGATTTGCGGGGTTGACCCAGAGATGCGATATATGCCCTCTACGTCTAGACCGAACAGTTCCACTGCGGTTGTACACTGATTCACGATCGATGGCACAGCAGTTCCGTCACGACGGAAGATCTCCTCAAGTGTCAGGCCAAAGACAGGATGCAACGGCGGCAGATCAGTCTGCGGCCCATCACTGCGCCTAGGCTGGCCAATACCAGCTGCTGGCATGAATTGTCGCTGAGTATTTGGGTTGAAGTTGTCAATCGGTGGTTGTGACTGGGAGCCGGATCGGAAGTTCTGGTTAGCCCCTTGTGGCGGTTTTGGCTGGAAATCATCTCGATACTGATTCGTGTTGTTCATGACCGGGCCTGGACCTGGACCTGGACCTGAGCCTGACCGGAAGTTCTGGCTGGGGCCTGGTGGAGGTCTGGGCTGGAAGTCTTCTCCATATTGACTGGGGTTGTTCATGACCGGTCCTGGACCTGAGCCTGATCGGAAATTTTGACCCGGGCCTGGTGGAGGTCTGGGCTGGAAGTCTTCTCCATACAGATTCGTGTTATTCATAGCCGGAGCTGGACCAGAGCCAGATCCAGGGCCCGGCTGTAGTCTTTCTGAACCAACAAAGCTGGTTGGCTGACCTGATGGTGACTCTGGTGATTGATCCAAATTCGTGCCAGACAAAGTGATTGGAGTGTGCGGAGGAATTTGGGGGATCTGTGCACCAAGATATTGAGGCGGTTGGTGATGAGATGGAGGCACAGGTCCGCCAGAGTACGGATTCTGCTGCATATGCATTGGGTGACCGTCGCGATGCTGTGGTTGGTAGGGAGTAACACCAGAAATCTGGCCAGACTGCGTCGGGCGATGACCTCGTTCAAATGCAACTGGAGGCCCGGGAGCTCCCTGACTTTGATTTGGAGCTGGGAAAGCGTTAGTCGGAGTATTATAGGACTGAGGATTTTGCGGAGGTGGCTGAGACGGTGGTTGCGCCTGTTTCGGAGAAGAAAGGGTGGGATGCTTTTCGTATTTGATGTCAGAGGCTCTTGTCCCGGCCTTGTTGGAGAAACTCAAAATATAATCTCTAAAGTCCTTCTCGTTGTCGATATTGTGAGCCACTTCTCGCAAGCTTCGACTTGTAGAGGTCACCCCATTTTGTTGGTTCTTCAATGGGCTGACACAAAGCCCATTGCCGAGAAGTAGCTTCTCATTGAGGAATGCAAATTTCTGCAGCTGAAGCGTGAGGCCAGAGTCGCATTCGAAAGTGAGCTCCGTCATCGCGCGCACTGCTTGTGGCCTTAGTGAAGTGATCAATTCCTGCCGTGAAGCTTGGGCAGCTTGGACTTTTGTAGCATAGTCTGCATCGGCTGCTTGAACTTTACGATTGAGGTCTTCCTCCTGCTGTGCCGCTGACTTGGTCTTCAACCCGAATCGACCGGATTGGCGATCGCCCGTACGAGCACGATCGTACTGTTCAGCCAGGACATCGTACTTATTCTTGGCCTTTCCCATGGCAGTTTCGGCATCTTGTAGTCGTTGCTCCGAGCTCAAGCCAGTGTGTTTCCAATGTTTCCTGCCACGCTCGATATTGGCAGCCATCTCTTGCAAATCATCCGCCATCTGATGTAGAGCATTGGCAAATTGAAGGCCATGATCTGCCATTCGATCGTGTATGCCGGTGATTTCTTCATAGCTTTGTGCAAATGAACCCTGTCTACTCTCTGGTCGGCGGATGAGCTCGTGTGTGCTCCTACATAGCTTTTTGAGGCCCTGTGCCTGCTTCTCTTCGAGGGCAGATCGTTCTTTGAGGAAGTAGGCAAAGTCCTGGATTAGTGAGCATTGATACGACACATCCGTTCGATGGCTACCTACCCTTGCTGAGGCGATGCTCTGCTTCAGACGATTCAAGAGAGTGATGACACCAATCTAGAAGGGTTTGTAAGCTGGAGCTTTGGCTAAGGAGGGGATGTCCAGGCTCACATCTGATTGGAGGACGCCGTCGACTTCCGCAATCCCAGCGTCTTCAACCACGAC
>QQTW01003191.1_pt1 | contig 12069 bp, 16 predicted proteins | sample 1904831 | NCBI WGS metagenome assembly QQTW01 (sample SAMN09435610, study PRJNA476489) | Subsurface metagenome, whole genome shotgun sequencing project. | reverse complement strand
TATAAGAGGGAAGATTTTTTCTAACAGGCCAGCCATCACTCCCGCAAGAAAAAGACATCGCGGCCACAGACCCCAACAAGAAGACGCAAACAACCGAAAGCAGCCACGCCGCCGCCGAAGCAGCAATGGAAGAAGATTACGAAGCAGACCACGAGGAAGAAGACGAGGAGGGCACATTTGGCTTCGTCATCAGCGCCGCAGAGCACCAAACTAATTGTAAGTCCCTGTTCCAAATGCCTTTCAGAGCACTTTCATTGCGAGCAACAAGGCACACAGGGTACATCAAAGCTAAAGAGTACCTCACGATGTTGGGCGAAGGCACCGTTCCCGCTGTTATGATGAAGCCTGATTCTCCAGCTGACTGAAGAGGCAGGATCAGGGCATTGCCTGCAAGGCCTCATTGCTCTCAGCATCTTATTCTCAAGCTTGCAGTCCAAAAACGATGAAAAGCTGTTGCAGCAAGCCTCTAAGGCTGCACTACAGTCGGTTGTTGATGGCTGCTTGTTGCTTGTTGCTTGTTATTGTTAAGTAGTTATATTGGGATAACATCAGACAACTTACATCTCTATGAAAATCGTGGTTAACACCCAACAAACTACACATCATCACGTCTACAATAAGAAGCATGATTTTTAATGATTATTTATGAAATGCTGTCCACTTGACGGACCATAGTGCATAAAACTGAAGCACCCACAGCAGCAACCACGAGACCTTCTTCGCAGTAAAGAAATCACAGAAATCGCCAAGCTCGGCAAAAATCTCCATACCGCCATGTGCTTCTTGTTCTTCTTGTCTCTCCCACCACCTTTACTCTTCTTCCTCCTCTCCAGTAGCCCTAGTACCCAAGACCCATTTCGTGTTGCCATGCACATCCTTCTCGTGCTCCAGTGCAATGCGGCTGAGGTGACCGAGAATGTTTTCCATGTTGGTATCCGAGACGCTTCGCTTGGCACGCCCGAGGTTGTCAAGCCATTTCATGCCAACCATGAGGTAATAGACAAGAGCGATGACGACAGTGACGAAGATAGAGTAGAGCCAGATAACAATGACAGTGACGATGGACGTATCACCATTGACTGACTCTTGGAAGGTGCCGGCTGGGTTGGTAACACTTGGATATTCGTGACCCGAGAGCCAGCCAAAGACACAGAAGAGGGTTGAGATGACATCAACCACAAAGATGGCGCCCACTAGTTTCCACGACGGCCATGTCTCTCCACCACGAGTAACAAAGATGAGCCAATTTTCGGTCAAGGAAACTTCCAAGAACAACATGAGTTGAATGTTACCGTAATTCTGCACAAGCCCACCACTGGGAAGGTAGAAAGTGCCGCGGAGGACCCAGGTGGCGAGAGCGAGGAGTATGCCGAGAACAACCGAAATGACCCAGATCTTTGGTAGCTGCCATTCAACGGGACGAGGTTCGTAGTGAGCGTTGTCGTAGGCGACGGCGATGGTGGCCAGATCAGCGAACAGAGCGATAAATACAATGAGCTCTGACCGGATGGTTTCGTTGATGATGATCATGGAGGAGACGAGGTAAAGTTCCAAATGCAAGCAGAGAGCGATACGATACTGGACGTAAGCCTTCATGCGTTGGAAGATTTGCCGTGCAACCTTGATGGCGTCGACAATAGTGCTGAGACCAGGGGCGAGGAAGACAATATCGGCAGCGGCCTGAGCAGCCTCGGTCGCACCTTCGACGGCAATACCGCAGTCAGATTTCTTGAGCGAGGGAGCATCGTTGACACCACTAGAGATGGTAAGCAGCAAGAACAGGATCACAGATAAGGAGCAGACTTACTCTCCAGTCATGGCAGTGAGATGACCACGTTGTTGCAACATCTCGACGACTTGGTATTTGTGCTCCGGGAAGACTTCGGCGAAACCATCTGCCTTTTCCACAAGATCGTATTGAGTTGTACCAGCGATCCCACCGGCAATCAGGCGGTGCGAATTGTAGACCTTCGTTCCAAGAGCCAGCAGCTTACAGGTTTCCTTGGCAATGGCAATGGCGTCACCAGTCAACATCTTGACGCTGAGACCGAGGTTTTGAGCTTCGACAATGGTGTGTGCAGTGTCTTCTCGAGGAGGATCGAACATGGGCAACATGCCAATAATTTTCCACGGCTCATTTCCACGTTTCGAGGCGACTCCAAGGGAACGGAAACCACGTCGTGCAAAGTCGGCGGCAGTGTCCCGGTAATGTTTGGAAGTGGTTTCGTCACACTCGGCAATTGCCAAAACAGCTTTCGGTGCACCCTTGGCGAATTGCCAGCGCTCACCTTTAAGTGTGCAAATGGTGGTGATGCGCTTGGAGACGGGGTCGAAGGGAATGAACTTTTCAGTCTTCCAGCCTTGTTGCAGGATCTCGCGAGCCTTTGGATAGCGCTTCAAGGTGAGAATCGTGATTTTGTCAATGGGATCCAGAGATTTGAGGTTGTGAGAAGATGCAAGTGCAGCACATGCCATCATCCAGTTGACATCTTCACCGTCGGCGACGTAAGGCTCACGAATAGTCAATTGGTTGGCTGTAAGGGTACCGGTTTTGTCAGAGCAGAGAACATCAACACCCTGACATAGGTTAGCAATGGTTCATTTTGTGATCCTGGAATGTGACTCACAGCTAGGGACTCAATTGCGGTCAACTTCTGGACGATAGCCTTTTGTTTGGCCAGGTAGGCAGCACCCACCGCCAATGTGGTGGTGGTGACAACAGGAAGACCGACAGGGACACCGACGATAAGAAGGATCAAGGCGTAATGCAGCAAGTTGTTGGAGGACCATTCCGGAGTTGCAAGGGGGAGATTGTGGAAGAAACCACCAATCCAGGCAGCGAGAATGAAGAAGACCACCAGAATAAGCAGCGCAGTACCGATCGAGTTCATGATAGCTTTGAAGTGACCAGAATCGGTAGCACCTTGGACCAAAGAAGCTGTCTTGCCAACAAAGGAGCCGCGGGCGGATTCAGTGACAATTGAGTAGGCCTTGCCCCGTTTGCAACCGGTTGTGTAGTAGCAAATATCTCCCATGAATTTGTCAACGGCCAAAGACTCTCCGGTAATTGCTGATTGATCGGTAGCAACAATGGATGTGCCAACGTGATGGTCCTCGTCCTCATCTGAATCCGTGTGGTTCTTGGAGAAATGCTCTTCAGGATCTTCGATCATCTTGGTGTACTCGGCAAAAGCAGCAGGGTTGTAATAATCGCAGATCAGACGCGCCTCGCCGGCAACGACCATACCTTCTTCCAGAATAAGCTAGATAAAGTCAGCCAACGCGTCAATTGGGTGGAAGAGCACGGAAACCACATACAATATCACCGGGGACGAGTTCACGGGCTTTGATTTCTTGCTCTTTACCGTCCCGGACGACTATTGCCTTCATGGCAATGTCACCCTTGAGAGATGCGACAACATCGGCGGCTTGTTTTTCCTGGTACCAACCAACAACGGCGTTGAGCAGAAGGATACCAATGATAACACCAAAATCAATCCAGACTCGTAGACCAGCGGCAAGGAGGACAGCGATCTCCATGACTAAAGAGAGTTAGGATCAATGCATTGAAATTGAGGGGGTCAATGCATGGATATGGGCATACCATATAGAACTGGACCTCTGAAATAACCAATAAACTTCAGAAGCATGTTTTCTTTTTCCGTTGCCAACTCATTAAATCCAGTCTTTCTGCGGCGAGCCTCGACCTCGGCGGTGGTGAGGCCAGTCTTGATGTCGGTGGTGAGCCAGCTTTCGGGGATCTCGAAGAGTTCTGAAGCGGTCTTTTTGCCGAGCAGCTTGGAGAAGAAGCCTTTCTTTTCGATGGTAGCATCGACTTCCTCGGCACCACTGACACTGGGAGCTTTTGAGAAGCGACGATCTCGATAGGTTGATATGTATCTGATGAGGTCGGCATATTCACCCTCCGTCCTATCTGGGTCCCATCCACCAGCAAAGGAGATTCTCTCTCGCTTGGGATCGCCATTTTCCAGATCCTTTTCGTTCGACATTGTTTTTGATTATTTATGAAGAGTGGAGAGTAAGAGCAAAGAAGAAAGGAAAAGGCGGGTGGAAGAGCTCCTTACCCAAGCGGCGGAAGGCTATTTGTTGGTGTCTGTGTGCTGTTGCTGAAATTTGTGTTGTGATGTCGACAGGTGGTAAGCGGGGAAATAGAAGCGAAGAAGTCTTGGAGATTGTGATGATGGTGAAGGAAGAGGATGCGAGAACGGAACCCCTCTTTATCTTTTGGCCGCTCTGGGATCTCGAGAACCTGGGCGGGCTATTGGAGGACCTCGTTAGCTAAGGTCCTCGTAGTAGCCTCAACTGGAAAGGAAGGGCATTGTGTACCAGGGCCCTCTTTTCTGCCGTAGTAAGCAGTGAGCGTGGGTCAATGGGGCCCGTCGGGAGTTAGACTTCTGGCAAGCTTCTGTTAGGAGGGCCAAAGGTACTCTTCTCTCCACAACGATCTAGAAGGGAGTATCTTAGGTGAGCGGATGAAGTAACATAGGGTTCTAGGAGGACAAAGAGCTTCGAGTTTCTTCGTCGGCTTAAAAGCGAGTTTCTTAGTAGCAGCTTAAGCTTTCCTCAATTCGCAAATGGCCCGATATAAGGAAATCGCGCAGGAGGAAAGCACCATCATCGACTTTGCGGGATACTACTGTACTAGATAGGACTGACTACTACTAGTACTGACTACATCATGTTACAGCCTACCACAGCTCCCACACTAAGCTGAACGGTTCATTTGCTGCCGGTTGAGCCATATTGTGATAAGGCCCACTAATAAAAACCACTCGGCTCACTGGCTCAGTACGGGCTCAGTACGGGCTCACTTATTGCGGCCTTTATAGCAGGCTAGACTGCACCTGGGTTGGCCGGGAGGTCAAGAGTTTTCGGCATGCAATCTCCCCACTATCACCCATCTCATTTCCCACCCCAAACAACACCATAACAACAACAACAACATAACAACAGCTGAAGAAGACAGATGTTATGCAATGTAGATCCGAGTGCAGGGGATGCCGTTTGCTTCAGCTCAGCTTCAATTCTTAACTTGACCGCATAACGGAAATAATTGAAGGCTGATTGCGACTGTGGGATCCACCCACTTCATCACTACGTAGGACAAGGATTTACGAGGTCCGCTAGGACAGTTGGAGTAAGCAGCTTGGGTTCCAACGCCCGCACAATAATAATATGGAACTCAGCGGATGCTAGCGAGCAGCAACCAACAAGGTGCCCTTGTCCTCCCCAAGGTCCTCTTACACAACTGGAGCTGCGGCTCTGTCACGGTGACCTCAGCTCTTCACCGAGAGTATATTCAAAAGCCGCTTCCTGCTCATTCAACAGATTTTCAACGTTGAAAGATTGCCTACGATGGAATTGCAACTGAACCAAAGCTTCTTCCAGGTTTGGAAAGGCTTCTGCTACCTTTCTTTGCCAAGACTATCCCCACACCGACCTCAATCCTAGCTTCAAACCCTCGTCGACGAGTGCAACTCCGGAATCTTCAGGACCTTCTCTGCACAGAGGTCCCTATCTGGTGGAAGACTCGAAACTGCCGGCTATCTCGATCCTTGGGAGCAAAATTCAACGTTTACGTGGGTCAATTGTTCTGCTACGTCAGCTGGCGGAGATGTTTCATTGCGCCAATTGGGTGAGCCCACGCCGAGGGAAATACAATCTAAAAAATGTGTTTTATTCGATGATGGGGATAGTACCCTTGCGCGACAGTGTGAGGTGAGAAACTCTCTATCATTATTAGATACAGTAATGAAACAGGCGTTCCTCTCTTCAGAACTGACAAATAGATCGTACCGAGTGCTCGTGATGCGCATGGTACGCTTCTAGTCACATCGGACCAAGTTGAGCCCCGAGGCCGACATTTGGAAGGCGCCCCGTTGCGCCCGTGCCTTGTACCTTGCTTACAAGCGGTCACACGCCTGAGTTATCATGATTTTCTCCAAGTTGCGCCTGCAAGGTTTGCAACCCATCATCTGCCCTGAAAGAAGGTTGCTGCGTACATGCAACGTCGATTACGTGGACGAGGTCTCAGAGGCACGTGTGCCTGCACACTGCAGGAACAGATTGGTCAAACAACATCGAATGGACACGATAAGATGCTGATAGGGCACCGGAAAGCAAGGAGCCTTCATTGAAACAACGTACACCCCTTGACCCAGATGCCAGAACCGCTGGGGTGCTCGCTCGTGGAGGTCCAGATTCTTTATATGACATCAATATTCTAATGTCTGTTAACATGCTTGTGCTCTGTTGTCTACTTCGTCACAACGAGGGATTAAGAACGGGGCGGGTCTAGATGGCTCTTTTCTCACTCTCTCCTCGAAGTCCCGAAGAAAAATTGTTTTGCCTCGCGCAAATAATTTTCCGTTCCGGATTCTTCCTTCCGCTGTCATCGGAAGTTTCGGAAGTTTCGAGTCATGCACGGCCCTTCATCATTCTGCAGCTGTCTCTCCTGCAAGCACAAATTTACTTGTTTAACGCTCGGCAGTTTGAATTTTGCTCTGTCGCGTGTCCACTATCTAGACCAACCCAAAACAAAAAAAAGTCTGGATCACCACAATATCACCGTTTCTTAGACCACCGAATTCCTTTTGACATCTGGACACGAACCTTTGAATGCATATGGATTGAGCTAATGAAGCCCTCGGCCATGTCGTACTATACGTATGGTCTCTGTGTCGGTCATCTCATAAACTTCTGGTATTCCAATCACAATGGCTTCGACGTCACTCATTTAGTTCGTGTGTCTCTTTCTCACGTTCTGCATGTATTTCAATTGAAATTTTGCATTTCGAACTGGTACTCGGATACGGGTATACGCCAGGACAGTATCGCAGAACCCGTCAAAGACAGCAACTTAGTTCAATGTGTAGTCGGCACACAAAGGTTCAGTAAACTCTTTTACGGGACTCTGAACGGAGTATGATGCCGCGCCTCTGTCCGATGTGGAGAAAAGGAATTCGAAGCATTTGGCACCCTCTCATGCCCTGAGCTGGCTGTTCTCACACTTCCTGGCAAGAAACTAGCAGGATTCAGAATGGTACAATCATTACCAGTAAGATGTCAAGCGGCGGACCGACCTCATATTACGTTCTGCCCCAAGGCATTGTTCGAGCTTTGCATTCAGACACTCAAACCATATTGTCCAGTAACATCTTGGATTTCTTTGGTATCTGTGTCAGCCAGCTTTGATCAGCTCTTCTATTTTGAATTCTTTGCGTCCGTTACGCTCCTAACCCAGGCGCTTATTTACCTGCCTTCTATACTCGTTCAATCTGCCTCATATCTCGTGACCATATCAAAGAGAAGAGGGAAATAATCTGGAAATCCACCAGCGCACGCGACTTATCGTGTTGGATCGAGACGGTCGCCATCTCCATTTCTATATGGCCTTCATACTTGATATTCATTTTTCGTGGACCCACTCCATTAGTATTGTGTCTTTTAAGCCTGGCGTTCCTCCGGCAACTGCGCCTGGTACAAGAACCAAATGCTCTAACGCCATCGCTAAAATGCACCTTCAGGCTGTCATGCGCTGCCCCATTGTTCATGCTCATTGTATCTAATCTCTTTTCTGTCTTCTTGGTCTTCTGTAACGTCAAAAACTTTCTCGAAGTCCCTCACACGCCTTAGCATAGAGTGCATCAATGGCCTTCTGATCCCGCCACGGATCAGGATGTTTGTCCCAACCATGCACCACTCCCGGTATTAAGGTTGTTCTGACATTTTTGCCCAATCTCTCTAGTCTGCTGGCAAATATCTCACCCTCCTTCAACAGCATATCCCACTCACAGAGGAAGATCTGGACATCGTGGGGAAGACCATCGGCGAGCATGCTGTCCGGCGCCAGGCCGGGTGAGACGAAGGGCGAGGCATGGAGCATGGTGTCGGGTGGTGGCAAGTAGGAGTAATCGAAGAGGTCTGTCAAGACTTTAGGGAGAGTTTTCTCGGGTTTGCGGCTGGTTCGGCGTTTGTGGTCGCGGGACAAGGACCAGTCAAGGAGGGGATAGAAGGCGACGATATTAACGATCTTGAGGTTAGTAGCTGATTCCATCAGCATCTTGGTTGATGGCCAACGTGACTGGTTTAGGTCCTCGCTACTCATGAGACCCTTCTGGGTGTGAAATTTGAGTCGCAGAGGTACGGAAAAGGCAAGATTGGCACCAGCACTGAAGCCGGAGAATGCGAATTTGGTTGAATCCAATCCAAGTTCCTCTGCGTGCGCGGCGAGATAGAGCACAGCATCCACGCTGTCATCCACTGGAGTTGGAAATGGAAATTCTGGAGCTCGACGATAATCTACCGAGACTACAACCGCATCCGCTGTTTGTAGAACCACATTGGCCCAGTATCTGTCGTCTGTGGCATTGCCAAGAGAAAAGCCACCACCATGGAAATTTATCACTACGGGATATCGGTGTCCGTCTCTTTTCCTGGTGAAATAGTCCGGCGGAGTGTAGAAGAATAAGGAGATTGGTGGTGAGCGCGGATGGGCGTACTCGGTTGGTATCGAGCGTGTAAAGGCAGGGAGCGGAGGTCGAGGCGGCGTCAAGTCATGGAGGAACATGGTGCAAGACATGAGAGTGCGCCAAAACACTGCCTGCGTACGGAGCCACCATCTTGAAGGTGCAGGGTGTGAAGGGTGTAGATGATGACTTAGCGATCTTGGTCTGAAGCGTTTCTGGTCTGGACCATCTTCGAATGATTGTTGCTCGTGTGGGAGAGGTGGCGCAGGATTTGAGGATGTAGAAGAGGAGGAGGGTGGATCTCCTGGCTCGAGTATCTGAATTGAGGTCGGGAACTGCTTCGGTGGGCCTGACATATTGCTTACTCGCCGAAAGAGTACATTCTGTGCATTGAGCTTTAAAAGTGACCTCTTGCGCCCAATATGCTATCGTAGGGAGAAGGGTGGAAATGGATGACAGCATTAGTATTATTGGCACACGCCACACACAAAGCCAAGAGAGATTTAGTGGAGTGGAGGGAGTCAAGCACAAGAAGCATGCGTTTCCTAGCGCTCGGACCGCGAGTAGTATATAAAGAGAGTGGGACCTGCATAAAAGACACGGAATAGCTTTTCCATTTGCATCCCAAGCCAATCGGGGGAAGGTTGTGTACTACAGTCAGCTGTGGTTGCGACACGGCCGGTAGGTCTGAACGCCCCAATGCCCCAATGTGGTTACCACGTGTCTACACGACGTCCGACGACATATATCAGAGCTACTATTTTCTCCAGAGGCGGAACGCATTCACCAGCCGTCAGCTTGAAGACCCTTTGCCAGACCAACCCCCCCAGTGATGTTCGTGATACTCCGTACTGTCGTGCATGCTCAGGGTCCTCCCGCCCTCATGATGATTGCTCATACTGACGTAGATGCTCCTACGTCAATGCCAAGCAAGGCAATATTCACATCTTTGCGAGGTGCAGAAGGCGCTTCACTGCCCTTGAGCGTCGACCGTTGAGCGGGAGGAAAATCCGCAAACGCACGTGCCTTTGGCTGTAAGTATTCTATGAACTCCATGGCATCATGGCATCATGGCACAATCTTTTACTACTAGCTGGTCACTGCCAGCTGGTCATGCTGAGGCTGCTGTATCACATAATTCACTACTACCTTTCTACCGTCATTACTACAGTACCTGCCAAACACCCGATTCGCCTGGTACGGGAGCCCATCTCACCCGCAGCCTGCTTAGTTCCTCCACCTTGGTAATGAGCTCATAAACACATATGTGTGCCCACGTCTCAGCCTGTGTCTTTTTGAAGGCCTCTTCATTCTCTTTCTCTCCCCGCTTTTTCTATCTTTCATCGGTGTTGGTCTGCTTCTGTGCTCCCTTCGAGTTTTTGCTCCCGCGCCGGTCGAGTTGTGATCAGTAAAACTCCTTCCAATCGTCTTCCACCTCTCTCTTCATTTCACCCTTCTCAGGACCAGATCACTAGCCAGGCGGCTTTCGTGGTCAATTCTATCCAGCATGTCCGTGATACGGAAGCTCTCGAAGGTCATTCACCATTTGCCCAACGGCGACCGAAAATCAGATTCAGCATCATCATCAGTCGGTTCGCCTGTAATCAGTCCTCCCAGTTCTCCGAAACATTCCAACCCCTTCAATCACCGCAAACCCCTGACTGCTATCTTCCGTGAGAAGGAATACGTGTCAAGCAGCGACGACTTTAACGATCTCGACGCCGAGGAAGGAAAGAGCAAGAATGCCCTGAAGCGGCAAGCCAGGAAGCAGCAACATGAGCCGCGCTCACGCCTAAGTTTGGAGAAGAAAGAATCATGCGAAGAAAGAACGAAGAGGAAGCTGGAAGAGGCATCCAAGCACGAAACAGAAGAGATGAAAAATCGTTATGGGGATTTGCCATTAATACAGTCAACGGACAGGACAGGAGAAAATCGTATTGATTTCCGAAATATTACTTCGGACATGGTCGGTCAAGAGATCGTCTTTCGGGCAAGGCTTCACCATATACGTCGCATGGGGTTGAAGCTCGTCTTTTTCATCTTTAGGCAACAGATCAACACTATTCAAGGCGTCTTGAACGAAGTCCCTGGACAATCATCGATAGTGATGCTTCACTGGGCAGAACATATACAAAGAGGCTCGATCGTAAAGGTCAAAGGTGTGCTACAGAAGCCTGAGGTCCCAGTCAAATCAACCACTATGCATGACCTGGAAGTGAAAATCACGGATTTCAAGCTCATCGTGCGCAGAGCAGACCACAGTAAGCAGATATGCAGTTATGGCTTGCAGACTATTTCTAATCAATATAGTACCCTTTTCCGTGCAGGAGGCAGATATCGAAGTCCATGAAGAGGATCCTGTAGAGGGCCGCAAGAGTAAAATCTCAGACCGGACGCGCCTGTCAAACAGAATTATTGATCTACGGACAAGCACCTCACAGTCTGTCTTTAGAATTCAGTCTGGAATTGGTAATCTTTTCAGAAGTGCCTTAGACGAGCAAGGGTTCATTGAGATCCATACTCCAAAGCAAGACTCCAATTCTTCAATATATGGCTGTTACTAATGAGACCACAGACTACAAGGTGGCGCAACAGAATCAGGCGCAAGCGTTTTCAAGGTTGAATACTTCGGACGTGATGCATTCCTTGCACAATCACCTCAGTTGGCGAAGCAAATGGCTGTGGCTTCCGATTTTGAACGAGTATACGAGATCGGGGCTGTGTTCAGAGCCGAGAATTCCAACACACACCGACATCTTACCGAGTACACGGGGCTCGACATCGAGATGGCTATCGAAGAACACTACCATGAAGCTCTCGAGGTATTGGATGCAACGATCAAAAACATCTTCTCAGGCTTGTATAGGCGATATCGACGGGAGATAGACATCATTAAGAATCAATTTCCACACCAAGACCTCGTTTGGCTGGACAGAACCCCTATCATCCCCTTTGCAGACGCTGTGCAATTGCTTGCCAAGTCGGGCTGGCTTGACGATGACGGGAACCCGCCGAATCCAGAAGAAGATCTGAGCACAAGGGACGAAATACGGCTGGGAGAACTCATCAAAGAAAAGTACCATACAGATTACTACATCATTGACGAATTCCCAAAGTCAGCGCGACCGTTCTACACAATGCCATCACCCACAGATCCTAGGTACACCAACTCCTTTGACGTTTTCGTTAGAGGTCAAGAAATCGTTTCAGGTGGCCAGCGTATCCATGAACCCCAGATGCTAGAGGACAGTATGCATAAAGTTGGGATAGATCCAACAACGATGGAAGAATACATGGAAGGTTTCAGATGGGGCGCGCCTCCACATGCTGGAGCCGGTATCGGCTTAGAAAGACTTGTTATGCTAATTCTTCAATTGGGTAACATCCGGCTGGCCTCGATGTTCCATCGGGACCCAAAGTCATTTCCACCGCGGCACCAGTGTGAACGTCTCGCCAGATCTTGTATCGTTCGTCGCCCCAGGAGGTAGAAGTGGCGTCGCCATAATTGGCAATAAGGTCATACAGCGGAGGCATCCTTCTTTCTTCTATACTCAGCGTGCTGCCATCTTCTTTTCTCCAG
>QQTW01003190.1_pt1 | contig 12071 bp, 12 predicted proteins | sample 1904831 | NCBI WGS metagenome assembly QQTW01 (sample SAMN09435610, study PRJNA476489) | Subsurface metagenome, whole genome shotgun sequencing project. | reverse complement strand
CTTGCCCTCTTTATCGGAGGAACAGATAGCCGAACTTCGTGATCGCCTGTCAGCTGAATGGACTCCCAAATTACTGGGCAAGAAGTGGGTCAAAAGAGGGCAAGAAGATCCCAATGTGAGAAATACCGTCCATCTTCGACTGAAAGATATTCTGATGAGCTCAACGTCAAGTCATTCACAAAAGATCAGTTGCCTCCTGGGCATCGCTTAATCAAGTATAGATTCAACCGCGACTTTATTGCAGATCGGTCAGTACTTTCAAGCAGGAAAGAACTCCGACACTCGTGGCTCACGATGACCAGGGTCTCGATCTGGCTTGATAAGAACAACGTTTGCACCCGGGTCAGCATTGGATGAGGGTATTTCAGTGTTCTGGTATATTCACACAAACGCACAGTCGGTCCGATGATGTGGCGACTATATCAGCTACTGGCATCTAAGTGTTACGTATCACAGTTGTTTCATCTGCTGCGGCTCAATGCTGCTGCCTGGCCACAAACCCTGCTTGCCCCGTAAGGATTCAAGCTGCGCCTCAAATGTCAATTTCAGCAAAACCCCAACAATTGTCCACTCTTCGTCCAAGATAGGTCTCTCGTCCTTTCGTCTTCCAACTCGTCGCACGAGCCCATCACGCACCACAATCCTCGTATTGAACTATTTGGTTACCATGTCGTTCCGATTCAACGTCGATCTATCCTTCAACTTTCCGCCTCCGCCTCCCCGCTCCCCAACACGAATATCCTCTGCCCCGGATCAAGATCCAGATGGAGGGCCTCAAAAGATCAAGAGAGGGTTCGCCGGATGGTTGCAGACAGCTCGACGACACCCGCGATATAGTCTGCGCTTACTCTACTTTATCACAGCGTTGGCTGGCCTCATAATATATAATGTGGTCTTGTCCAACCTTGGTTATTATTATTACTACATTGTCGACCTCCACCGTTCGGCATTGGGTCCTGTGAGCGCCTTACCCCGATCATTACTTCCCACCTGCTTTTCGTCTCACTATCGCTAAGCTAATCGTGGCCATAGCTCATTATCAGTCTCCTCTGGCAGCTCATCACCCTCTATGACAAACGTCTCTTCCGCGGTCGGGAGATCCCGAATTGGGCCATTGCTATTGTCGAGACACTCGGCTTCATGGCATTTCTGGGGCTATTTGTCGGCAATAGCATAGTAATCGGTGATCCACACCACAGCAGGTCTTTGGGGAGAGTGGATATCCTGATGTTATGTTACGACTCGGCGGTGTGGGCAATTCTATGGTATGTTCAGCCGGTTGCCATCATCTGTCCGTTGGGTCTGCGTTGGTGGGGTGACGGATTGGTGCTGACTAGTCAATTTAGTCTGACTAACGGCATCCTGGCGGTTCAATGCTACGCTCAAGGCTGGAGGAACGTGCGACCTAAGCGAGCGGTGTGCCCGGATTGTGAGCGCGTTCGTGGGAAAGGGAAAGGTCATGCTGCGGACGACGAAGAGCCACTTCTTGGAGGCGATGAAGCAGAAGAAGAAGCTGGCGAAGCGGGACCCAGCGGGCAGGTAGAGCCGGCACAGTATAGGGATGAGGAAGACAGAGAAGAGAACGCTTAGGCACGGGATGCAACAGTGTTCCGCCGTTCGGCTGGTACGCTTCCGATATACCAACGGTTCGTTTGCATATTTGTGTCGCAGGGACAGAAAGTAAGGGGCATTGCCAAGGAAAGACGAGTCAGGCTCTCGTTACACCTCATGGCACCCTTTTGCCTATACGTCTGCCTTCTGCGCCAAGGGATGGGCCTATGATACAGCAAGAGTCGTAGCCGTCAGAGTGATAGTGTTTTTATCTAAGACAGTCATCCGCAAGCCCGACATTTTAAATCTGATGCTGAATTCTGGCGTTGGAGAGCCGCACGAAGTCGCCATGTCGATAATCGACGATACTTTTGAAAGCATTCAAGAGTTAAGCCATCACTTGTACATCCAAGAAATGGACTTTGAGTTGTACAGTACCGCCAAGGCTGCAACTGAAGAACCGAAGCTTAGAGCAGCAGGATGTCTCGCCTTTGAAGATTGCAGCCAGAAAGCAGCTATGGTACCGATGACTGTCACTCTGCCAGCTAAATAGGAGTACAGCCCCTATGACCCTCCGGAGTATCCAGGTGTCCGCGATGAGGTCAAGTTCGTTCCCCTCCTACAGAAGAGACCTATACAGCATGATAATTCATGCAAAGCCGCAGGGGGGAAAGAAATGCAGATTATAGGTACAGGGCAGGGGGCTCCGTGACCGAGTCCCTAGATTCATTGACCAACAGTATGGGTAGAATAATCGCCTATGTCAGGAGACGTAGCAACCAAAAGTACGATAAGGTCTATCGTTCAGGCCTCAATCGTATGGCATATGGCTGTGGCCAGATCACAGTCAATGCCCGCCATTTCACCTTGCGTCTTCTGCCATTGGACATACCTCCATCATCATTTCACCTCACCCACCGATCGATCAACGCGCCCATCTACCCATACAAGTTCGCCGATTCCGGGTACCTCAACCGATTGCGGTCGCCCTTCTGGCAACGCAGCCCGTAAGATCATCGGAGAATCCGTCCTCACCAGCTTTGCGATCACCTTGTTCGTAGGTCCTAAAGGATCACTTCCAACCTGCCGTCTGCTAATGAGGCAGAGATGGATGAGCCTGGTACCCGCAAAGGCGATGTCTGCGAGCTTGAAGACCTCCCTTGCTTCCGGATACAGAGGGTCGACGTCAAGCGATATAGCACATGTCTGGGGACCACGGCCGGGGAGCCAGTATACTTTTGGTAAGTGTTCGGTGAAGTCGGTGCTGCGGAGGCCTCGACCCCATTCTTTGGCTTTGAGGTTTGCGGGAAGACGGGATGCGTAGGTGATTGCGTAGACGAGTTCTTGGCAGTGGTCTAAGATGGGGAGTTGGCCGCGGATGGGGGCTGGATAGCAGTCGAGAGATAGTGTGAATGGGAGGGTCAAGAGTAGCACAACTGGAGAAAGCATTTTTGCACGAACTCGCATACTTTTTGTTTACGGATGCGATTGATGTTTGAACTTGGGGAATTGTCTAGAGCTTGAAAGTAAATAGCGAGTGAATTGTTGGCACCGGCTTTGCCAGAAGCGATTTGGCGACGCGGTAAAGTGTGCATGACTAGGACTGGAAAAGCGATTGGGTGGACTCGGTGATATGCGCTGCAACCATTGCCTTTCGATGCGAGGAAAGAGAATTAAAGATCGAGGAGGCCCTTCTAAGGTTGTCTTCGGAAGCGATGCGAGCAAGTTTGACCATTTGAGCTTTGTCGATATACCCGTTGGGATGCTCGCAATGGCTGGTTGCTGTCACACTACGCCGCCTGACCTGTTGGCTTTCGATGCAGTAACTTCTAACGATGATGGCTAGGAACAAGGGCAGAGCCCACAGAGAGCATAGCGCAAATAATCAGTCGGAATCCTGCCGGGAGCGGACCTCGAGCCTGATTGGGAATCAATAAGCAGACCGGAGAGATCTTGTTGGGTACTTATCACATCCTGGCCATGATCGACCCTCAGGAGGGAGGGGATGTTTAATGACGAGATTATGAAGCAGTGTTTGTCAAGATACCAGGGCCGCGGAGAGGACTCTGATCTTGATGAGGGAGAAGTGGAATTGTGGAAACCTGACACGAACGTCCAATAGGACGAGCAGCCCAACGAACGAATTCCACATCGAGGCTATAAAGCACGAGTTCAGCCCAAGACCTCGGGGTCGGCCAGATCCCTCGAAAATAGAAAAGCTTGTTGCCGCTGCGCCGAACGCTCCAAAATCTTGGAGCGTTGAGACCACAAGAGAATATGAGTTTCCTAGTGCTGGTAGTGAGACAAAAAAACAAAACCATGTCAAGAGCATCAGTTGTAAGTCCATGACGAGGCTTTGGAAATCTTGAGGCATGATACCCTTTCACTCTTCCAAAGCTTGTTGTAATTTTGCAGGGGTTTGAAAGCACCGATTGAAGATATCACGGTCTCATCAAGTCGGCTTGTATTCCGCAGTCTGGTATGGCATACCAGATAAGCTTTCAGGCGTGCTTCATCGGACAATTCGTTCTTTCCTCTGAGGCACCCTCGAAGAACGCTGCTCTTTTTGTGCAGCTTCTGTACCACTGTTCGGGTTTCCCTGGAGGCGGCAATTCGCCTCACTTCTTTCGGAAATATGTCCTATATTCTCGAACAACCATTGCGTGAGGTATCACGCGTGCAGGACGGAAAGAAGCAGAAAGCTACAGGGAATCTATCAGTGGGATTGGGTGCTCGAAGCAGTGAGGTTTCGATGACAAGACTCTGCAAAGGCAGGAGAAAGACAACGGCAAAGGCCGATGCGGATTCTGACCACCTGACGCCTATATCAGCAGAAGGGAAGGCTATTCCAAGGCGGGTATCTCATTCTCCGCGCGATACAGCTGTGTCTTCTTCCCCTCTAATTCTTCGTGGTCATTGTTAAGAGTCAATTCCGACGAGAGTGGACAGCTTGGCGCCCCGAAGACATAACGTCCGGCGACACTTATTTACAGAAGCTTGCCCACACTACTCTCTTTCCTCTCCTTCTAACCACATCTTTCGCGACGTCATTGATGTTCTCGTCGCCGTACGAGCCCAGTCCACAAATATACCACTTTCGAGTAATATCTTTTCCGGCACCACCACTTAATCGAGGGAACAGCTGAATTCGACCTACTATCGTACGTCTGGGATTCAAGATCACGGCTATTTATGGAGGGGAATGCTACATGCTGGCCAATGAAAACAGGAATGGTGAGACTGAATGCAAGAAGAGCTACTACAGCGGCAAGAGTCTACGGGGTTCAAATGATCCGCACCCAAAGAGGTTGATAATGAACAAAGGGACATGAGCTCCGTGCTGAATGGTTATAAGAGTGTTCAGGACGATCTGTTTGCCCCATTAGTCTACTTTATTACTACAACAACAACAGCTATCGCAGAACAGTGATCATTGAATTCCTTCTACTATTAGTATACCAAATACATATGACCTAATATCTTCCATATTAGTATCGACCCCCTTGCTAATATCGCTCTTGTTCGTATCACCTTCCTGATCCCCTTGCCCACATATCAATCTCCTTGCCAATTACCGTCAGCTACTCAAGATACCCCCTCAATCGACAAGAACTGCCCCTTCATCCTCTCCGCCTCCATCAGCCTCTCTCACGCACAATCAGCCCTCAACCCCACCTCCTGACACCCCTGCGCCCCCAGCCACCACTGATCACACAGCGTATCGCACGTCGCCCCCGGAGCGACAAAGACTCTCCCTTCCTGGCCTGGGGCCGGCAACCGCCACTGGACACTCGTATCTCCTGGTCTGGCTCCCGTCGTGGCGCGATACCCACCTCGGCAGGCGCAGTAGGTTCTTGTGCCGATCACGGAGCAGGCGGTTGTGGGATTGCACAAGTTTTGTCCGGGATTGGGGTTGCAGACGGAGCATGTGGGAGCGGTCTGGCGGATGTCGAGGTTGTTGTCGATGGGAGAAGAGAGAGTGAGGAGGGGGAGGGTAGTGAGGAGAGTTAGGGTGAGATGCATTGCGAATGTGATGATGGGTTGGTGGTGGAAGCTCGGGATGGAGATGGATTAAAATTGTTTGGTGATTAACAGAAATTTGCTAGGAGATCTGATATATTTTATAAGCTCGTGTGAGGACGATATTTGAAAGATATAGGAACTTCCAGTGCCCTTTAAACTCTTTCCTGCGCGTTATTCTCATGTTTCCGGTCAGGCAATTACGTCTTTTCCATCAATGTAACCGTGACATGCTTGGCACTGAATGTAGTGTCTCAATTGCAGGATGCTATTGGGAGGGCGCCGAGCGATGGACGGCTATTGGTACCTGAATTGCGGGGGTATGTTGTGTATGTGCAAGGCTGACGCAGATGCGTCCAGCTGACCGGTTATACCCCTGACGTCGCATTAGACCAGCCCCTATATCTCCGATCATGAGCTACCTTAAGCTTCCACATGTGGTGGGCTGTTCAGGGGTGCCTCGCGTTGGGTCCGTCCATTTAGCCTCCGGATACCATATTGTCGGATGGAAGATTGAGGACTCGATACTCGGATTTTCTTTCGAGTTCCAAACATCCTGCTCAGTTGTTTTTCGGCCCTAGCATGTCATCTAACGGATCGAAAGTCTTGATGTATCTATGTCATTATTTCTCATGTTGCCGGCTCAGACTCGAATAAGCAGTATTACTATACAGAATATTGTGTACTTCGCTTCAATTATATGCTTAACCCAAAGTCTCCTCCAATTACGGTTTTTTATAGTCATGTATCGACCAAACCAACTCGAATCCATGTTGTTACTTCGCAGGCTTCAAGTGATCCTTACGCTCGTGATCTTGACAAATTTAGCCACACTCGGCGTGCCCCCTTCCGTCAATGCGAACAAATACCAATACCCTGGCAGCGCAACGCCCGGATCCTCAGGGATGGTCACCGTGAAATTATTATCATCGGTATTATCTGGTGTCAGGGCGATACGTCTCTGATCCGTGTTGACCGAATGAGTGGTGCTGCTGATTCTGATGATCGAGAAGCCCGTGACGGCCGGACCAGAGGTGGTGATAGTCAGGGTACCACCTACAGCGACTTCGGTGGCGCTAAGAGTATCGATGGCCGGTCTGGCTGCTCGTGAGCCATCTCCGTTGTAGAGGTACGGTGGTGTCCATATCTGGGCGTCTGGGTGATTAGTCGCGCAGCCATCGCCGCAGAGCCCCCCGCCCCCGTTGAAGATAGTGGCGTCTGGCAGGAGGAGGCCGGTCGAGTGGTAGTTACGTGGGATGGAGATGGGAGCCATCTGAGTGAAGGCTTGGGTAGCTGGGTCCCAGAGCTCCGGGACCAATTGTGGGGTCTGATCTGTGAAACCCACAGCGTAGTATTGACCGCCGGTGATGAAGACTTTTCCGTCGGGGAGGACAAGGCTGTTATGGAAGGCACGGGGATAAGCCATCGAATTTATCCGTGTCACTTCTGGAGTGGTATTGGGATCGCCAATGGTAATTATGTGCGCGTTGGAGGTTGAGTAAGAGTCTATTCTTATTAGCATCGATTTTGATACAGTGATGAAGATTGCCCTTGCAGTAAAAACAGAGCTTGATCTGGTGTAACGGATTGTGTACTTACCAACATATCTCGGAGCACCACCCAGAGTCAAGATCTTGCCAGCTACAGCATCGTACATTACAGCATTACCATTCATACTATCTGCATCACCTGCTCGGTTGCCTGCTGCTGACTGAGATCCAGTCCCTGATGTGCCATACCAGTTCATAGCAACAGCAGGACCTGCTTGGAAAACGTAACCTTGCTTCCAGCCGAAGAGCCAACCGTGATTGTCACCCCTGTAGATATGACCAAGGGAGACATCTATGATAGATCAGTATTTGAGCAAGGTGACTACCTAGGATCCCAACAACATACCTTCCGGATCCGACGTGAGCATAGGGGTCACAGGACAGCCAGGGAGTGCTGACCAGGCATTGGTGGCTGTATCATAGATCTCTCCATCCTTTGGATTATCGGTAGAAGAACCACCAGACCACGATGCGCCGATTGTAAACAAACGACCATCTGACAAAGTGGCTTGAGACTGGTAGCCACGAGGCTTCAGCAAATCCTATTTTGATTGAGTTAGCGAACACCCGAAAGCACCACCAGAGCCAAAATGTCCGGCCTTCGTATTCATCCAGATTACGTGAAATCCCTGTAATCGACCTGGAACAAACATTGGATCAATAACTTACCCCGCCATCTGTCCAGGCATCAGTTGTCGAATCGTATATAGAAGTCCCACGATCGGAATTTCCACCAACAGCAACGATCCGCCCATCGGCATCCATACTCAGACCCTCGCAGAACATATCATGATCGGTATTAGTGACGGTCCGCGAGCCCACTGTTTGCGTAGACGGGTCGTAGATGGCAGTGACAGTCTGATGGCCGCTCGCACCTACGAAATTATTCCACGAGAAGGACGACCATACAACCAAGCGGCCTGAAGCCCACTCGATAGCCGCACTCACTGGTACTAAGGGAAGATCAACGGTGAGACCCCAAGATCCTGCCGTTGCTGGAGACGGCGGAAGATCAGTGGCGTCGTATATGTTTACTTCGGCGATGGACATGAATGAGCCTCGATTGCCCGCCTCGGCAAGAGAGGTGATCTTGACGTAGCGAGCATTACCGGGTGTGAAGATCGTAGTCTTGAGCCTAGCATCGTCGAGATAGGTCCCGACTGCAACGGGTGAACCCCAATTCTGGTTGTCTTCGCTATTCGAATATAAGATGTTGGACAAGCGTGTAGTGGCTGATAAATTCCTACGTACCTGAGGAAGACTTGGTGCTGGCCAATATTACCGTTGGAGTTGCCGTCATTGCGTGGCTGTATAGTAATATTCCCCACAATACGACTTGTTTGCATATCAACCACGATCGATTGCGGAAGGGTTGCATCTGAGCCCGAGAGCCAGAACGTGTCGGCATTGCCGTCAAGTGCGTTGGAGCAATCGTTCCCTGGCTGAGCGCTGTCGCAGGTCACTGTCCACCCCTCCCGTGGGATAGCTGCCGCCACAACCTCGGCCACCGCAGGCCTTGCAGGAATTCTATCGATCTCGATTCCGTCAAGTGTCTCTGGCACAGCCAAGACATTATTATCTGGTGTGATGATCTGTGGGGCGGCAAGTGCTAAAACGGGACATAACAGGAGCAGAGATATAAAGTCTTGCATGCTGACCGGTGGGTGACGAGCCGGGAGGCCAAGCACAATTATAGGTCGAGTCAACGCTCTGCGGAAGGCCCTTTGACCTTTTGAGTCTTCTCGGGGAGAATAGAAAGGGAATGGGGCCGTTCAAATACATTCGCAGGGAAAAGCTAAGAACGAGGCTATGGGCTTTGGATCCACACCGTCACTTGAAGGAAATGCCCGGCACCAATTCTTAGCATCGGCAATAAAGGAGCTCCTCGCTGTTGTCTCCACATGAGGGAACGAATCAGACGCAGAAGACTTACGTCTTTTGTGGGGTAATATGAGCTGGACAAGGACAGCCAATCGACCGCCAGATGTCCGGAGCGAAGGAAGGATTTGCCTGGTGCAATAGACGATGATAGCAGCAACAACCCTTAAGAGTAGCTGTGGGGTTAGCGACCACGTCTTCATGACGGGAGTAACCACCCTGCGGCGTCGAAGTAGCTGTCGATCACAGTCATAGGCTGCCCCTTAAGACTAAAGTTTTCTAGCTGCGGCTCCGAGAGAAGAATTTGATTCGACCTCAGCTCCCCAAAGACAGAGTGCTAATTAAGTGATCGTGATCCGACGAAAACTCTCTATGACTTTCCGGACTTTTTTTCGGTGTATGAAGTAACAATTCATGTCAATGTCAGTGTAGACTTGAGGCGATCGTCTGTCCCTTACCAGAACATTGACGAACACTCCGTGGTGGTTGAGGGAATGAATTTACTGAGGCGGCTCGCTGCTGCTGCGGGGATGCTGCAAGCCTTAGCGACGACCTGTTGAAGCCGCCAGGTGACCCACCGTCCAGCCTTCCCACGTTAATTCCAAACGATTGTTCCATGACCGTGTATGGTGGGCTAACCCAACTGCTGCCTGCGATGTATTGGATGTAAAGGGTACCATAGGCAGCATAATGAGATCAGCGGCTTGTCCGAGAACGTGCAAAGATTTGAGGGCTGACTGCTGATTGCTGACTGCATACGGAGGAGCCCGTTTCCGAGTAAGGTGGGTGTGACGTACAGCATGTTAACTTCCCAAAGCGGGCTCCATAGAGCGTACAAGTCCATAGTAAGGATCATTCTTTGGTTCCAGGATCCCCACGCCGAGCATGGGTGTCACTCACTGGCAAGCTGCAGTGCAGACACGGGGGAGTCTCATTGTTGGATCTCGTATTCTCCGGACCCGCATGTTTGACTGGTCGCCATCCGCCTTGGCATCCATCGGCTTGTCAAGCTTGCATATGCATGCGTGCAGTGATTAGCAAAGCCCCAAAGCAGCCACGGCTGACGAGAATGGCTGGTCAAGAATATATCTTGGCTTCGATTGTTGTTGGCCTGAGACCCATGATAATTAGCAAGTCTGTCAAAAAGGCAGAGCAAAGAAGGCTTACCGTTCATGAGCCAGTAATCTTTCCGATCGAGATGCAGAATTGCGCAGCTGTTCGGCCTCAAATTAGCGGAAGGTTTCCGCCCCAAGAATTAGTTTGTGTTGCAAATCACGATCCTGAGCCTGAGGCTGACTGGGCCACAAATTCTATGCTGCTTGATGACGTGAGTATTTGGGCTTTTGGTGTTCCTCGAACCATTAGGTCACCAGATCTCGCTCTTTGACTGTGGCTCGGTGCTCGGACTCGAAGTGATGGCTCTCAATACTCCTCGCAAAGCCTTGTGCCACCATTGCAATGCTCCACGGTACGATACCAGCTTCTGCTGCTCTGAAGGTTTGACGGATACTGGAATAGGATCTACCACCCTCACCTCATAACCTTGAGCCATCATTACGTCACGTAATAATCTCGTGTGCAGAGGCTAATGGGGGAGAGCTGCAGCAGCCCTGAGTGCCAAATTTCCGATACGCTGGACTATATATACTATGCTGGTCCAATGCCAATATTACGAGATCAACTGGCGGAGGGCAAGAAAAGAGGATTCTGAGAAAGAGCTAGGTAAAAGTACTAAAGTAGAGACTCCCTACATATTGTAGAAGATGTTTGATTGAACTGTGATAACTGTATAGTTCTCCCGATCCTACAACCATATTCTTTACGCTGCACCTTTAAGCTCAATGCGAAATGCTGAGAACTCTTCGATAGCAATAATCTCTTAGGCGGTGACTGTTCGCACCACCCTCAAGTACAGCGTCCCTTGTTGGGTTTGGCCCTACAAAACATTAGCACTCAGCCAGTACTACCATCTTTAGTAGTTGACTGAAGGGTGGACCACTTACGTGTACGTCAAATCTGTGTATGACGTTTTTCCCCCGCGATCACACCCAGACAACTCACGATTCATCCCACGTCTGCACTCGTCCTCGGTGATTCTCCTCGAACCAGCACCACCGATGTGCTCTACCTCAAAGACGTAGCATTGGCCCTTTTTTGGCTCATTCTTTTTCACTTTGGTTTGACCGCGGCGTAAGTCCCCGGCGAGTTCTTTGCAGGCTCTGTTGATCGCCGAGGGGGCGAGCTGACGGTCCCAAGTTTCGCCGGTTGTGAAGCACTTGGCGATAATAAGGGTAGGCAGAAAGGCGAGGAGCAGAGCTGTGAGCTTCATGATGAATGGAAAGGCAGTAGATGTGCTAACTTAATACAATTTGAAACAATGAGACGTTTGTGGCGGGTGGAAAGGTAGGGGACTCTGTTGTGTTTCTGAGCTGTTGATAAAAGCAGGGAGAGCAGGGTGGTAGTAGGGGACTTTATAGATTCTCGTCGAGGTAGATTCTTGTCCGCCCTGTTCGCGATCTGTAGGCAGATGTTGTACCTCATCGGTGGCTAAATTTCATCCATGGATGAACGCCTCCATCCATGGATAGAAAAGCATCATCTATCTATAAGGCCGCCTAGCGCCTTCGTCCATTGATGAATACGCTCATTCGTAGATGTACTCCATGGAATGATCACTAGTCAGGCCGCCGCGATCCATAGATAAAACTACTCTATCCATGGTTAGAGGCGTTCATCCATGGATGAAATTTAGCCACCGATGAGGTACAACACATATGACCCGACAAGGAGCTGGTGAGGGTAGAAACTCACCTTCTAACGTCATTCATCCAGTTATGCGGCCTTATCTATGGATAGGGTAGCTCCGTCCATCGACGAACGGCCCCATCCATGGATGAAGGTACCCTTTGCTGGTGGATTTATCCATGGAGTACATCTGCCGATGGCGGTGTCATCTATGAATGACTACGCTCATCCATGGATGGAGGTTATCCACCCATGAGGTGCAATATAGAGCGAGCAAGCGACTGCTTAGAATAGGCCGGTTTATTACCATCAGCATGGATCGGCAGG
>QQTW01003189.1_pt1 | contig 12072 bp, 8 predicted proteins | sample 1904831 | NCBI WGS metagenome assembly QQTW01 (sample SAMN09435610, study PRJNA476489) | Subsurface metagenome, whole genome shotgun sequencing project. | reverse complement strand
CAACGCTGCCATACTTTATTCCTTTTCCAGCATTTTTAGGAACCTTTGGCGCATTTATTCAAATGCGTAGCCCCGTACCCAACCGCAAAGCATTATTTGACGTGAGTATTGCTGGTCCCTTGGCAGGTTTTGTCGTCACCTTACCCGTACTAATTTGGGGTTTAGCTCATTCGGAGGTGGTATCGTTGCCAGAAAACGCCGAACAAGTATTAAATCCCAACGCTTTAGATCCCAACTATTCCTTGTTATTGGCACTGCTAAGCAAATTGACTTTGGGTATCCAACTAACTGCCAATAGCGGGCTAGACTTGCATCCTGTAGCCGTAGCTGGGTTATTGGGATTAATCGCTACAGCCTTGAATTTGATTCCTGTAGGACAACTTGATGGCGGTCATATTATCCATGCGATGTTTGGACAACGCAACGGGATCGCCATCGGGCAAATTTCCCGCTTTTTATTATTAGGGCTGTCCTTGCTTCAACCAGGTTTTCGGTTATGGGCAATTATCTTATTTTTTATGCCCGTTGCTGACGAACCAGCTTTAAATGATATTAGCGAACTAGATAATAAACGCGATATTTTGGGCTTATTCGCCATAGCATTGCTAGTAATTATTATCTTGCCGATGCCCGGAGTGATCGCTCAATTATTGAATTAGCAAAAAAATTTACTTTTAAAATCACAGGTTATTGATGGTACAACCAATTCATGTTATCGGCGGCGGAATAGCTGGAACAGAAGCCGCGTGGCAAATTGCGGCGGCAGGCATACCAGTAATATTGCATGAAATGCGCCCCTATAGGGCTAGTCCTGCCCACCACTCTCAGGAATTGGCAGAACTCGTATGTAGTAATTCTTTTGGGGCGCAATCGAGCGATCGCGCGGCGGGTTTATTGCACGCTGAGTTGCGTCAGCTTAATTCAATAATTATCTCCAAAGCTGACGAACACTCTGTACCCGCCGGAGGCGCTTTGGCGGTAGATCGAGGTAAATTTAGCCACGACTTAACTACAACTGTTGCAGCACATCCAATGATTGAACTGCGGCGAGGCGAAGTTGAGCAAATCCCGTCAGGTATTGTCGTATTAGCAACGGGTCCCTTGACTAGCCCTCAACTTGCCGAAGATTTACAACGATTTACGGGGATGGAATACCTCAGTTTTTTTGATGCGGCAAGCCCCATTGTGGTTGGAGAATCCATCAACCGCGATATTGCTTTTCTAGCCTCTCGTTACGACAAAGGCGATGCTGACTATCTCAATTGCCCAATGACTCAAGAACAGTATTTGCATTTTCGCCAAGAATTATGTAGCGCCGAACAAGCGGAACTAAAAGATTTTGAACGCGAAACGGCTAAGTTTTTTGAAGCTTGTTTGCCTATTGAGGAATTAGCGCAGCGCGGTGAAGATACGATGCGTTATGGCCCCCTAAAGCCTGTGGGATTGTTTGATGCCCGTAAAGGGGATTTTCGCAGTCCCGAAAATAAATCCCAGCGTCCCTACGCGGTAGTGCAACTGCGCCAAGAAGATAAAGCAGGACAGTTGTGGAACATGGTAGGATTTCAGACAAATTTACGATGGGGCGAACAGAAGCGGTTGTTTCAAATGATTCCAGGCTTGGAAAATGCGGAGTTTGTGCGTTTGGGAGTAATGCACCGCAATACATTTATCAACGCGCCGCAGTTATTGCAACCAAGCTTGCAATTTAAGCACCATGCTACAGTTTTAGCCGCCGGACAAATAATTGGAACCGAGGGTTATACTGCTGCCTCCGCCGGGGGGTGGTTGGCTGGAACCAATGCTGCGCGGTTGGCTTTGGGCAAACCACCCTTAACGTTGCCCACAACAACAATGATGGGGGCGCTGTTTGAATTTATTAGTTCTGCTTCCCCCAAACACTTCCAACCAATGCCGCCCAATTTTGGCATTTTACCGGAGCTACCGCAGAAAATTAAGAGCAAACAAGAACGATATGCCGCCTATCGCGATCGCGCTTTAGCTGATTTGGCTACTTGGCAAGCCGAGCTATCTCTAAGATTAGCAAGCGTGGGAGTGTAGTTAATTTGGATAACCTCAGTTACGATTGTTGCCGTCATGCTGAGGATGCCCAACTAAAACCCCAAGATCTCGCTGTGCAGCGCTGGTCTAAATAATTTTTACGTTAGGAAGCGATCGCTGCTATAATTGCTAGATACGTGGGTATGTAGCTCAGTGGATAGAGCATCAGATTCCGGTTCTGAGGGTCGGGGGTTCGAATCCCTCCATACTCGTTTTAATAAAAGCCTTGAAACAATTTTGTTTTAAGGCTTTTGTTCCTTTAGATTAAAAAATTTAGCCTTCACTATCTTTAAAGCTTTGTACTATCCGCGACAACTCGCTTTTTTCATCTATAGTAATTCGACTTGGAGAACCGCTAATAATCCGTTCGTAGTTGCGGAATGAATCAGTAATTTGAGGACCTGCGGCGCTAATTGTATACTCACGAATGCCTTTATCGTGCCAAGAACCGCGCATTTTGAATACATTTATTGCCCGTGACATTTCGCCACGAATTTCTACGTATTGCAGCATTAAAATTGTGTCGGTAATTGTAGAAATATGAGAATCAGTAATTGAATTTGACCCCATAAACTGCTCGGATGTATTGGTAAAAAAACCAGTAATTTCTTCTTGCTTGGCGTAACCTGTTACACCGATTACAAATTGGCGAAAGGCGTTGTTACTAACTCCCCGCGCCAGAGCTGAAAGCGAATCTATGGCAATTCTAGAGGGTTTAAATTCAGCAATTTCTGACTTAATAATTTGCAAATGATCTTCTAACCCCGTTGATTCGGGATAAGCACAAATAATTTTTAGCAACCCTTTGCGTTCGAGTTCTTCAAAATCTATTCCCCAAGAATAAGCATTGCGCGATAATTGAGCGCGGGATTCTTCGTAAGCAAAGACTAGAGCGCGATCGCCATTTTTGCAAGCATTTTCCAAAAACTTGCTTACGAGCAGAGTTTTACCTGTTCCGGTAGCACCAGTTGCTAAAATAATTGAGTCTTTAAAAAACCCACCCCCGCACATTTTATCTAAAGTATCCACTCCCGAAGATACTCTAATATTGGATGACCTTTGAGTTAATTGCATTGCTCCCAAGGGAAAAATATTAAATCCTTCATTACTAATTGTCAAAGGATACTCGCCTTTCATGTGCGTAGAACCTCGCAACTTCAAAATTTCAATAGTCCGGCGGCGACGTTCTCCTTCTAAAACATTACGCACAATAGTGACATTGTCTGATACAAATTCTTCAACTCCAAACCGCGCTACAGGACCGTATTCTTCCGTGCGCTCGGTAGTCATAATTGTTGTAACGCCAATTTGTTTTAACCGCGCTACCAACCGAAAAATCTCCCGCCGGACTATTGAGGAAGCTTCGTATTGCTGAAATAATGCCGTAATTGAGTCGATAGAAACTCGTTTGGCTTTGTATTTAGCGATCGCATATTGCAGTCTTTCTATCAAGGCTGAAAGATCGAAGTCTCCTACAACTTCTTGACCTTCGGGATCTGGAGAAGCATCTAATATAAATAGCTTGCCGTCATCAATGATTTTTTGTAAATCCCAACCTAAACCCCAGGTATTTTTGATAATATCTTGGGGAGTTTCTTCAAAGGTTACAAATACGCCTGGCTCATCAAAATAAATTATCCCATTATAAAGAAATTGTAAGGAAAACAAAGTTTTGCCTGTACCAGAAGTCCCACTAATTAATGTAGTTCTTCCTACGGGTAAACCGCCCTGACTTATATCATCAAATCCCTCGATCATTGTCCGCAATTTCTGGACACCTTTATTGTTAAAAGCTTGAGAGTTGATGGCTTGATTATCGTTCATTTTTATTAAAATCAAATTCATTAAAGTTAATAATTAGTAGGATAAACTCAGCTAATTCCTCCTACCTATTTCCTGCTTATTCTTCATACTCTTGGATTTCTTCATAGAATAAGTTTAAGCCAATTAAGACCTTTTCTCGATCGGAAAGATCGCCAATAATACGTCGAACTGGAGGTGGTAGAACTTTAGCTAATGTTGGCGTTGCGAGGATTTTGTCTTCCTCGGCTAGGTGAGGATTTTTGATTACATCAATTACCTTGAGCGCGTACACTCCCTGAAATTCTTGCTCCATAATATTTTTGAGCATTTTTAATGCCCTTACAGAATTAGGTGTATTACCTGCAACGTAAAGCTTGAGAATGTAAGCTTTTTTTAGAGTATTCATAAGGTAAGTAACGGCAACAAATAGCTACTATTTAGTAGCAGAATAATTAGACGGATGACAACGATACATTTCACACAAGTGCGCTAAAATCTCAATTAAAGTCAAGCGGTAGTCGAGCAATATTTCTTCACTTCTTCCTTCTAGTTTTAATTGCTTAGAAAAATCATCTATTAATTCCACATGAATTTGAATAACTTGCGGTACTGGAAGGTTACTAGAAAAAACTTTATCTGTAAATTGCTCAATTTCAATTCTAGCGCCTGAATTTGTGAAATAGCTTAAAACAATCTGCTGATAATCTTGCTTTAATTCTTGCAAAAAATTATTTTGCTTTTCTAAGGGCATTTGCTGAAATACTGCTTGTTTCTGTCCATTTTGATAACTAATACGCTCCATGAATTTTTATTAAATAATACTAAATATAGTTGTGATAATTTAATACTTTCAGCGAAGCTGACTGCCCGCGAAAAGTTAAGAAATTATTAATATATAAATACTAAGTTGTGGGAAGATTTCTAGAGATAAAATACAAATAGTCCGTTACCAAGCAGCATCAAAAAAATATGTCAATTCCCAAGCTTAGGGTTGTCAAAGGTCGAGTCAACAAGACATCGATCGAGTCAACAAGACATCGTATTTTATTATAATTGCTAAATGCGATCGCCCTAAAGGCTGTTCGATCGGCAACTAACTATAAAATACCGCAACCTATGAAATGGAAGTTGTCATTAAAACGGTAGCAAATACTATACCAGCAGGCGAAAAACCTACGTGTCACCTTTAGCGATGATTCCCGACGCTGCACAATGTTAATGCCGACCCTTAGACTCAGAAATTTGCTGGCGCTCGTGCCTTGGTGCGAGGAAAAAACAACCATAGCAGCAGTGTTAGAGATATTAGCAGTCAAGAAATGCGATCGCCTAGTTGTAGTCAATACCCAGCAGCAACCTCTAGGCAAAATCGAGCTAACTAGGCTTAATCTCTACTTAGGCAATGTGTCCGCAGCTAAAAAACAACGCCTGTTACTCTCTGCACTCAAAAGCAATTCTAGCCTCGTAGAACCCTTAGCACCATTACCTGGAGATTGGAGCCTAGCACAACTCAAATCACACTTACAGCAAAATGCTTCTAGCACTTGGGAATGGGCAGTTGTAGATAACGAAGGTAAATATGTAGGGTTAGTAAATAGTTCGCAGCTATGGCAATATTTTGCCTCGTCCACGATAGAAAATGACGCTGTTACCCAACTAGCCCTAAACTTATTAATTGAAATAGTAGAAAAGTTGCCTTGGGCAGTAGTTTTACAGACAGACACTGGAGACGCGATCGCCCAATCAACAACTTGGCAAGAACACTTCGGCTTGTGGAGAGATTCCGTTGCCGTCCGCCAAGAAATAGAAGAACTTTTAGCCACAACGCCAAATAAAAGTGCGCCAACAAATCGGCAAGTAGACACCCCATCAACTCCAGAAAATATACCTAGCAGCGAACCTAGCTTTAGTCGCTGTCAGTTGGGAGCAAAACCAGGTACTTGCGTTTGTATTTGTCCTACACCAGATGGGCAAGAAAAAGTATGGGAATTTGTCAAAATTTCTCTTGATATTTCTTCCCAAGACCTATGGCTATTGGCAGCCAACGACATTAGCTATCAACAGCAATTAGCATCGGAACTTGCAGCCAAAAACGCCGAGCTAATTCAATTGAACCGCCTTAAAGACGAATTTTTGGCTTGTATTAGTCACGAATTAAAAACCCCCATTACGGCAGTTATGGGGTTATCAACTTTATTAAAAGATCGAGCTTTAGGGCAACTAAACGATCGCCAAGAGCGCTATGCTCGACTAATTCATCAAAGCGGTCGTCATTTGCTGGCAGTGGTGAACGATATCCTCGATCTGACACGGATGGAAACAGGACAGCTAAAACTTAATCTAGAACCCGTCCAAATTCGCACTATTTGCGATCGCGCTGTCGAACAAGTAAAAGCAATGTCTTTTAAAGCTAATAGCCATCACGAAACCCCCGCCGAAGTAGCAGAGCATCGATTTACTTTAGAAATTGCCCCAGATATTGATATTTTCATTGCCGATGAATTGCGCTTGCGCCAGATGCTAGTCAATATGCTGAGTAACGCCTACAAATTTACCGAACCCGGCGGTGAAGTCGGCTTGCAGGTAAATAGATGGGAAGGCTGGATTGCTTTTACGGTATGGGATACAGGTATTGGAATTGCCGAACAGCAACAGCACTTAATTTTTCAAAAATTTCAGCAACTAGAAAACCCTCTAATTCGGCAGTTTGAGGGCGCAGGATTGGGACTTGTGCTAACAAGAGCTTTGGCTCGTTTGCATGGCGGAGATGTAACTTTTTTATCCAAACACGGAATTGGTAGCTCCTTTACTTTGCTCTTACCTCCTAGTCCCCCTCAAAAAAGCATCGCCGACGAGGAGATTAATAGAAATTATCCTACCCCCGGACAAACCCCAACTTCGCTGTTGCCAACGCCCCCCACTTCTATTACTCCCCTATCGCTGAAAGATGGACGGAAGGCAACACCCCCATCGCCCCTTCAATTGCGCCCCAACCCATTGATATTAGTAGTAGAGGCTGCACCCCAATTTGTAGAAAATCTGAGCGAGCAACTAAACACTCTAGGTTATCGCGTTGTCGTTGCTCGTTCGGGAACCGAAGCCCTAGAAAAGTCGCGGAGATTGCAACCTGGATCTATATTTCTTAATCCAGTTTTACCCATGCTTTCTGGTTGGGATGTACTCACGCTGCTCAAAGCCGATGTAGCGACTAGCCAAATTCCCGTAATTGTGACGGCAACGGGTGCGGAAAGAGAGCAAGCATTTTTAAATCAAGCAGATGAATTTATTAGCCTCCCGATTCAAAACCAGAACTTGCAGCAAATTTTGAATCGTTTTTGCTCGATAACTCCAACTTTTTCGGCAGAAAGTAGCGGTCGCGATCGCTACGAATTATTAACAGTTCTGTGGTTGGTTACTCCTTTTGAATCTTCCTTATTGACTTCTAGTTTGTTGCAACTTCATCACCGCGTTGTCGAAGCCGATGACTTAGAACAAGCAGAGTTGTTGGCTCGGATTTGGCAGCCAAATGTAGTTGTAATCGACGGTGCAATTGTGGAGCCTCTTGCTTATGCCCAACAACTTAGCAAATACCCCAAGTTGAAATGCCTACCTTTAGTAACGTTGAATGCGGCAACTACTCACGCCGTCAATCAAGTACCGGGGTTGATGGTATTTCCTTGCCTGACTACAGATCGAGATTTGACTCTTAATTCTTTGCTAGCAGTATTGCAGGTGGCGGCGGGGATTAGTTGGCAACCTAGCTTATTAATAGTTGATATTGGAAACTTGTCCGATTTACAACAGCAGTCAGAAGTTAGAGATACTGAGCCTGCGACTAAAAACGAGTGGTTTCAAGCTTTGGTTCAGTACCTCCAAACGGCTGGATTTGAAACAACTATGAGTCAGTCGTGGGCGGAGGTGATGCCTCAAATTAGAGCTTCTAGTGTAGATGTCATGCTAATTAGTTTAGGCAATCAACCTTTCTCTACTCAAGCGGTGCAGGCACTTAAAGCTTTGAGCGAGGAAGAAAATATACCCCCAATTTTAGTTTTAGATCGGCTAAATCAAGATAATGTCAAACCGCAGTCTGTTCGGCTGCGCCAGCAAGTAGAGGTTAGCTACAACGCCTCCACGCCGGGTTTTAATTCTCAATCCGTCGATATTGATAGTATTCTAAATGCGATCGCTACTCGTATTTTGCCACCTTCCCTATCGATGGAGGAACTATTAAATTACATTCACGGAGCCTTGATTGCTAAGGAACATAGCCAAGTTATTTAGCAACTCGGATCAATCGATAAGCTCCGGTTTCTCCCAATTGCTGAACTCTGAGCGTTGGATCTAAGTTAACTAGCTTTTTGGGTTGGGCTAAAACCAAGGCGGAAAAGGAGGCAGATTTTGACTCTAGGAGCTTTTGCACGTAATCTACTCCCGCATTAGTTCCTTTGATGTAGGTTACAGGCAATTGGCTGTAAAATACGACACTCGGCTTCTTGAAGCCAATCATTACCAATTCTTCATTAGGTCCGTGGGCTGCTGCCGCGATCGCTGATAATTCTTTTAAGGGTACTTGTCTTGCTTCATCGAGCAAAAAAGAGGCAGGCATCATCACCAAAATCACAAAGGCGATAAACGCGGCTAAATTTAATTTCAGCAACCATTGCCCTTGACGGTATAGAAGTAAAGCCGCTCCCCCAATTCCAGCGATCGCCCAGATTGTCCCAGCGACAATAGGTAAACCCGATTGTTGAACCAGTTGGCGTAAATTGGGAATAGCCGGATCGACACCTACTAAGTTAGGGGCTAAAAACATTGCCACCGCGAGAATTAATCCTAAACCTACATTCAACCAACGGCTAATATAAAAAAATCTGCGGTATTTCCAACTAGGCTGATAAGGAATTGGTTCGCTCCAAGGAACCATTACCAATAGAGCCGAGGCTGGCATCAAAGGCAATACATAGCTGGGTAACTTGGTAACGGCAATAGTAAAAAAGCCAAAAATACCCAAAAACCAAAACAAAGCAAATAAACTCAATTGATAAGGGCGTTCTTGTTGTTGCCAATGCGATCGCGCTTGCAACTTGATTTTGGCAGCCGCCACGGGTAAATAAATTGACCAAGGCGCAAAACCAAGCAATACCACCACAAAGTAATAGTACCAAGGAGCCGCGTGATGATTGACAACCCCTGTAAAGCGTTCGAGATTGTGATAGCCAAAAAATGAATTGATATAAGCGCTGCCATTGCGGGCAATAACTAGCCCAAACCAAGGCAAAGAAATCGCACTAATTATCAATCCACCTAGTAGCGGGCGCATTTCCTGCAAAACTTCTCGCACGCGACCCACATAAAATAGAAACGAGCCAATAATTAAACCAGGCAATACAATTCCTACAGGTCCTTTAGTCAATATTGCCGCCGCAATTAAAACATAAAAAGCCAAATACCAACGCAGTTTTATTTTTGGCAAAGAAGTCGCATAACCGCAAAACCAACACAGCAGCGCCGAACCCATACACCCTGTTAGCAACATATCAGACACCCCCGTCCGCGCCCAAACAATTGTTTCGGGGTTTAGCGCCATCAAAGCCGCGCCTAGGGATGCACTCAGCCAGTAGCGACGGCGTTCAAACTGCACCATAGGGGCGGCAGTATGCAATCCAAATAACCAAATAGTATAAAAGCCCAAACTTATGAGACTCATTGCTGCCAGTGCCGAAGGCAGACGCACCGCCCATTCATTCACGCCGACAACGTGATAAAAAAGCGTCATTAACCAGTAAATCAGTGGTGGCTTGTCAAAACGAGTCTCCCCATTGAAAAATGGTGTAATCCAATCCCCTGTCAACTTCATTTGCCTAGCGGCTTCAGCAAATAACGGCTCTGTTTCGTCAACTAGACTAATACTCCCCAAATGCCAAAAGAAAGCTACCCAGCCCACGAACAGCAGCCACAAAATAGCTAAAATTAAGGCTTGGCGAGGACGATTTGCAGTGTTGTTTAGCCAACCAACTAGAGGACGATTCAGACGTTTTTTCATGCAATCAGTGCGAATAATTAGCGATCGCGGGCAGTATATCAGCTTTTTCCTACCCTTATTATTGGCTCAATTCCTATTGCAGTGTTAACTGCCATCTTGAGAGTTTTGCGTCCCAAATTGGGGCATCGCTCTCACCAACTACAAAAGGACCCCAATACTGACCTGAGCCATCTTGAGCAAAGGCAACTAAAATGTCTCCTTTTTCTAGCTTAAAGTTCCCTTCGGGTAAAGAAAGAATCAACCCTTCCTTGCTGCCTTCTTGAGGAGCAAAATCCCAGTGCGCTGGTTCTACCGCTTTTTTACCTCTTGCCAGTAGCGCCACTCGTACAGGTAAGTCGGTTTGATTGCTTAGTATCAAAGCCCCAGGAACTCCTGCCATTTTAGTAGCAGGGCGCGCAACTTGATTGATTGCCGGGGTAGCAGACGGCACAGGCGTTACTGTCTCCGGCGATGCTTTTACTTGAGGTTCAATCGATACGCTAAATTGCATTGCCCCTACAACCAACACTACCAATCCAAATAAAGAAGCAATCATGACGGCTGGGTATGCCGACGACTTAGCCTTCATAGTTTTATAAATATCCAGTTTTTTTATGCTTACCATGCTTGTCAATCTCTAACTCTATTATCTATTGGTATTTTAAAAAATAACGTCTTAAGGACTACTGCCATAGGCTAAAGCTTGTACGATATCTTTAGTAGGAGCCTATTGTCAGATTGCAATCTGTCACACTTGCAAGGGGGCTAATTCTAGCTATGCAAAATACTCGTCTCAACAATTTATTTGATGCTATCGGCGGGCAGTTGGGCAAATGGCTATTGAACCCTTGGCGGCGGCTATCCATACTGACGATTAGTTTGCTGTTTGGCTTTTTTTTAGGAACAGCAGTTTCTACAACGGCAGGACAATCAGCAGATTTAGATATTATTGCGGCGGGACTTTTAGTAGCTTTAATCGAGGTAGTAGATCGAATTTACTACCGTTACCGCCAAGGAGCAGCGAGAAGTTTCTGGGTAGAGTCATTAAATGCGCTGAAAATTGGGCTTACCTACAGTTTATTTATTGAAGCGTTTAAACTGGGTTCTTAATTGCTCAAATTTTGTCTAAAAATGTCAAACTAGATGAACGAGCAAGCTGCTTAGAGGATGAGTTACAAATTTCCTCGGTGGATAGCCGAGGGATGGACATTCCCCTTAAAGGTTGAATCCCCTTTTGGGCGGGAGCGTTTGTAGTTCTTACCTTTGCAACTATTTTTTTTAAAGAAGTAATCGCTCTATTCCATCTATTATTTTTGCGGCATCAAGCGCAATTGAATTAAACTTTATGGCAATGCGCGTTTTATCTGGAATTCAACCCACAGGAAATTTACATCTAGGTAACTACTTAGGAGCAATTCGTAACTGGGTGGAAGGGCAGAGTCAATATGAAAATTTCTTTTGCGTGGTCGATTTACACGCAATCACTGCACCACACAACCCTGCAACCCTGGCGGCAGATACCTATACGATTGCTGCTTTGTATTTAGCCTGCGGCATTGATTTAACTTACTCTAATATTTTTGTTCAATCTCATATTTGCGCCCATAGCGAATTAACCTGGCTGCTTAACTGCATTACTCCCTTAAATTGGCTGGAAGATATGATTCAGTTTAAAGAAAAAGCCATCAAACAAGGGGAAAATGTCAACGTTGGCTTGCTCGATTATCCGGTGCTGATGGCAGCAGATATTTTGCTCTATCAAGCTGACAAAGTGCCTGTGGGCGAAGATCAAAAGCAGCATCTAGAACTTACCCGCGATATTGCGGCTCGGTTTAATTACTTATTTGCCCGCGAAAATCCAGTTTTAAAGTTGCCCGATCCTTTAATTCGTAAAGAAGGGGCAAGGGTGATGAGTCTAACCGATGGTACGCGCAAAATGTCTAAGTCTGATCCCGCCGAAGGCAGCCGCATCAATTTATTAGATACCCCTGAGCAAATTCAACAAAAAATCAAACGCTGCAAAACCGATCCAGAACGGGGGCTAGTTTTCGATAATCCAGCGCGTCCTGAGTGCCATAATTTACTAACGCTGTATATGCTACTATCTGGCAAAACTAAGCAAGCAGTAGCAGAGGAGTGTCAAGATATGGGCTGGGGACAATTTAAGCCCATACTAGCCGATAGTGCGATCG
>QQTW01003188.1_pt1 | contig 12073 bp, 5 predicted proteins | sample 1904831 | NCBI WGS metagenome assembly QQTW01 (sample SAMN09435610, study PRJNA476489) | Subsurface metagenome, whole genome shotgun sequencing project. | reverse complement strand
ATCATAGCCAGATAGAAGGATTGGAGCTAGCCAAATTCCTCTGGCAAAGGAAAGGTAATACGAAAATGCCTTTAATATGTCCTGGGCATCATCTACAGAAAACGAGCTTAGATTCAAGCGTTCCAGTTTACAAACATGGGTTAGACCATAGCCGCCCTGAGACTGAAGTAACTGCTCAAAATCCCAACTGTCGGGTAGGGTTGCAAGTACAAGCCGCCAGTCCCCAGTCTGAAAGACAAACTGCCCGTCAAAGACCATCTCTAGCCAACCTTCTAGTTCTTCGTCTTCTTCTCCACATCCCCATGTATTGGAAATGTTGAAAAACGGAAAGTTAGGTAGGTAAAACACCAAGGATGCTAACTCCTGACTCTTGCCTTGGACAACTGGTTCACAGAAATACCCTGAGATTACATATCTGTCGTCAGCACCATAATGCGTTATCTCTGACGCATGAGCTTTCGCACTCACTCCAAGCTCTGTCAGCTTTAGGGTAAAATCATCCAATGCCACTTTAGTCTCAGTGAAGTGAGTAAACTCAAATTTGGCATGGGGATACGGGAACCACGCGAAAAGTACAGTAGCGTTGCCTTCAACGACATCTTTACCCTGAATAATCTCCGAGAAGCCCTTGTAGAGAAGTATTTGTTGATTAGGATACTTAGCGCGGTAGAGCTTTGGTTCTGGCAAAAACTGACTTGGTAGTGAATCAGGAAAGTCCATTAGTCAATCCGTAAAACATTTGTACTAATGTATTCCAAAAAAATTACATTTGGGGAAGCGTGTTCCTTTTTGCTGTTGCCGGTCTTTTTCGCTCAGAACTCTTTGTGTGAAAACTTGTTATTTCTGTTTGCGAGCGCTACTCGTTCAACAACTCATTTATCAAACAGTCTCTAAAATTATTGACACTATTTAATAGGTGTCTGTAGATTTTACCCACGAATAAGGGAATTCTTAAAACAGAAGAATATAACAATTTACTATTGCCTACTCATGATTGTAAATGATTTTTCACATATGCATGACTAAAAACTGGTTAATTCTATGTGTGCTGACCTTTGGCGTTGGCTTTGGTATCAGTCTAACCCTGGACAGGGATATCAAGCGTGCCGCATTGGCTGGACTAATTACATTACCTGCAACTGCTACAGGAGTTTCGGTTGTAGAGCATCGACGCAAGCGGCAGTTGAGCGATACGCTGTCTAAGTTGCAAGCACAGGTTAAAGAACTTGAGAAACAAGAGTCAGTAATAAATGAATTCTAAATACACCAAACACCTGTGGGAAGAGAAAATTTTACCGCACTGGTCACATCGCGAACGCCCAGTGGGACAAAGATTTTTCGGTAGCATTCGTATTCAACGCCAAGCCAGCGATGAATTACTAAATATTGTCGGTCAAAACTTGAAGCAATTAGACAGAATTACCTATGATTCTCTGAAAAACGAATTCTACGAATTGGAGCAAAACTGGTTAAAGGTTCTTACTTTTGCTCTTTCGGAATATGCCTATTATTATTCCAGCGAACGATTTTGGCAAGGCTTTTGTGAACGATTAGACATTAAGCATAACCAAGGAGTAGAAAATACCCTACGTCACGTTGTAGATGAAGGAATTGAGCTTCTTGGTTTGGTTCAGGCTAAGGGTGGTTATAAATACGTCTCAACATTGTGGCTACAAAGCGGCGTTCCAGAACAAAACCTGGCTCATTTCGCGCAGCTAGTTCACGAAATTGCTGATGAATATGGCTGGTGGGAACTAGCTCACACCGCCGCTGAGGATCTTTCACAAGTGCTGTTGAGCTTTTGTCAGGAAAAACATCCGCAATGGCGTACACTAATAAATTTCCTCAAATCCAGCTATTCTGAGGACACAGAAAGCGAACCAATTTCTGGACAGCTAGTTCAAGGTATCGCTATTATTGCCCAAGAATTAGAACGTCAAAAAGCTTCTCCCCAAGCTTTACAACATGAAAATCAGCGAGAGGAGTTATTGGGTAGTTACTGCCTGCCACAAAACTTTTTTCTGCGGAACTGGAACGCTTTAATTCAGGTTTTAACACCTAGATCTGGTTCAAGTCGTAGTCGAGGTATTATTACTCGGCGTAGCAAGCCTCTATTCATTAGTTTAGATGTTACTGACTCCTGGAACACGCAACTGGTGCTACCACAACAAGCTTTGTGGAAGCCAGAATGGCGTTCTTTGCAGGGAACCTATTGTCAAATTCCAGAGGCTAATTGGGAGGATACGATTCCCACGATAGGAGATTTAATAGTTCCGGAACTGGTAATTGAGGTCAATCAAGCATCCGAAGACTGGAATTGTCGGCTACTAGATCATAATCACCAGCATCTATTGGAATGGCACTACGAAGGTATCAGCAGTCATCTCCCATGTTTAGTATTTGATGCCTTGACAGGGGAGCATTTGCCGCTACGCCTTCCTAACCTCAGTATTATTGGTATTGAAGAGATAATCTGCTTCACCCCTAAAGACATTCAACCAAAATTTGCTAACGGTATTGAGGTTTTAGATAGCTGCATCCCATCCAGTATCCGAGGGTGGCGAGGTCGGCAAATTAGGTTAACAACCTCAGAGTCTTCAATCGTGTTAACTATACCTGAAACTAATCAGTCTCAGCTGATTAACTGGAAACTGGCAACGGACGATGAGCCAGTCTTGAGGGGATTGAGGTTGAAAGGTAAGAAATTAGTTTATTTGGAGACACCAACTTTTTGGTATCCACCTATTAATAAAGCCTTAACTCTCAATGTATTAATTGAAAATATTACAGAGCGAAATATCATTGCTCGGACAATCGAAACTTTATCCCCCAATAATTGCTGGATTGCTATTAAACTTGCTCAGTGGATTACTAAATCAGGATGTTATGAAGCACGTTTCTGGTTTGAGCAAAAGCAATGGTCGTATCGATTTGAGGTGCAATCAAAATATCAGATTTCAGAAATTGCTAAATTTAACAACATACAAATTCATAGCAATGCAAGAATTTTTGAAGCAGACTTCCCCATCAAACATGACACATTAGAGAATTTTTGGTCAGAAGTCATGAAAATTGAGGATCTGTGGTCTTTAGAAGAAATTATCTTATTTTTATCCAATGGCAATGAAGAAATACCCTATCAATTGCAAGCAGACGCATCAGGAGTTCTAGAAGTTCGTCTTTCTGTATTGTATGGCTTACTACCTGATTCCGATTGGTATGCACTAGATTACCAGCGTTTGGGCTTTGAGCCACAGCGATTGGTGGAAATGCAAACTTTACCTGAAAATGTAACTTGGACTTGGGCAAGTCAAGCTATTCATTTTGCTGGGCTGCTACCTAGCAAGTTGTACTCGCTATCCTGTTGGAATTTACTTTTACCTGATACGGAGCCAGTAGAAATAAAAATTCCTTTGATTGAAAAGGATGCAATAGCTACTATAGTTCCTCTCAATCTACTAACTGGTATTTATTATATTCAATTAGTTAGGTCTCAACAGTTACCGAAAAATCTGGGCTGGTGGTGTGGTAGTGGTCAATATGAGCTACCTGAAGTCATTCAAGGAAATGAAGCTAGAGAAAATTACTGCTATACGATTTTGGACGATAGAGAGTCAAAAGAGGACTTCCTAGCGGCAGTTAATCAACTGAATTTGGAATTTGATTACCAACGGATACAAGCTGGAATTTTAACGCTGGAAAACAATAGCTATTATTTGCCGGACTGGTTGAGCAGAGACTCTTTGATTGGCAAACTCAAAGGACTTTTCGAGCTTTTAAAGTTTTCATTTCATCCACTTATAGCACCACCCATTATGCCAACCATACAACCAATAGAGCCGACGCAACCACAAGCTGTTAGTGGTAATTGGTATTTGGTCAGTGTTCGTGCCAAGAAGCGTGATTTGTTCCAAAAATACCTAAATAGGGCTATTACACAAAATCAATTGCAAGATGTTATTTTGGCTGTGAAAATTCCCAAACAATTAGATTTCAAAGATTATATTTTACTGAATTTAAGTAACTTTAAAACAGCATATACTCATTTGCAAAAAATTGAAAATTTCCAAAGTGTTGAACGCAAACCATTGAAATTAGAAGAAGTTAGTAGAATGTTAGGAGCAAACTGATGTGCTTTGACAAAATTACCCTGTTACTTAGTAATCATAGGCATCCCAGCAATCCAGCTTTACCACTGACATTAACCAAACACCAGATTGTTTCCCTATTGCGTTCAAGTCTGGAGCCGAATCAGTCCCAAGAACAATTACAAACTGAAATTATAGAGGCTTTGAGCGAACTGCAAGCGCAAGGTGAAATTTATGCTGGTATGAGAAATTGTTACTGTATAACTCCGCCAAATGTATTGGCTCTGGAGCGAGATAACTTGACAGGGTTAAAATTCCGGGGCGATCGCGCTTATCTTGCCTTGGCTCATCGGGTGCTGAAGACAGAGCAAAGTAACGATGACCTATGCATTCGTCCTAAAATACATAGTCTTAATCAAATCAAAAACCGCCTCAGCCAAGTGGGAATTCGCTTTTTAACTGTTGCTGATAGCATCGAGCATCTGCCGTATCCTCAAAAACCATCCAAAGCAGTTTTGCGATCGCCTTGGCAAGAAAACCCATTTTCAATTAGCAATTGGCAGGGGAAAGGTTCCATTCACCAATACGTACCTTGTCGCGATATTCCTCAGAAAAACCGCTGGGTTCCCTTGAATTATCAGCAATTACAAGATAAAACATTGTTACAGCTTCCTAGTGGTGAATATCTCTGGTTTCAAGGCCAAGCTTTTTACGAATTAGAGCCGGATGCAGGAATGCTGGCAATGTTTCACCAAGACAAAGAAACAGGATACCCTCTTAAAATTCAGTGGGATAAACCACTCTTTCGGCTCAATCTCCAAGGTACTAGTTTACCAAGTGCTTATGCCCAAATGATTTGGCGATTATCTGAACCTGATAGGGAGCGATACAGAACGCGCCTTATTCAATCTATTAACCACCCCCTCGTCGAAACTATATTTCAGCGTTTAGGATGCCTTCTAGTATGACGACAAACTACCTCGACCCAATTGCAGCAGTCGAACAACCCCGCCAAGACTTTATTCGTTACCTGCTCACCGCCTATCCGCTGCGTGACCCGCATCTGCGCTACGGTTTCAAACAATTGCTGGAGCAGCGAGGGACAGTTTGGCAGGAGCCTTACTTGGAAGGTTCCCAACCTTATCGACCTGGTAACAGTGTTACTAAATTGGTCAATCAGGGCGTTTTGCATTCTGATATGACGACTCTATTCACGCCTAGCGATCGCCCTCTCTACGAACACCAAGAAAAAGCTGTTAAAACAGTTGTTCAACAGCAACAAAATATCGTCGTTGCCACTGGTACAGGTTCGGGGAAAACAGAATGTTTTCTGCTGCCGATGCTGGATATACTGCTTAAAGAAGGAGCAAACCTATCCATACCTGGGGTACGTTCGTTAATTCTGTACCCCATGAATGCTTTAGTCAATGACCAAGTTAAGCGTCTGCGAAAGCTACTTTGTCGTCAACAGACAACAAAAATTCGATTTGGGTTTTACACCAGTCGGACAGAAGTTAAGAAAGATAAAGCAATAGAGGCACTAGCAGAAGAGTTTGCTGCCTACGAACGCAAGGAACTTCAAGAGTTATTCACAGAAGCAGAAATAAAAGATTTAAATCTCAGCACTCGTGAAAAGCTAATTGATGAAGCAATTGAGAAAACGCGAAAAATTCAGTGCCTTTCTCGCGAAGAAATTTGGGAAGAACCGCCTCATATTTTAATTACGAACTACTCGATGCTGGAGCATATGTTGATTCGCCCTGTAGAGCGAATCAAGATTTTTGCGGCTTCAGTGTCAACATTTAAAATGTTGGTTGTAGACGAAGCTCACACTTACAACGGCTCTACGGGTAGTGAAGTTTCCATGCTGTTGGAGCGGTTAAAAGTAGCAGTTGGGGTAGAAAAAACTGGGCAGATTCGCTGTATTGCTACCAGTGCTAGTTTAGGAAATGCCTCCGTTGATAGCCAAGTATTGCAATTTGCTGAAAAGTTTTTTGGTGAATCTTTTAGTCAAGTCATTCGAGGCGATCGCGTTGATGCTATAGAACGATTAGGAAACCCTTACACATTACTATCTGACTTTACCGATCAAGAAATACTGGAATATCTAAGTATTCTAGAATTACCCGCTATTGATGCTAATCTGAGCCACTGGTTAGACCAACTTAGAGGCTTAGTACCTGCCGAACAACTACAAGCTGCACAGTCTCAAGCTAAGGGAGATATTCACAAATTTCTCTGGTTTGCTCTTAAGCAACATCCTATACTACATCGACTAATTAACATTCTCAGCCGTCAACCTCAGCCTTGGGGGCAACTTACACATTCAAAAGAACTTTGGGGAATAAATCTGCCGATAAATTTAGATGGCACTATTGATGATACAGATGCAAAACTTGCACTTGCTCATCTGCTACAGTTAGGCACTCTAGCTCGTGAAAATCCTGAAGATTTACCTTTACTCCCAGTTAGACTCCATCTCTTATTTCGTAGTTTAGAAGGACTTTATGCTTGCATCAATCCTGACTGCCTAGGTGCAGCCTGCAATCCAAACTATTTAGATCAGCCTCGTCGATATGGTCGTCTTTATCTGAACGAAAAGATAATTTGTGATGATTGTAATTCGCCTGTATTAGAGTTAGGCAGTTGCTACCAATGCGGTCAAGCATATGCCTTTACTCAGTTGAATGGCTCATCCAAATTACAACCTCTACCTAGGTCAAATCAAGGGTTAAGAGAAAATCCAAGAATCTATACTCTGACTTCTGGTGTCTTAGATAGCGTGACAGAAGAAGACGAAGTTGGTGAAGCAGAAGAGGAACAAGAATCTTCAGCAACAAAAACTTTTATATTTCGCCAACGAGATGGTTGGATTGGCGTTCCTTCATCTGAAAAATTCACATCTAAAAACTTTGCTAATGGTGAATTTCATCTGGCGTGGTATCCAAAAAAAGATGATAAGGACTTGCATGGATGCTACCTACCAAGATGTGCTGCTTGTGGAACAAGACCGATTCGCGCCCAAGCAATTAATCGTTTTGTGGCTTACACAGATGAACCATTAGAGGCGATGATTGATAGTCTGTTTGAGCTATTGCCTGAATCTAAACAAAGCCAAGGTGATGCCTCAAAACGAAAAATATTAACGTTTTCTGATGGTCGTCAAGACGCGGCATTTTTTGCTTCTGACTATCAGCGTAATCATACAGAGATGGTTTATCGCCAAATCATTTGTCAGGCATTTCAAGAAGTTAAAGATGATAAGGATATTGCCTCAGTTACCCAAGTTATTAACAGACTAAAGTTGAAGTTTTTGGAGACTTCGATTCCTCATCCAGATCGAGATTCTAAAAAAAATTACCTCAGCTATGTTTCAAAAGATGAGGAAAGTTTAGAAAATATTAGAGATTGCCAGGATAATGCTGAACAGCGCGCTAAAGAATTATTACTTCGAGAATTCGCCCTTCCTTTTAACCGTCGTTCTACACTAGAAGCTTATGCTTTATTTGCTTGTCACATTGAATTAACAGATGAGCGGCTGATTGAATTGATAGCTCGTCAATTTGAGATGACAAATGCTGAGGTGCGAATTTTCTTGACATTACTTACAGATATCATTCGCCGTACAGGAATCGTTAGTATTGAGGGTACATCGCATTATTTTCCTGAAACTGGTGGGGTTGAAGGTGTAAGACCAGAAATGGTAGATGCTCAAGGAAAATCAAAAAATTATTTGTTTTTAGAAAAGTCAGATGATGAAATTAAAAAATTTAAAGACTCACCCTCGTTTCTACCAAAGTTAAAACCAACAACACGAGAAATCAGCAAAGCACAAAATAGATTGGGTTGGTACTATTATCAGCTATTCGGCGATCGCTTTCCTTGTCGAGAAAATTTTAGCTGGCTTTTTAGGCAGCTTCAAGACTCTCGTTTACTGGTTCCAGCTAAATTTGGTCATCAGTTAAATTGGCAGCTATTAAATATTATTGCAACGCAGCAAGACTGGTATCAATGCAATTGCTGCCAACAAATTATTCATGTCCCAGGTTTATCACAAATATCTCAATCGACTCTTAATCTTTCTGGATGTCCAGCGTTCAAATGTCTTGGTACGCTTCAACCTTATAATCCTGAAAAAATTGAACAGGCGACAAACGAGCATTATCAACAGTATTTAATCAAGAATCGCTTGCCTTTGCCACTGAGATCGCAAGAACATACAGCACAGCTAGGAGTTGGCGAACTAGAAAAACGCGAAAACCGTTTTCGTCGGGGTCAAATTAATCTGCTCAGTTGCTCTACAACCTTGGAAATGGGCGTTGATATTGGTGAATTGCAAGCTGTAGTTCTTCGGAACTTTCCACCCCATGTCAGCAACTACCAACAACGAGCGGGACGAGCGGGACGACGCACAGATGGAGTTGCTGTTACTGTAATGTATGGGCAGCGTCGCCCCCATGATAGATTTTATTTCGAGCAACCCGAACAGTTAATTGCTGGTAGTAATCAGATTCCTAAACTAGATGCTGATAACTTCCAAATTCAGCAGCGCCACATTCGAGCCGAATTACTAGCTGCATTTCTGAATACTCGCCGCCTTGGTGCAGAGCAAGTAACAATAGCTGATTTCTTCAGTTTACCTTTTCAAAATCCTGCTGCTACTCCAAATTTCACTCCGCCACCCGCAGCAATGGTTTGTGAACTCCAAGAGTGGTTGCATAGTGACATAGCCCGTTTTATTGCTCAGTCGTGGATAGATAGACTTAAAAGTTCTGGTACTGCTCTTTATATACTGAATCAGTTCGTTGAAACTCTCTCATTATTTCAGCGAGAACAGATCGCAGATTGGAATGATTTGGTATTGCCACTTAGAGTTATTCGAGAAGACGTTATAGCCGAGAATGACCGCACAAAACGAAAAGGACTAGAGCGGCGGCGCGATGGGATTGAAGCTGAACTTGAAAAGATTGCCAAGCGCAGACTTCATGATGAGTTAGTTCAGGCAAGTGTACTGCCGATTTATGGTTTTCCGATTGATGTAGTTCGTCTACTGACTGGGGAAAGCAATGAATTTAAATCTTCTCAAGGAAAGCATAGACTAGAGCGTGATCGCCGTCTTGCTCTGGGTGAATATGCCCCTGGTCAAAATATTGTGGTAGATGACCGAGTTTACCAAAGTGTAGGTATTCTCAGACCAAGGGACTTAGAACAGAAATATTATTGGGTCTGCAAAAATTGTAATAATTTTCAATCATCAAGCCAGGAAAGAATTGTTGAAGAATGTTCTGTATGTGGATGGGAACCAACCCCAGTTTCTGCTAAGAAGATGAAGCTTTATAAAGTTCCCAAGACATTCACGACAGACTGGACAACTACTCCAAAAGTTACGCCCTATATTAAGCCACAACGTCAACCAACGTCACAGGTTTTCTTAGCAAATGACGGAGAAAATCCAAAGCCCCTGTCAGATGAATCTGGTTTATATAGTCTTATTGTTAGTCAAGGTGGAAAGTTTTTTTTGGCTAATCAAGGATTGCTAGGAAATGGCAAAGGCTTCAATAAAGAAGGGTTTGCTATTTGTCAAAATTGTGGCAAAGACTTGAGTGAACTAGTGCAAAAAGAGCGCGAAGCAAATAATAAAAAAGGTCGGGGCAAAAAGCAGAGTACGAGTTCTAAATCATCAACACTAATTCACAATCATCCAATCACAGGCAAGAATTGCTCACCTTGGTATGAATTTACTCATTTGGGGCATGAATTCCGAAGTGATTTACTGAAAGTTCAGTTTGAGTCAATCACAAATCCGATGCCTTTGTTTGGTGAAGTCGTGAATTTTGGCGATACTACAACAGTTTCTTCTATTGCAGACAATCCCAATCAAGCCACAGATGGAATGGGATTTTGGCGTTCACTAACCTATGCAATTCTAGCGGCGGCAGCGCAAGTAATTGACGTGCCTCGAACAGAATTGGATGGCTTGTTTAGACCGCTAGCAGACAGAAGAGCAGAAGTGATTATCTATGACAATGTTCCAGGGGGAGCAGGATACAGCAAGCGCATTGCTGAACGCTTCTTTGCAGTCTTAGAAAAAGCCTTAGAAATTGCAGCTACTTGTAATTGTGATACCAGTTGTTACGACTGCCTGAGAACATACTCAAATCAGCCATTTCACGCTGATTTAGACCGTCATTTAGTGGTAAACTTCCTCAACCCTCTGGTTCTTAAACCAGAGCCAGAACTGGAAAATTTTGCTCCCAATGCTAGCCGAGTTAGGTTATCTCAAATGGCAGATAGTCTACCTGCACTTTGCCGGACGGCTGGCGAGGTGAGTGTAATTTATTTACCAACTTTGACAGATTCGTATAATTTAAATAACGGTTCGCCCCTGCCTTGGTTGAAGCTCTTGACAGATGCAGTTTACTCAATGCAGCGTGGTGGAATGCCATTGGAAGTGATTGTGAATCAGTTACCAAAACCCAATGCGGTTTCTTTAGATTCAGAAAAGAGATATTTGCAAGTATTCCGAAAACGCCTGCAGCAGTGGATAGATCAAGGTCTACTCAAACTTTACAAAACGTCTGTTAATAACCTACCGATTGTCTGTTTAAGCACTCAGCAACAGCATCGAATTGCTCTGCAACTGCACCAACGCTCAGACGATGCCATAGAGGAATGGTTTAAAACCAGAAGTGATGAAGGTGTACAGACAGTTTTCAATTCTATGCATAACTTGCGAACGCAAGCTCAACTTGTCGAAGCAAAAGAGCTAGAAGACCCCGATACATTGGTTATCTTTCCAGAACCCCGTTGGGGCAACTTAAGCTTGCCACAGCTACAAGAGAGACTAGGAATAGACCGTATTTTGTCGGAAAGTACAGGTATGAGAATTGTTTATCGCGATCGCTACCTGAATGAGAAAGGAGCCAGAATTCTTGCTGATCTCTTGCAAGGCGACAGACTAGATGCAAATTCCTCCGTGACAATTTGGGTTTTGGAAGATGCACAATCTCAACCAGCTTATAAGAAAAAAGCTCAATTGGAAGAAGCGCTAGTTAAACTTCAAGAAATGGGAGTTCCTACGAGCGTGAGGGTTCAACCTTGGCATCAACGCTCCCACTTTCCTCATGGGCGAGAGCTTGAATTTCATAGGCTTGATGGTCATAAGTACAAAGTCATTTTTGATCGGGGGCTTGACTTTCTAGAGGAGGCAAAGACTAGTGGAACCTATCGTGTGACAAATCCAACCTATGTAGTAGTCATCCGTGAAGTTTATAGCGTTTCTTAATTCTATGGTTTTACTAAAGGGTGTGAGAATTCTTTTCTTAACTAAATTTCTAATTCCTTTTATACAGGCTTGCCTGACAAACCTTCATAAACTTAACTCTCTCTGCTGACGTTGCGCCTTTTGCTGTTGCTGGTAAGCAGTTAAGTCCTTCTGCCTTGCTGCAATAGTCTTCTCTGATAGCGGTAAGCCACGCTGATAATCTGCCGTAACCTCTCGAATCCGCTCCACATAGGAGACAGGTCTACCCAAAGCGATCACCGTCTCCTACCACTGCTCTAGCAGTTTCAAGTTATGTTGTCGCTTTTGCTACTTTGTAAGCAGTCGTCAATTACTAGGGACAACTAGAGGTTGAGGGCAAGTAATCGCCCCTAACTTCGACTTATAGTTTTGTTGACACTGCTCAATCGCCTCCTGATTGAGGTAGTAGACCTGCCATGCCGCATTAGACGTATTAGCAATATTCGTTAGCTAAGTATTCGTCCGCGCCCAACTGTTAAATGATGCCCCTGCCAAAAAAGCGAATAACTCAGTGATAGTACAGCCAAAGCCCCAGGTTGGTTACTAAGGATTCGTGCATCAATATTCAGAGAGTTGTATTAGGCATAATCTGCGGTCAGCCATAGCGATCGCTCATCTCCAGTTTTACGTCCGTTGCGGTCTGCTTTCGTACTCCCCAGGCTCTAAAGCATCTTCTGGAAAC
>QQTW01003187.1_pt1 | contig 12073 bp, 12 predicted proteins | sample 1904831 | NCBI WGS metagenome assembly QQTW01 (sample SAMN09435610, study PRJNA476489) | Subsurface metagenome, whole genome shotgun sequencing project. | reverse complement strand
CTATTTCACAGCGCTCATTTTTCTTAGCATTTGCTTTCAGCCTTCTGTGCTTGACAATGCCGATGCAGTCCATGCTGAAGCAGCCAAAGAGATGTTACTGCGACATGATTGGGTAACAATGTACGTTAACGGAGTCCGCTATTTGCAAAAGGCTCCTCTACTTTACTGGTTAGTAGCTACCTCTTATCAAATATTTGGAATCAATGAATTTGCGGTGCGTTTTCCCACCGCATTGGCAATTGTGCTACTGGGTTGGATAACCTACATATTTGGACGATGGGCTTACTCCCAAAAAGCAGGACTTTATGCGGCAGCGATTCTGGTTTCCTGTTTTGGGATGTTCCTATTCACTCGCATCATGATTCCAGAAGCGCTCCTAACTCTGTTATTTACGCTCGCGCACTTCTGTTTCTTACGGGCGTTTTTCGGTACTGGCAAAGAAAAAAGATTTTATTACGGCTTTTATACAGCCACGGCTTTGGCAGTACTGACTAAAGGGCTGATCGGTGTTGTTTTCACAGTTGGTCCTGCATTTCTCTTCCTGTTAATAACCGGTCAACTTTTCGCCTGGAAAGAACTGCGCTTGCTTTCTGGCTTTGTCTTGTTCCTTGCCATTGCTGCTCCGTGGCATCTTCTCGCTGGTTTCCGTAATGAGCATTTTTTCTGGTTTTACTTTATCAACGAACAATTCTTGCGATTTTTTGGAAAACGCTATCCGATAGACTATGGCAAAATGCCTTTCCTGAGCTACTGGCTGCTGCATCTGGTTTGGTTATTTCCCTGGAGCGTAGGATTTCCACTCCTAATCACACAGCGACCTCGTTTGCAATATAAGGCAGATCGCCAGACACAGGTGAACCTCTATCTATGGCTATGGGCAGGAATCGTTCTCGTCTTCTTCAACATCTCCACTAGCCAGGAGTATTATACATTTCCCGCCTATCCAGCCCTGGCTCTTTTGCTAGGTACAGCCTTTACTGTAGTTGAGGTAAAAGCGAAAAAGTATTTACTGTGGATGAATGGCACCTTAGCGGTGGTCGGGTTAGTTATTGCTACCGTACTAGGAGTGTTGGTCTGGAACTCTCGCGATGTGCAGGCAACAGGAGACCTCTCGTCCTTCCTCAACCAGGTCTCGTCCGACTCAGAGCGATATACACTCTCACTCGGACATATATTTGACCTGACGCCACACTTTGTGGCGGAATTACGTGGACCCGCGCTCGGTGCAGCGTTGGTGCTTGGCTTAGGTTTTCTGCTGGCATTCTGGTTTCGCAAGCAACGACAGCATGGGCATGCCATGACAGCGATGGTGCTGACCATGGGACTGCTTTTTATTTGTGCCAATCGCGCCTTCGTCCAGTTCGAGCCAGTGCTTTCGTCGCGTTTCATGGCTAACGAAATCATGCAGCGTTGGGAGCCCAAAGCCAAAATCGTGATCAACGGTAATTACGAGACAGGCTCATCCATCCGTTTTTATATCGATCAGCAAATTTTACTTTTAAACGGTCGCAATCCGGTGATGGAATTTGGTTCTCGGTATCCAGATGCCCCACCTATATTTTTAAATGATGAAGATATGCGCAGTTTGTGGCGCGGTTCCAACCGCATCTTTCTCTTCACCGAAAATCCTAAAAAACAGGAATTGCTCAAAAATTTGGATATGCCAGTAATTCTCGTGGCAGAGAAAGGTGGGAAAAGCCTGTTTATGAACAAACCTTAATTCTCACAGAATTACACCTAGCGCAGACAGCGAAAGAGAAACTAATCCAGATTTGCTGGGATGAGGCTGCCTTGACCCGACAATGGAAAGAGTGACAAGATTCAGAAATCTAATATTGTCTGTGCGGAGCCGATGCCGGGTTTAGTCTTATAATCGGGGTTTGCGCTGGAAGTGAATCATGCCGGTTCGAGACGTTGCTTTGGCGATCGCGGTGATGGCAATCTGGGGCTTTAATTTTGTCGTGATTAAAATTGGACTGGTCAGCTTTCCGCCTTTGCTGTTTTCCGCCTTGCGATTTGCGCTGGCTGCATTTCCCCTGATTTTGTTCATTGGGCGTCCGCCCGTTTCGTGGCGCTACATTGTCGGCATCGGGCTGACGCTGGGCGTAGCGAAGTTTGGCCTACTGTTCATCGGCATGTCCAATCTTCCACTTTAGGGCGGAATGCCTGCGGGGTTGGCTTCACTCGTCCTGCAAACGCAGGCATTTTTTACCCTCCTGTTCGCTGCTGTGACGCTGGGCGAAAAGCTGCGATCAACCCAAATCGCAGGCATGGCCGTTGCCTTCATGGGAATCGGACTGCTGATCGCTCAGGCTGATCGCGGCAGTCCGGTCTTAGCCCTAGTACTGGTGATTACTGCTGCTGCCTGCTGGGGCGTGGCAAACATCATTATGAAGCAGGCAAAATCTCCGGATGTGTTTCGCCTGATCGTCTGGGTGAGCGTGGTTCCGCCCTTGCCACTGGTGCTACTGTCATGGCTGTTTGAAGGCAGCGATCAAATTACCACAGCGTTGACGCACCTTAGCTGGCAGGGACTCAGCGCTCTAGCTTACATATCGTTTCTCTCTACAATTGTCGGCTTTGGCATCTGGGGCGCACTGCTAAAGCGCTATCCCGCCAACCTGGTCGCACCGTTTACGCTGCTGGTTCCGTTCTTTGGCCTGTTGTCGGCGGCGCTCGTTCTGCACGAGCGCGTTACCCCGATTCAAGGTATGTCAGGTCTGCTGGTGCTGGCAGGTCTGGTGCTAAATTTGCGCCGTGATTGGCCGAAAACTGCCCGCAGGGTAAGGTGATAATGATGGAAGCTGCACCGCAAGTTTGGGGAAATGTATGGCATACAGTGACTTCACCATACAAAAACTCAAAAAAGACTTTGGCTTACAGGTGGATGAACAGCGCAACTTGTTTGTATCAGTTGAACCTGTGGCTGGTAGCGAACTGCTGAATAACACCTTGCAAGAAACCGTGCAGTTGGCGATCGCCATCAACACCGAAAAAGCCCGCTCCGAGATGATTATCATTCCCGTGTTGCTGGAGGTGCGGCGACAGGGAAACGGGCAAGTCAGCCTGTTTTCGGGCACAGAATTTAACGTCGATGACACTAGAATGAGAAACCGATCTTTGCTCCCCAAGCTGTTGGAGAAGAACTGTCAAACGCAAGGAATGTGTAGTAACGATAACACGGGATTCGTATGCAGCAGGCGGTATTCACATATGATTGATCCAATGGGTAGGAATGTCGCCATGAGAACAATTGCTCTAGAGAACAAAACGATCCACACTTTCACGGCAATTCTCTACCGGGAAGAGGATGTTTATGTTGCTGAGTGCCCAGAAGTTGGAACTGCGAGTCAGGGCGAAACGATTGAAGAAGCTCTGGCGAATTTGCAGGAAGCAACAGAACTTTATCTAGAAGAATTTCCTGTGCCTCACATCACGCGCCGTTTAATCACAACGTTTGAGGTAGCTTGTGCCCAGGCTACCGAGAGTTAAAGCCAGTGAAGCTATCCGCGCACTTGAGAAGCTAGGATTTGTGCAAGTGCGGCAAAAAGGCAGTCATGTGATTTTGAAAAAACAAACCACTGTTGAGGAAAATGTAGAACAACAAACTATTGAAGTTGGCTGTGTTGTGCCGTTGCATCAGAAAGATCTCGCTGTTGGTACACTAAACAATATTTTGAAACAAGCGGGTGTTTCTGTAGAAGAATTCATGCAAATTTTGTGACTATGACTGGGCACACCTGGCACCAAATCTACAGCTTGTTTGCCTCTCAACCTTGGCCATCTGGCTCAATTATGAGGTGGGGTTGTAAGTTAGCCTACTGGAGCTGGATGTTGTTCATGCTCGCGAAATTCGGATTGACAACGGCTGGGTGATCAAAATTGGTCGCGATTTAGATTCTTATCAAAAACCGGGTAGTTGGTTTGAAGTCGGTGCAAGTGACTTGAGTTTGCGCAAGTGCCTAGAAACCAAAGTTGATATCTATAGAGCTGACTAGATTGGTTGCATCGGCTGCTGACTGTAGCAAAAAATTTGGATATGCCAGTAATTCTCGGAACTCACACCTCAAAAAATCTGTGAACGCTTTTTCTAAACCTAAGCTGCCAAAAAGATGGAGTGTACGATCAAGACTGCTCTTTTCCATTTTGGTCTCTGGGGTGATCTCAGCATTACTCCCGTCCTGGTTGCACTGGTCCACTCGCATTCTTTGTGTGTGGGACTCAGGTATGACCTGTTTCCTAGCCTTGACTTGGTCGCTCATGCTAAGGGCAACGCCAGATACAATGCAACGCAATGCCCAGCGTCAAGACGAAGGACGTTTGGTAATTTTGAGCTTGGTTACTGCTGCTGCCTGTGCAAGTCTATTAGCAATAGGCTTCATGCTCAACGACACAAAAGGCAAGTCAACAAGTGTGATAACCCTCAACGTCACACTTTCCGTCATAACGATTGTTGGGTCTTGGTTACTAGTGCATACAATATTTGCGCTGCACTATGCCCACGGGTACTACCAAGGTGGTAAGACATTGAGTGAGTGCAAAGCTGAGGGGCTTGATTTTCCCGGTGATACGGAGCCAGATTACTGGGACTTTTTGTATTTCTCGTTTGTGATTGGCATGACCAGCCAAGTCTCAGATGTAGAGATAACCTCACGCTCGCTGAGGCGTCTGGCTCTGATCCACGGAATACTATCCTTCTTTTTCAACACCAGTATTCTGGCAATGAGTATTAACATCATTGCCGGACTGATTTGAACCAAGTAGCGATCGCGCAAAAAAACAAAGTCCCCGTGAACGAGTAGCGATCCCGCTCCGCTAGTTTATTTAGCTACACCAAATAAAGTACCAATAGAACGACCTAAGTTAGCTGGTTGCATTGCATCCATAGCGGCGGTGGGCTCATAGCCGCAGTGCACCATACAGTCTGCACAATTGGGATTACCACTGGCTCTACCATACTTGCTCCAGTCGGTTTCTTCCAGTAGTTCTTGGAATGTGGTGTAATGACCTTCATTCAAGAGGTAGCAGGGCTTTTGCCAACCTAGAACGCTGTAGCTAGGCATGCCCCAAGGAGTGCATTCGTAGTCTTTCTGACCGGTAAGAAAATCTAAAAACAGCGGATTGTGGTTGAAATTCCAGTTCTTTTTACCTGCTTTGAACGGGTCAAGGATTTGCTGGAAGAGCTTTTGCGTTTGTTCGCGCTTCAGAAAATTTTCCTGATTCGGTGCCCACTCGTAACTATAGCCTGGGGAAATCATCATCCCATCAATATTTAGTGTCCCCAAGAAGTCAAAAAACTCCTGCATCTCCTGGGGATCAGCGCCCTCAAAGATGGTGGTATTAGTCGTAACACGAAATCCCTTAGCTTTGGCAGCACGAATGGCCTTAACTGCAATGTCAAACACTCCTTTGCGATCAACACACTTATCGTGCTGCTCGCGCAAACCGTCCAGATGAACACTGAAAGTTAGGTAAGGGGAAGGCTGAAATTTGTCCAGGCTCTTTTCCAGCAATAACCCATTAGTACAGAGATAAACGAATTTCTTACGCTCCACGAGTCCTTTGACAATCTCAGTGATTTGGGGATGCAGCAGAGGCTCTCCCCCAGGAATCGCGACAATCGGGGCACCACACTCTTCCACCGCCGCAAAGCACTGTTCTGGAGTCAGGTTTTGTTTGAGTATGTCTGTCGGATGCTGGATTTTTCCACAACCTGAACAGGCCAGGTTACACCGAAATAACGGTTCTAACATTAAGGTTAAGGGGAACCGCTTACGACCCTTCAGACGCTGGGTGACTAAATATTTCCCTACTTCTAGGGCTTCTTGTAAGTGAATTGCCATTAGATTACTCTCCTCTCACCTTAATAAATACAAGACTAGCTGAATGTGTCGCAACCACTCTGCAAGTTGTTCCTGGCTACTCAAGCCATTGTTGTTATTGTAAGTGCTGCACTAGAACGTGTAAGTGTCTTGTTTTGTAATAATCGCCTAAGATTTAGTGACTGACTATCAACAGCAAGCGCGAGCCATTCTTGACCGACTAACCCAAGCCCCATTTGACTCCTGTATTCCAATTGCCCGTGATTTTTCTTTGGCTCCTCGTCCTGGCGTTTATGCCATCCGGCATCGGCTAGATGGACTGCTGTATCTAGGAAAGACCAATGATCTGGGTACACGGTTTAGTGGAGGGCACAAAGCGTTTACTTGGGCATGGCTTGACCTCTACCACCCAAGCAATATCAGGATTGCAGTTGAGCCAATCGCGCGTTGGGGAAATCCGAGGTTATTATCAGAGTTAGAGTCGATTCTTTTGAGGGCAACTGAGCCGCCTTACAATACGCGTATCCCAATGGAGAGCTAACCATGAAGTCCACCCCTGAACAATCTTTCGAGCAACTAATGCCTGCGGATGCTCAGGTAATTTTGGAGCGGCTTCCCGAACGGATCAGCATGGCATTTAGCGAGCGTGCTGAGCAGCTGGATTTCCCGGTTGAAGCTGTGCTTGAGATGGCGCTTGCTGGATACCTAGATCGTGAGTCGATCGCATTTGTGGACTGCAAGCCGAATCGAGGGACGGGTAAGCAGGCATTGCTGAATTAATTGAAATTCACGGATTGAAATGAAGTCTAAACCAATCTACAGCATCCTTGAGCGCCGTCTTTAGGGGAGACTGAGGTAAACCCAACTCTCGTACCGCTTTCGAGGCGTCATAGTACATTGGTTTAGCCGACATCCGGACGCCATCCAGAGGAATGGAGGGTGTTTTACCCAAAGGTGCAAGAATTCGCTCATCTATCCACGCCACACTCAGAGGTAGCCAGATGGGAACAGACTGTTGGGGTGCACTTAGACCTGTTAGCTGTGCAAGTTGATCAAGCAGAGCTTTCAGGGTGAGATTTTCGTGTCCAAGAATGTAGCGATCGCCCGACTGACCCCGCTCCAGAGCCAACAGGTGTCCGCGTGCCACGTCGCGCACATCGATAAAATTCAAACCAGTCTCCACATAAAAGGGCATTTGCCGACGCAAAAAACGCAGAATGATGTCACCACCAGTGGGAGTAGGTTTGATGTCCCAAGGGCCGATGGGAGTACTAGGATTAACCACTACAACTTCTTGACCATTCTGTGCTGCTCGCATCGCTTCCTGCTCAGCCAGAAATTTAGACTTCTTATAGTAACCTACCAGTTGATTAAGCGGGCTTTGATAGGTTTCATTCACTATCATGCCTGGGGCACCCACACCAATGGCTGCGACTGAACTGGTGTAAACGGTACGTTCAATACCTGCTTGACGAGCAGCTGCTAATACGTTGCGCGTTCCTAAAACATTGTGGCGATAGAGCGCCTCCTGGTCTGTTTGCCAGAGACTGTAGTGGGCAGCTACATGAAAAAGAGACTGGCAACCAACCATCTGCCGCCACAAATCCGGGTCGTTCAATTCGCCTTTGACAATCTCTACATCTAGACCCTGCAAGTTATTCAAACGACTGGTAGGACGTACCAGCGCTCGCACCTCATGTCCCTCCTGCACCAGCAAGCGAACCAGGTTAGCACCAACAAAGCCAGTACCGCCTGTAACAAAGGCTCGCATCAAATTTTCCTCACCCCACGAGACCGCCAATCGTCGAGCAGGGCATAGAGCACTGGCACGACAATCAAGCTTAGCAGGGTAGAGGTAACTAGGCCACCGATAATAGCTACAGCCATTGGAGCTCGTAACTCAGAGCCTGCCCCAAGCCCCAGCGCGATCGGCAGCATCCCCAAAATAGTTGCAGCGGTGGTCATCAAAACCGGTCGTAGACGCACTGGTCCTGCTTTGAGGATGGCCTCATTACGATCTAACCCGGACTTACGCAGCTGGTTAATGTAGTCCACAATCAAAATGGCATTTTTGTTGACCAGACCCAGCAAAAAGATGATACCGATCAGCGAGATCATACCGAAGTCGCTTCGAGTCAAGAGCAGAGCTAGCATCGCCCCCACTATTGCCAGTGGCAAGGAGAAGATAATCACCACTGGATCTAACCAGCTTTTGAATAGCAAAATTAGTACCAACAGAATGCATAAAACTGACAAACCCAGAGTGACACCAAAACTGCCAAATATCTCCCCAACACGAGCAGAATCTCCTCTCAAGTTCAAAGAAATGCCAGGAGGCAATACCAATGCCGCTACAGCGACCATTTGATCAGTAGCATCCCCTAAAGCCTGGTCCTTACCAAGGTCAGAGCTTACATAGGCTACCCGGCGGCTATCCAGATGCTCGATCTCTAAGATCGTGCCTTGTTCATTCGCTTCACCTGTGGCTGTCACATCGACAAATCCTGGTAGAGCTTGGACGCGAGTTTTGATTGCTTTAGCGGCGCTGCTAAGGGCTTTGAGATCATCACCCACTAAGGCAACCCGTACGGGTTTTTGACCACCAGTTTCCACGAACTGAATATCTTCCACAGTAGTTGTAACACCAGGAAGATTGGGCAAGGAGGAGCGTAATTGGTCTTGCACTTCAGTTGTAGAACTCGTGCGTTCCTCCTTGAGCTTGACGTAGAGGGTGCCTTTGTTCGGCTCTCCTCCGCGAGATCCCACAATGGTAAACACCGATTGCACATCAGGTGAGCGGCGTACAACATCTTCGAGCTTCTGGGCAACCTGGCGGGATTGATTCAAAAATAGATTTAAGGGATTTTCGCCTGAAGTAATGGTAGGGGACACACTCCTAGAAGGGGGAGCCGAAGGTAAAGGAGCTGTGTAGACGACGTTGAATTCTCCTCGATCAAGTTTAGGAATAAACCCCTTGGGGATCAGCGGAATCAGCCCTAGACCAACAACAAAGCTAAGCACCGCTAAGCACAGCACAATGACTCGATGACTCAAAGACCACTTCAGTAAGTTTCGGTAAGGTTGGGCAAAGCCCAAGTGGCTATCATCCTGTTTGTGAGAGGATGGTTTAGATTTAAGCCAATAGACGGCTAAGACGGGCGATAAGGTACGAGCAACTAGCAAGGAGGTGAGTACCGCCGCCGAAACTGTGAGCCCAAAGGGTTTAAAGAATTGACCCACCACACCTCCCATTAAACCGACAGGTAGAAAAACCGCCACAATCGTAAATGTCGCCGCTGAAACCGTTAGTCCAATTTCATTGGTGGCTGAAATGGCAGCTTGGCGCGGAGCTTCTCCGTCTTCGAGGTGCCGGATAATGTTCTCTACGTCAACGATCGCATCGTCTACAATGATGCCGATTATCAGTGCCAAGGCTAGCAGCGTAATTGTCTCCAAGTTGAACCCGAAGATTGCCATGACAATGAACGTTCCCAAAAGGGATGTAGGAATCGCCAGTGCAGAAATCAGGGTTGCCCGGAAGTTCCATAAGAATGGAAAAATTACTATAACTGACAAAATCACTGCCAGAATCAAAGTATCAATCGTTGCCTGGGTCGCCTCGCGGATATAGTCTGCCTGAGTAGCAGCCATCACCAGTTGTACATCAGGCAGGGTGGATCTCAACCGAGCCACTTCTTCTTCTACCTGAGTGACCACTTCCAGCGTGTTGGCATTGCCGCGCTTGATCACTTGGAAGGCTAAGGCATCCTGACCGTTGAACCGCACGGCTGAAATCTGGGTTCCGATTCCCGGCGTTGCCGTTTGAGGAGAAGCCTCCACAGGAGTACCCAATAACTCAACTTTAAGCACTCCCGGCAACTGGGCAATCGGCGGCACGATCTGCTCTTTGGCTGCCTTGGTCAACTCAGTCAGATTTTTGGACGAACTCTTGATGGCGTAGCTAATGGCAGCTGATTCGTTCAAGTTGAAGGGAATGACCTTGAATGATGCTCCCTGGGGAAGAGTGGTTTGCTTGAGCGCAGTTTCGACTAGACGGCTTGATTCTTCAAGGTTCCTCCCTACAGCAAAGGACAGGCTAACAGCAGTTTGCCCTGGGTATGTGGAGGAGATGACTTCCTCAATTCCTGCCAATGAGCTGAGTGACTGCTCAAGCGGTTGAGTAAGCTTCGCCTCTGTATCCAGCGCATCCCTAAAAGGGGCTGAGGCATTTACCACAACTACTGGAAATGTAATGTCAGGGAACAAGGCATACTTAAGGGAACTGAAAGCCAGAATCCCAGCTACAGAAACAGCGATCCAAAAACTCACCGTGAGCCAGGGGTATGCGATCGCTAACCTAGAAATATTGAAGCGGTCTCGTGAGGATGTACTGCTTGGCTTGACCATTTCAAGAAATTATCGTCCGGGTTACACATTCTAACGCTAGCTTTTTAACACGGGTTCCATATTCAGAAAACTGAATTTTACCCGGCAATGTGCCATCAGTATTTAAGTCCATCTTGACAAAGGTGTTGATTGAATGTTTTTGTCGTAATGATAGCGTTTCAATACTACAGGTCTGGGTTTAGCTTGACATCCCCCATTGATGCAATCCTTGTCCCCCAAGGCTCAGAACACAGGTCGGTTTGTCAAGGCTTAAGCCGCGCGAAAGTTACCCAACCTACAGTTTTACCAATCCCAGTTGGTCCCCAACCAGTAACTAGGTATCTAGAAAAATTACAACAAGCTGGGCACTTCTTGACTTATCCGCAGCCGAGAGTATTGCTCATGGGTTTGTGTGGTAGTTTGACCTCCCATTATTCTGTTGGGGACATCGTGCTATACGAAAGTTGTGTCTATGGGTCGAATGCTGCCACCTCAAAGAAGCTACGCTGCGATCCAGAGTTAACAGCCACGCTCTACCATCGCCTGAAGGAAAGAGCAATTCTTGTCAAGGCACTCACTAGCGATCGCCTAATTTATTCTGCTGTTGAGAAACGCCATCTGGGTCAGCTTTATGGTGCTGATGTCGTTGATATGGAAGGATTTGCCGCCTTAGATGTTCTTAGTCAAGCTGGGGTAGCAGTAGCAATGATCCGAGTGATCAGTGATGATCACCACAACCTCCCGAATCTTTCATCGGCGTTAAGCCCTGATGGCTCACTTCAGTCTCTGCCTTTAGCAGTTGGACTAATCCGGCAACCAATTGCAGCAGCTCGGCTGATTCGAGGTGCTCTGCGGGGACTGCAAGTGTTGCGAGATGTTACGATTCGTCTATTTACCGAATAAGTGGTGCCATCCATACTTTAATGCTCACCTCGTGCTAGTTTGAGACAGAATCACGCTCGTCGGCGAGGAAGGGAGGTTTGAAATGCAAATCCAGCAGCGCCGTTACACTCCCGAAGAATATTTGGCACAAGAGGAAGTTGCAGAATTTCGCAGTGAGTACCGAGATGGAGAAATTGTGCCGATGACGGGCGGCTCGATTAACCACAACCAAATTGCAGGTAATGTCTATGCTTTCTTGAAACTTGCACTTCGTGGCAAAAACCTGAAGCCATACATTGGTGATCTGCGGGTGTGGATTCCTCGCTATCGGCAACATACTTATCCAGATGTGTTCGTAATCCAAGGTCAGCCTGTTTTTCAGGCTCAACGGACAGATACAATCTTGAACCCTTATCTAATTGTTGAGATTTTGTCGAAGTCTACAAAAGGTTATGACCGCACCGATAAATTCCGCTACTACCGCTCAATTGCAGAGTTTCGAGAATATGTGTTGATTGATCAGTACGAGATTGCCATCGAGCAGTATACGAAAACTGACAAAGACTCGTGGCTATTTCGATCATATGAGTCTGATGCTGAGAAAATTATCCTTGCTTCGGTGAATGTAGAGATGGCTATTACGGATATCTACGAAAGCGTAGATTTCGATTTGAAAAATGTGGAGGAGTGAGGAGCATAAACGCGTCCTTTCCAAGCTCCTCCTCGCCCTTGCCAGTGACGCAGGGCTGAGTCGAGGGTCATCAGAGTATAAAGTAGGGCGATCGCTGGTAAACAGAAAGCCAACCAGGGAGAACACCCATAAAATCGAACTGTGGGCAAGTAAGCCCAAGCCATTAGCAACCATCCAGACAAGCCAGTGATTGTAACGAGCCAGTTTCCCGTCAGCGCACCGATGATTGCTCCTACTGGGGGAACTACGTAGATGAGGGTCATGCCGATCAGGGTTCCGAGTAGAAGCCAAG
>QQTW01003186.1_pt1 | contig 12073 bp, 18 predicted proteins | sample 1904831 | NCBI WGS metagenome assembly QQTW01 (sample SAMN09435610, study PRJNA476489) | Subsurface metagenome, whole genome shotgun sequencing project. | reverse complement strand
CATACTCCATCCTTTCTATCATTGATAGTTGCTTCAATCAATCTTTTTGATAGTATCATCTTCCAATGAAGTTAGAGCGTGATATCACGCTAGTGTGCTATGAATTGGTTTGTTGATTTATATTTTGGTTGGCTAATGGATGAGGACAAGCGGGTTCGCTTATCTGAAGTGGTGAAAAAAGCTAGGGGCGATAGGACTCAAAGGCAATTCGCTAAGTATTTGGGGGTTTCTTTCGCTGCGGTGAGAAGTTGGGAGGAACAAGAAAGTTATCCTGGACTGCCTAATTTAGAAAAAATAGCAAATGCTAGCGGAATGATTTTAGAAGACTTACTAGCTATTTTGCGAGGAGAAGTAACCGCAGAATCTGCCAGCCCAAAGACAAAAATTGCCGAGGATTTGTTGCCATACGTTGACAATTTATCCCCAAGCGAACGTAAAAAATTAATTCGATTGTTAATTGAAAAAGATTACTAATGAGGTTTCTTTTGGGACGAGAGATGGCGGGAGGAATCCTTCCTCCCGCCACTCTCTCAGGAATCATTCCACCCAAAAAAACCGTTCTGTTGGAGCGATCGCGCCTTCCTATAAACAAACGCGATCGCTTCCTTGTCCCTTCAATGGTCGGGAGAAGTAGACTGGTATTAAGAATACTCCGCTCACAAAATATTTATCCTGCGTAAATATACTGATTGTAAAGAGGGGATGAAGAAAATCGCCTGTGGAAAAAATTAAACGCCAATACAGTCTAAAACCAGAGCTTGTCAAACAAGTTCAATTAGAAGCAGTCCATATTGGTTGCTTCGATAGTTCGGTAATTGAGAAAGCATTAGATTTTTATTTTTCCTTTAAAGACAAGATAAAAAGTGCATGAAACGAGGTACAACCAACCTCGTTTTTTTATATTCGACATGATTCAAATTCTACGCGCTACCTCTCCCGACCAAGGTTTAATAGCGCGGTATGACACCAACAAAAACCATTCACTAAGAGGGCGATCGCGCAATTCTAGAACAACCGAACCCATTTTTCATTAGGAGCGATCGCGCAATTCTTTTGCAATCAACTTTAGCTTTTTTATTGGGAGTCTTGATTTAATGATACATCAATCCAGCGAAAACGATGTGTTAAGCAACACATCAAACAAAGAAAAGCCCCAAACCCTCTCTACTCCTATAGATAGAGAGGTAGAAATACAGTTCTTAGAAGGAGAGATTTCTAGGCGCGATGTAAGGGTGAACGAACTGCTAGTAGAAATCAAAAAGCTGCGCTCTGAAGTAACAACGGCTACTTCTCGCAACGCGACATTGCATAACTGCTGGCAAAGTGCGATCGCGCATCATACGGGTTCCGAAGCCCACTTGCGGGCGTGGATTTCTCGTGCTGCTTTCAAGGATTCAGAGATTGGAGAATTGCGGCGGCAGATTGAAGAATTAAAAGGTCATTTGAATCCAAGCGCAAACTTCGCGCGAAGTCTGCCGGAGGGAATCCTCCCCCCATCAGACTTCGCGCAAAGCTCTGGGGACGGAATCTTCCGCCCCCAAGACTTCGCGGGAGGCTGTGCCTGCCGTGAAGGTTTGCAAGAGAGGGAGGAAGCCGCATGAGGCAACAAACAAACTTATTTGAAAACGATCGCCTGACATTAGATAAAGCAATTGAACTAACAATTTCTTGCTTGCAAACTTACGGGAGTAATTACAAGACTTGGGCGATCGCTTTCAGTGGCGGAAAAGATAGCTCACTTCTTGTAACTCTAATAGCCTACCTAATTGAAACAAAGGCGATAAAAGCGCCGGAAAAGCTGATTGTGCTATTCAGCGACACTCGCTTAGAGTTGCCGCCTTTATACGCCAGTGCAATGGAAATATTAGCCCAGATGCGAAGTCGCGCAAAGTCTGCCGCATGGAGGACTCCACGCGGCGAGCTTTGCGGTTTTGATACCAAAGTCGTCATGGCTCCTCTAGATAAGCGGTTTCTTGTCTACGTTCTGGGGCGAGGGATACCTCCACCATCCAATTCGTTTCGTTGGTGTACGGGAGCTATCAAAGTAGACCCAATGACCAAAGCTTTAGAACTAGAGCGCTCCTTATTGCAACCAGACGAGAAATTATTAATGCTCACTGGCGTAAGGGTGGGGGAATCCGCCGCCCGCGACCAACGTATTAGTTTGTCTTGCTCGAAGAACGGCGGCGAATGTGGGCAAGGTTGGTTTCAAAATCTTACCGCGCCTCAAACTGACACTCTTGCCCCCATACTTCACTTCCGCCAATGCCATGTATGGGATTGGCTGTGGTTAGAGGCTCCGAGTTTGGGCTTTTCTACTACTCAAGTAGCCGAAGCTTACGGCGGCGGTGAACTAGCCGACGAAATAGGCGCTCGCACGGGCTGCATCGGTTGCCCCCTAGCCTCCAAGGACACCGCCCTAGACGCGGTAATAAAACAACCCGACTGGGCGTACCTTGCCCCTTTAAAACGCCTGCGCCCCATCTACGAGCAGATGCGCCTATTTTCCAATCGCCTGCAAAAAGATGGGACTGAAACAAAAAAGGATGGCACTCTTGTTGCTAATCCAGGGAGAAAGGGTCCATTAACACTGGAGGCGCGATCGCGTTTTCTTGGCGAAATTCTTGAAATCCAAAAGGAGGTAAATGTCGAAGCGCTTTCAACTGGTCGCCCAACTATTAGCTTAATTAATCCCGAAGAAGAAGCAAGGATTCGTGAACTAATTGAACTTAAAACTTTCCCTAATCGCTGGAGTGGGGAGGAATTACGGGGGGACATTATGTTGCCGGAGGTTTACCCAAATGGCGATAAACAACTACTGCTGCCTTGGAAAACTTTGGGGGAGGAAACCGTCCCCCCAAATTTTCCGCTTTTTTAGTTATGTCAACTAGATATCAAATCATTGACGCTATCGCGGCTTTATTACCCAAACTCACAAAACAGCAATTATCAGAAATTCTGCTATTAGCTCAACCCTGGAGTAATGGGATACCGCTCGTAAATATCAAACGGCAACCAATTGAAGTTCAGGAATTAGATGAGGAGATTAAAGCGTTGCAATTGTTAAATCACGATTTGGAGCAAAAAAATAACGTGCTTAGGGAGGAGTTATTGAACTGCAAGAAAGCCAACAGTATTCAATCCGGCACTTTGCGCGCCATCATTGCCGAAAACCGAAAGCTCAAGAACCAAGTATTTATGCAGCCAGGAGTGAGGAAATGGAAACAACCTTTCTCCTAGATTTCGCGCTCCAAATCAAACAAACCTATGAACACGCGCCGCCTGGTTTGGTTCGCTTCCGCTCGGTCAACCTCGACTCCAAAAGCAACTGGCTAATTTTCCAGTTTGGCATTACCCATGCCCGTAAGTTGGACGAAATCGGTATTCGTTGGAGTGGCAACGAGGTAACGGTAGATTTTCTCCCTGGCGGCACAAAAACCAATACTGTTTGCTTCATCGACGACTACGGATTGCGCTGGGTAATGCTCGATTGTTCCAGGTCTTGCCACGTGCCATCGGAAGGGGAAAAGAAGGATATTGAGCGGATTCTTACTAATGTTTATGCGATCGCGAATCATTACAAACCCATGCTGCGATTTTTGATTGGGCATAGTTCACAGATAAAAACTATAGGAGTAAAAAGTTGAAACAAGCGTTTGAATCACAAATAAAACTTGGTTACTACCGCCACTACAAAGGCAATGTTTATCAAGTCTTTGGGGTTGTTACTGATACTGAAAGCCTAGAGCCAAAAGTCCTCTATGGTTCCGGCAAGCCAGAATGGGTGCGAAGTTTCACTATGTTCACCGAATCGTCGGTGCTTATAGAAGGCGAGTACGTTCCTAGATTTACATTTTTGGGAGACAACCCGTGAACAAATCCATCCGCATCATGCTACTGCTGACGGCTCAAAGCATTTCAATCCTAATCCTGGGACTTAATGCAATCGCCCATTTTTCTCAAGCTAGTGCCGACATTCTAGTTTATGTTTCCAGCACTGTGGTTGGTTGGGCGGTGGCGGAGTTGATGCACTGGGACATAAGGACAGGAGCAAAATGACATCAAAAGTTTTTATCAATCCAACAGCGCGGCATTTTGCTCCTGAATTATTCATCCACAAAGATACGAGAGATTTGGGGAAGAAGGATTCTCCCCCAAACTCTCTCGCCTTAAAAAAAACCCCCGGCGCGAACCGAGGATCAAAAGATAACCGAGGATAATCATGACGGAAATAAGACTGATTTCAAATAAAGATTCAAATAAGTTTTTCGCAAGCAATAGAAATATTATACGCGAAGGGGCTAGAAGGGCAATCAGCGAAGTCACGGATTATGCCGACTTAACTAACTGTTTCGATTGCATAGTGCGCGATCGCCTTTCTAAAAAGGCTTCAACAAACTCTCCAACAGGCATTTTTAAGTCTATTGCCAGTCTCTCTAGGGTGTCTAGAGATGGAATTTGTTTGCAATTAAACCATACTGACCAGTTAGAAGATTCCACCTTTGTCCGCCGCTTTAAATCGCTATACGACAGCTTCAAAAATTCTTCTTTAGTTAGTTGGCTATCACCACAAACGTACATAAAACTTATAAACTTGAATGGTACTCTTATTGTGTGCAATAATAGAGCAAGGCTATTTTCTAGGATAACACGAAGTCTCCGAGTGTTGGTTTATTTACCAACATCAAAAGGCAAGTTTATCGATTTAGTCTCAATAGGTTCCCCGCCTGCTAGACACAGGTTGGGGGATAGTCACGCTGAACATCTTAAAACCAAGCGCAACACTATTTATGAATATAACAAGCCAAAGGGGCGACTTGCAAGCCCTAGTTTTACGATGCCTTCCTTTGCAGACATGGGAGGTATAGCGTAATGCAAGCAATTCAAGAAAAGATTAAATCACCATTGCATTTGCGATTAACCAATGAACAATGGACAAAAGAGACAAAGGGATTAACAGGCGCAGAGATTCGAGTTTTATATTACATCAAGACTCTAGACCCGTTTGGCGATCGCAAGCTTGATTTACAGGTTACTGGGATTGCGAAGGCGCTAGAGTGCGCCAAAGGGACAGTATCAAAGGCACTAAAGAAGTTAGACGCGCTTGAATTAATCGAGTTAAGTTTTGAGCGAGTTGGAGTCAAAATCACGTCTTCAGGCAAGGGTTTCCTAGAGGAAAATGAGTTTCCTACAGGAAACCAAATGAACCAATTGGAAACTGATTGTTTCCTAGAGGAAACTGAAGTTTCCAATTGGAAACCAAATGAACCAGTTGGAAACACAGACATATATATAGATCGCGCGCACGAAAATACTCTTTCAGACTCTTCCAAACTTAATTTAAAGACAACAACAGACAAAAAAATTGTTGCTGTTGAATTAAAAAAAGTTGATCCGGAACAAGAGCCGGAGGGGAGCTATCAGGAAGACAAGGAGATTGCTATCGAGTTACGAAGACTCAATATCAACATAAACCCCACAATCAAAAAAATAATTGTCTCTCATCGCCCAAATGTTGCTAATGCGATCGCTCACTTGAAAGAGCGGATTTTCTCTGGCGAGAGTTTTAAAAACCTTGAAGGTGCGTTTGTAACTGCTTGCCAGGAAGGAGCGAAGCCAGAGAAGTTAGTTAATCCGCCCATTGAATTACCCCAACCTAATGAGAGCCAATTGCAGGAGCTTAAAACAGCAAAAATAGACGGAAGGATTAGGAGTTATGATTCATACCCCTACAACGGCGGCAGGACGGTATTGGTGGATGATTGCGCCCTCCGTTGTGTCATTCCGTGGTGGGAATATTTGGGGATTGATGGATATGAGGAGTTTGAGGAGGTGGAGTTTTAATGATCCAGCCCATAGACCTAGAGAAACTATCCGCATTATTTGGTCACCAGGTTGATGTCTGCATCTCTTGCAAAAGTCGATGCAATCTATTCGTGAAGGAGTTTCCAGAGCGCGGCGAGTACCCCTACTCGGAATGTCCAGAATGCGGATGGGAAGTCTACCTAATGTACCGAGAGGAGGTCTAGATGTGGAAAAACCACCAATAACCACGCAGCGAACTCCCAAGAGCCGCCCGCGCCAAAAGGAAGCGATCGCACTAATCCAAGCGCAGCCAAGGACAAAAGCAGAGCTAAAAGAACTGATGGGGCTGACAAGCAGCAACTTGGAGAAGCTAATCCAAATTCTAATCAGCAAGGGTGAGATTATCCCCAATCCGACCACTGGCAAATACGAAACTTATCCAAAAAACCTATGAACAGACCAAGCCATAAGTACACAAGAGAGCAATTAAAAGCGATCGCCATTTTAGAAAAGCAACCGATGTCACGGGATGAGTTAATAAAGCACTTCCCAGACAAAGATAGAACGCAACTAGCCGCAATGCTGCGAAATCCAATGGAGAGCGGGAAAATTGTTTTTAAGGAAGGCAAATATGCAGTTTTTTCACCGCCCCCTGGATTGAAGGTGATTAAGGGTAAGCCAATGCCTTATAGTCCGCCGCCAAAACTCGAACCGATTATTTGGGAATCCGACCTATGCCAATGAGCAATTGGAGACAAGCGGCTATAAGTGCGATCGCTCTTGCCCTAAAAGACTTGCCCCCAGATGCGGATAAGAAGAAAGCCATCGATGCAGCTTATCCGTTTTACGAACGCAAGTACCATCCGTACAAAATCTGGTTGGACGAGCGCCGGAAAGCTTTACTCCAGCTTGGACTATGGCAACCGCCAAGTAATCGGCGTTGCAAATATCACTCCAACGATGTCACCTGTCTACTTTGTCAGAATAAACACTAAAAATGCAAGCAACTACAGTCTCAATTCCTAACGATTTGGCTACAGCTAAGTTTTCTCTAGACCGCACTGAATTAATGCGCTTACAAGAGATGGGCGTTGTCACAGGCAAAGCTTATATCTACTTAGCCCTAAAGCTTACCTACAAGACTTTGAATATCTCAGTCGATACCGAGTCTTTTTGCGAGGAATGGCAAGTAACAGAATCGGATTTAACCATCGCTCTTGGGCAACTTCAGAAGAAGGGAGCGCTTGCCCCCGTCCACCGCCAGCTTGAATTGGAGCTTTTTTAACATGAAAACTAAAACAACCCCAAAAGTTGACCGCACTTTCGAGACACTAGCTGCCTTAAAGCAGTTTAAGGAAGGCGATCGCGTCTATAACCGCCTAGAGAAAAAACATGGCTATTATCAAGCGGCTAACTTTGGTCAAGCCATGCCTAATTGTTGGGTTAAATATTTCCGATGGAAATCCGACGAATGGCAGCTTGATGTTACTGGATATCCTACCGACCCCCTAGATTTACAAATATGCAACGAGTCTTGTCACTTTTTTCTGGCAGCGCTTCCTTATGCTGCGGAGCGATCGCCCATGCTGGAGTCCAAGACCAATTTAGAGTTACCCAATTCGTTGAAGCAGACGAATACAGACGGAATGAACTCACAAAGCGATATCCCCGAATCCAGTGCCATGACGATGTTAGAACCTTTAGTGGAGAGCGGGGAAGCTGGGATGTTATTGTTGGAGGCTCACCATGCCAGGACAATTCCAGAGCAAATACAGGTAGAACCGGATTCTCTGGAATCAGATCAGGACTATGGTGGGAAATGTTCAGAATCATTGGAGAATCAAAGTCTAAGTTCGTCATCTGGGAAAATGTTGCTGCCGCCAGATACCCAGCCCCAGGAGATAGATTTAGCCCTTTATCCTATGTTGTCGGGAGTCTTACCAGCATCGGCTACCTTTGTGAATGGCTCACTATTAGCGCAGAAGCCCTTGGAGCGCCCCATAAGCGAGAACGGATCCTACTTGTTGCTACCTACGCCGATGGCTCACTCCAGAGCGAAAACCTCCACTCGGCCTCCTGGACAGGACAAGCTAGAGCAGAAATTGAGAGAGCTTGGAGTAGTGCCACCGGGAGAAATAACAACGCCCGAATTTCGCAACTGGATGATGGGCATTTCCTCGCCGGATACAATCGAGGTGGATGGTGGCGAGATAATCTACCCCCAAAGCAAATCAGCGCAACCTCTGGAAGTATCCCAATGCGCGGAAAGCAAGTCCAGCTTGTCGGAGACGCTTGCACTCCCCAGCAAGGAGCGATCGCTTGGGCGAGAATCGATAGCCTCCTTAGAGGAGCTAACAATTGATGAGGAGAGACTTCGCCATCGATTAGAGATTAGGGTTGAACGAGCATTTTATGAAGCTGGTTCGGCACTACGGGATCTTAGAGATAAACGACTGTATCGTTCAACTCACAAGACTTTTGAGGAGTATTGCAAAGATAGGTTTGGTTTTACTCGTTACACGGCTTATAACAAAATCGCTTCGGCAACAGTATTTGATAATTTGTTGACCATTGGTCAACAAATTCTGCCAACTAACGAAAGGCAGGTGCGCGACCTTACTAATTTAGAGCCAGACGAGCAACGCCAGATTTGGCAGGAGGCAGTAGAGCAGTCGAACGGTAAAGTTCCAAGTGGTGCAAAAGTTAAAGGCATTGTAGAGCGCATGAAGGAGAAAACTTTCGTGCCACTACCAGAATGCGCTCAGTATGCTATTGGGGATGTAGTAATAATTAAGGCACACGGTAATTCTACTTTGCGCCCTTATGACGGCTACTGGGCGATCGTTGAACGCATTAGCGATTACTTTTACCATCTTTGCCTTAGTCTTAAGGAAGAAAAGATTTCCCATGATGCTAAGGATGTAACCCCATTGCTGGGGTGCAAGGGTGATGAAGTGGAGCGAGTTGAGCTAAGTCAGGAAGATAAGCTACTTTTTAAGTCAGTCAGCGATCGCATTAGGAAACTAGCGCAGCGCAATGACTTAGAGACTCCTGTGCTTGGAATCCTGGAAGCTCTTAGCCGCAAGACAGTCTTTACTAAAGGCGATTTATGGTTCTTAGAACGAGCCGAAGAATGGCATGATATCAACCAATAAAAACTAGGGTTCTGGCTGAACCCTAGGAAATTAATATTTGTGTGCGGTATGAAAATTATCTCATACCGATAAATGATTTCGCTCGAAAAACAATGCCCTTATTGCGGCAGCAATTTTACCTTAACTCTTAAACATCCTTCATCTCTTGAGCGTATACATTGTTCGCGATCTTGTGCTGCCAAATCAACTTTTGATAAACGCTCAAATGCTGACCTTTGGAGTGATGATGAAATTGATTATTTACGTAACCTTATCGGGAAAAAGCAACTTGTCCAAATTAAACAGAGTTGGAATAATGTTGCCAAACGCAACGGATGGAGTAAGCGATCGCATACTAGCCTTGAAGTTATGTTTACACGCCTTTGCCGTAAAGTCGGCATATCTAGGCGAACTACTGCTGACAACTGGTCTAATAAAGATTTAGCACGATTATTAGATATTCCAGTTGACCGAATAGAAGTATGGATAGAAAAAGGTTTGGTTTTAGCAATTAAGGCTAAAAATCAGCATTTCAAAAATGCGATCGCCCGCCACGACCTTAAAAAGTTCGCCGCCTCGCATCCCGACCTTTTTTGGGGGATAGATAAGACCAAACTAAGCAAAGTGTTAGGTGATTCAAAACTAGCAGGATATATCCACCAAAGTGTTAAACAGCCAACGGTAGGTCGCCCCATGACAATCATTCGTTTAGATACGGGTGATGTCTACCGTAGTGCTAAGAATGCTGCTCTTACCTTAAATCTGGGCGCTGCTGGTAAAAACAATATTCTCAGACAATTGCAACGCGAAACCCCATGCCGGAACGGTATGGAATTTGCCCGCATTGATTATCCTCTTTACTGGGTTCCTCTAGTAGCACGCGCGGAATTTAATTTATTTGCTGGCAAGATATTTTACGAAATATATAAACAACTGCGCGAACTCGACGGATATTCAAAACTTACTTGTCAAATCGTAGCGGGCAGAATGGCTGTTCAAATTACGCTGTTTATCTTTAGGCGTAACATCAAACAGCAATTAAAAGGTACAGAGTTAACACCTAAACAAGTTTTAGTTGAGTTTTGGCAGTCTTACCTATTAAAAAGCTTGGGTGACTTTTTAGTATTAACTAAGCAACAGATGTGGAAAAGAATTGTTGGAGTAATAAAATGGGCAGTCTATAATACTTTTGCAGTTCTTTTGCCTAATTCAACATCAAAGCAACTCCAACTGTACGTTGAGGAATATGCTTACTACTATATAGAAAAACAAACTAAAAACTATTTCAAGCGTGAGTATTTACCGATTGGATATAAGCCTACAAACCACCTGGAAACTGCCGATTTATTTAATTATATTTACAGTTCAATATTTGCCAAAGTAGAAATTAAAGAAAATTGTTTCCAAATGTTAGCTAGAGTAAATGCTTGGCAATATATTCAAAAAGAGATTTACAGCAAGGAAAGAAGCGCTGATTTATCGGGAACTGGGATGGATGAGGAAGATCGCGATCGCTCTTTCCAGTTTGTAAGCAATGTGAATGCTAAAACTATAAATCCTCAGTCTGAACGGAATTTCGCTTCGCAACAATTAGATGATTTGCTTGGATACATTGAATCAAATCCAACAGTTACCCAAAGCCAAGCAGAAATTTACAGGTTGTACGTGGATTTAAAGCTAGAAGAATGCAGCGATCGCACCATAGCCAAAACGCTATCACTAACTGAAAAGGAAGTGGAGAAGGTCGCGCTTGAATTAAAAGACTTTGGACGCTCTTTTCAAGACCAAATAACATCAACATAAACCTTACCTGGATGGCGATCTAAGGCGTAACTTATCCAAGTTTTGATATCAACATCATATTTCTTTGCATCCGATAGCCACAAAGTATTTTGATGGGTGAACCTGGTTTTAGAATACTCACGGTAGCAGTGTAATTCAAGGCGGCAGCAAGGATTGTTTTTTCTTTGCCGCGCACTCCACGCATTAATACTATCAGCTACTCTTTGTGAGGCATTTTTTGGAGGAATCCTTCCCCCAAAAAATGCCGCTCTGCGGTTTCGCATTGTTGAATTTTTAACCAAAATTCGTCCAATCAATCCACCCCAAAAACTAACCTTCCTCGCACCTCAGTATTAAGATCCATCTTATTAGCAAAAAACCCCACATTGCCATCAGTTCCTACATTCAAATGACCCAGAATGTAGGCTTTTTTGCTGTCAGTCATCACGGCAGGAAACTGATAATCTTCTTTAGGGCGATGGAGTGCGGGTAAATTAAACATCGTTTCTCCGAGTAGGGGTAAAGTAAGTTTAGTTAGCCAAAATTTTACTTCAACTATGCCATTAGGATATTTGCGGTACGAAGCTGTAGTACCAGTCCTATTCGTCCAGAGATTAAGCAAAGCCAGGTTTGTCCAAGCGGTCGGGTTTTCAAGTAGGCGATCGCCCTCTGGTAATTGAGCAATCCCCCTACCATTCCAAATTAAGGGTTTCCATGTGGGCATCAGAGTAAGATATCTAAGCCATAATCACGAATATCTAAGGCAGTGGGGGAGATTGCGACTCCCACCGGGACAACATATTGCCCAGACGCACTTGGAGCAGTAGAAGTCATTGCCCCAGCGCTAGCTGCTGATAAAAAATAAGTTGCCCCTGGTGTCAAGCCCCCAGTTTGCGCTGTGACGGCATCGAATTGAGCCGCAGTAGCCGTAAGTACGCCATCAGTCTGTATGCTACCTGAACTGCTTGCAGCAATACTTGTATCTTTGATTAATCCAATAACCCCTTTAGTTGCAGCAGCATTTGCTTGGGCTAATGAAAAAGTTCCAGAGCTAGAGATATAGACCACGCGAGCGATCGCCGCCGGACTGCCAGTGCCATTATTTAGAGCTACAACATCAACTTCTTGTACTGGAGCATCAAGAGTATCGCCTGGTTGCAACTGAGCAAGTTGATTACCATACCAAACTAGAGGTTTTTTAAGTGCCATATTTTAAAGTAGCAACGAAGGTTGAATTGTAATACTTAAAGTGATAGCTGTGGCTTTGCCAATTTCTACTAAATATCCGTTTAGTGGCGCAATATTAGTTAGTTTTTGGGGTGGATTGATTGGACGAATTTTGGTTAAAAATT
>QQTW01003185.1_pt1 | contig 12074 bp, 7 predicted proteins | sample 1904831 | NCBI WGS metagenome assembly QQTW01 (sample SAMN09435610, study PRJNA476489) | Subsurface metagenome, whole genome shotgun sequencing project. | reverse complement strand
GCTCACGTTGCTTATATTCCCAATCAAAAAGTAGTAGGTTTAAGCAAACTAGCGCGAATTGTGGAGATGTATTCTCGGCGCTTGCAAGTGCAGGAGCGTTTGACGCGCCAAATTGCCGAAGCTGTGCAAACTATCTTAGAGCCAAAAGGAGTTGCGGTAGTAATCGAAGCCAGCCATATGTGTATGGTCATGCGCGGCGTACAAAAGCCCGGATCTTGGACGGTGACAAGTGCAATGGTAGGCATATTTCAAGACGAACAAAAAACCCGTGAAGAATTCTTTAATTTGATTCGCCATCAAGCAGCATTTTTCTAAGTTATTTGCCTTATCCTTGGCTTCTTACCAGACAAGAATTTGTATAAATTAACTCAATCGCACCATCTGAGAATGTTTCCTTGTTTGAGGTGCGATCGCCTTAAATATTTATGGTTTCCCCAAACCTATTATGATTGAAGCCCTTTTACTTGACTTAGATGGAACGTTCATAGGCTCGGTGGTTGGAGTTTGCTAGTCCCTACTATGCCTGGACGACTTGTCGCCCAGAACCCGCCTTAAAAGTGAATTAGGCTACTGGCCTATGGGTGATTCGCAGGCTTGCATAGATAGGTTTATTGGCGCTCACCGCAAACAAAAAGGAGAATACACACAATGCGAGTTGTGGGACTCGATGTATGCAAGGACTCTGTAGTTGCTTGCTTACTTTCTGCTGCACCAACAGAACCAAGACAACTATATTACGATTATAAGTTTCCCAGCTTTTTCACTGATAACATTGGTATCAAAGCGCTCTTAGCACTCTCTCCCGATGTTGCTGTTTTAGAACCTACCGGGGTTAATTACTCCAAATTCTGGGTAACGAAATTGGCCGAGGCGGGAGTAGAAATCGCTCTAGTAGGTCACAGGCAATTACACTCTTACCGGGTGAACCTAGATTTACCGGATAAGGACGATTCCGCCGACACTCTGGCACTAGCTTGTTACTATATGGAACACCAAGGAAGTGATCGCCGTTTTGTTCGCATCCGCGACCCGATCATCTCTCAAATCCGAGAGATTCTTTTGCGCCTTCAGCACCTCAACCGGGTACAGTCGCCGATCATCAATCGCATCCGCCAGGATCTTGCGTGGCAGTTCCCCGAAGTCGCAATGACGAGCTTAGATGCGCCGCTATTTTGGGGCTGGTTAGCAGGAGAACGTAAAAGCCAAAGGTACGATAAAAAGCTCATCAATAGCTCTGGCTTGGGACTAGAGCCAGAAGTAATCCATAGTGCCAAGGCAATCTGCGAACTCCAAAGAAGGGAACGAGCTTTAGAACTCCAGATGCGGGCTTTAATGAAAGACGTGCGCTTTCTCAAATACCGCCTCGTCTTCGCTCGGTTTGGATTTGGAGAGCGGACAGAAGCGCTAATCCTTTCGCAAATCTACCCGTTAGAAAATTACTTTGGCGCGGATGGTAAGCCGGAAATTAGGGTGCGTAAAGGTCGGGAATCGGGAAAGCCCACTAAACGCCACCTATCGCGGCGGCGCTTTCAAAAAGCCCTAGGAGTCGCCCCCACGCGGGAAGATAGCGGCGATAAGAAGAAAAGTAAGAAAGCCGGGTCTAGCTTAATTAGGATGGCTTTATGGCAGTGGGTTTTTACTCGCATTGAACCAAAGTCTGGTCGCGTCAAGAATGCTCTTGGCACGGCTTTAGGTGAAAGATTTGATGCGGAGAAGGAGCAATCAAGACCAATAGGACTTGTCCGCAGTCGGATCGCAAGTCGCGCCATTGATTGGCTGTTTCGAGAATTAGTGAAGGAGTTAGTTCCAGGTAACAATTAACTAACCGCGTCTAGCATCGGCCGAACTACTAAAGTAGTTCGGCCCAGTATTAAACTACTAAAAAAGTTCTAAAGTGAAGTCATGAAAATTTGGCAAGCTGACTTTTATCGTCGTCCTCTGCAAAACGAAGCAGGGGAAATATTGTGGGAATTATTAATTTGCGATCGCGATCGCCTATTGACATACGTTGCTTTGTGTCCTCAGTCTCAAGCAGGCGCTAAGTGGCTAACTGAGCAGTTACAACTAGCAACAAAGAACCAAAAGCCGGATGTAATTCAAGTATTTCGTCCGCAATCGTTAAATTTAATTCAGTTAGCTGCCGAGAATTTGGGGATTGCTGTAGAAGCAACTCGCCGCACTTTTGCCTTAAAACAATGGTTGCAAGAACGTCAATATCCCTCAAATAACGGCGCTTATCAAGCTTTAGAAATTGATAAACCACCACCTATACCTTTACCAGCAAATTTGTGGGGAGAACAGTGGAGTTTTGCAAGTCTTAGTGCCAGAGACATTGTAGAAGGATTCTCCCAGCGTCTAATTCCCGTCAAAGAAATGCCGGAATTTTTATTGCCGCTTAATTTGGGATTAGCGTCTACTGCTACTATTCCAGGGGTTGTAATTGATGGAGGAAGAAAATCAATGCAACTAGCACGGTGGTTGCAAAGTATCGCTCCAGTTGCGCTTAATTATATTCCTGGCGATCCTAATGGATTAGTTTTAGAAGCAGGTTTAAATGATCGCTATATTCTAAATACCTTTACCGATAAAGAAGTAATTTCTGCTGCTGTTGCTTACTCCCAGCGTCAACAATTGACCAAAGGATTGCATTTTTTATTAGTACAACCTGACAATTCGGGAATGACTTATAGTGGCTTTTGGCTGTTAGGTAAAGAGTGAAGAAACTTATAGTTTGTTGTCGAATTATTAATAATTTTTTAGCTATAAATAAGAGTTAACACTGAAGGTAGATACAACTAATTAAAAATAGTTTTAATCTGAAAAACATAATAAATAGACCTTTTTTAAGGAAAAATTCATGAGTAACGAAGCTTTTTCAAAAGAAAAAACTACAAGAAACGACGAAATGGATACTTCTACCGCCGATAGAGGAATTGTCCCAGCAGAAGTAGCCGCCCGGATGGATAGAGAAGGTGGAGATTATCGAGAAACGGCTCACGAACAAGCGGCCGACGCAAGCCTTGATACTACTGGTGGTGCGACGGTAGATCAAGAAGGTTTAGCAAATAATTACGCCGTTGAACCAGAGATGTACTACGATGAACCCGGCGATCGCGCCCAAGAAAAAGCACAAGAATCCGCCGATCGCGCTCAAGAGTTAGCAGAAGTTAACCACGACAAAGAAGGCGAACTAACAACCGATAGCGATCGCCGAGGTAAGGGGACAGGTGTAATTTAAAAGCTTCAATTAAATACTTAAATATTTAATCAAACCGCTTATAAAATTCTTGCAGAAGAAATTTTAAACGGTTTTTTACTGTCGCGATCAAACTATTAAGTTTTACATAATTAGCTTGACTTTTTGAATTGTTTATTAATGAGAGATTAGCAATAGTTGAATAACAAAAAATAGTTCTTTTCCAGTAGAATAGCTGGACATTGCAGCGAAATATAGGAAAAGCAAGATGGCGGAAGCAAAAATTGGCATCATCGGCGGTAGCGGACTTTACAAAATGGAAGCCCTCAAAGATGTAGAAGAATTACAAATTTCTACTCCGTTTGGTTCGCCTTCTGATGCTTTGATTGTAGGGACTTTGGCAGAAAATTCTGTGGCATTTCTAGCGCGTCATGGACGCAATCATACGCTGTTACCGTCTGAAGTGCCTTATCGGGCGAATATTCATGCGATGAAACAGTTGGGAGTAGAATATATAATTTCTGCTTCTGCCGTTGGTTCGTTAAAAGCCGAAGCAAAACCTTTAGATATGGTAGTCCCGGATCAATTTATTGACCGGACAAAAGATAGAGTTTCAACGTTTTTCGGTGAGGGAATTGTTGCCCATATAGCTTTTGCAGATCCTATTTGTGCGCAATTAGCTAAAGTTTTGACCGATGCTGTCGCTTCTCTCAATTTAACGGATGTGACTCTACATCGGGGCGGTACTTATGTATGTATGGAAGGGCCAGCATTTTCCACTAAAGCAGAGTCTCATCTTTATCGCAGTTGGGACGCTACAGTTATTGGCATGACCAATTTACCAGAGGCAAAATTGGCTAGAGAGGCTGAAATTGCTTATGCTACTTTAGCTTTGGTTACAGATTACGATTGTTGGTATCCAGACCATGACAGCGTAACGGTGGAAATGGTAATTGCTAATTTACAACGCAATGCAACTAATGCTCAAAAAGTAATTCAAGAAACGGTTAAGCGTTTAAGCGAAAATCCGCCCCATTCTGAGGCGCATTCGGCTTTAAAGTATGCAATTTTGACTCAGTTGGATAAAGTTCCTCAAGAAACTAAGCAAAAGCTAGAGTTGTTGTTGAAAAAGTATATGTAGTTTAATTTTCAATCGGAGAACCCTCCTAACCCACGACAATAAAGCGGTGGGGGCGGTATTTTTGGGAAGAAAGATTTTTCCCAAAAGATGCCTTCGCAATGCGTTGCGCCCCTAAGCCCTTAAAAAGGGGGAAAATATAGTTTGGCTTTTTGCGCCCTTATTACTATTGCGCGCCTTCAATGGGTGCAAAACCTTGGCGTTGAATATTCTCGGTAATGGTGCGCGGTTCTAGAAATTGGAGTAAGTAGTCGGGGCCTCCGGCTTTAGAACCGACACCGGACATTTTGAAGCCACCAAAGGGTTGTCTGGCAACGATCGCTCCTGTGATTGTGCGATTGATGTAAAGGTTTCCGACTTCAAACTCTGCTTGCGCTTGTTCAATGTGGGAAGGAGTGCGAGAATACAGCCCACCAGTAAGGGCGAAATTTGTCCCATTGGCAACAAAAATCGCTTCGGTGAAGTCTTTGACTTTGATTACGGCAATTACTGGCCCAAAAATTTCCTCTTGGGCGATCGCACTATTTGGCTCAACTTGACTAAAAATTGTCGGACTGACAAAATAACCGCTATCAGAAACGGGCATTTCTAGTACAAGTTCGGCTGATTGCTTGCCTTTTTCGATGTACTCTTTGATTTTGTCTCTAGCATTAGCATCAATTACCGGGCCTACTTGGGTGCTAGGCAATTCGGCTAAACCAATATTGAGACTGCGCGTAGCTTCTACTAAACGCTCTACAAACGCATTGTAAATAGGTTCTAAAACTATTACCCGCGAACAAGCCGAACACTTTTGTCCGCTATAGCCAAAGGCAGATTGAACAATGCCAACTACCGCTTGATCGAGATCGGCGCTTTCATCGACAATTAAGCCATTTTTTCCGCCCATTTCGGCAATTACGCGCTTGAGATGCTTTTGTCCTGGTTGTACAATTGCTGCTTCTGCATAGATCCGACAGCCGACTTCTTGAGAACCTGTAAAGGCAATTAAGTGTACATCAGGATGCTTGACTAAATAAGCCCCAACAACCGATCCTATTCCTGGTACGTATTGAAATACACCTTTGGGAATGCCTGCTTCTACTAAGATTTCGGCAAATTTAGCAGCAATTACGCAAGAAGTCTCCGCAGGCTTGAGTAACGTACAATTACCCGCAACTAAAGCTGCTACTGTCATTCCTGCGGCGATCGCTAAAGGAAAATTCCAAGGGGAAATTACAACGGCAATTCCGCGCGGTTGATAGATATAGCGGTTAGTTTCTCCGGCGATATCGTAATTAAAACCTGCGTCTAATTTTTCCATTTCCGCAGCGTAATAGTTGCAAAAATCGATCGCTTCGGAGACTTCCCCATCGGCTTCTTTTACGGGCTTACCTACTTCTAAAACTATCCAGGCGGATAGTTCGGCGCGTCTTTGTTCCATCAAATCGGCAGCGCGTCGCAATATCCCCGCGCGCTCAGTTACTGGTGTTTTGCGCCACGCGGGAAAGGCAGCTTTTGCCGCCGCCATTGCTTCTGTTGCTTGTTCTACCGAAATTAGCCCAACTTTGCCAATAACTTCACTGTAGTTAGAAGGATTCACCGAATCAACGATTTGTTCTGTTTGCTGATATTCGCCGTTAATTAGCGGTAAATAATGCTTACCTAACTGTTGGCGGACATTAGTAAATGCTTGAATCGCCTTTTCTCTTAATTCCATGTCTGCATAGTCCGTATCTGACGCATTTGCAAAGCCTAAAGTATGTTTAGGCGCAGTGAGATTATGTACAACGGGAGGTGCTAAAAGCTCCTCTACCGGGCGTTCTTCCATACTTTGGCGCAAAAACGAGCTATTAGCTGTATTTTCGAGCGAACGTCGGATTAAATACGCCATTCCGGGCAATAGTTCGCCATAAGGACAATAAACGCGCACTCGATGCCCTCTAGCTACCAAAGCCGAGGCTAATTTGTCTCCCATGCCATACAATACTTGCATTTCAAAGCGACGGCGGGGAATATTTAGGGTTTCGGCGATCGCAATTGCCAATGCTTGACTGCGCACGTTATGGCTACCAATTGCTGAATAGACATACTCGTGATTTTCTAGCAATAACTGAGTAATGGTTTCAAAATTGGCATCAGTGGCGGCTTTATCGTTGTAAACTGGCTGCTGCCAATCTTTTTGCATTGCTTTGATGGTTTCTTGATCCCAATACGCGCCCTTAACTAGCCGAATTGTCAGGGGATAACCGCGCCCAGTAGCCCAAGAGATTAAATCTTTGGTATCTTGTTCGCTATCGCGTAAATAAGCTTGAATCGTCATCCCCACATCAGTGCGAGATCGAAACTCGTCTTCCATCAATAGCTTTTTCAATATTGATAGAGTTAAGTCTTTATAGGCGTATTGTTCCATATCAAAATGGACGCTTGCCCCTAATTCCTTGGCGCGACGTAATAATATGCGAATGCGATCGCTTACTCTTTTTTCACTACCCGTCGCATCTAGCGGATCGAACTGAGAATAAAAGGCTGTAAGCTTTACAGATACTTGAACTTGCGGTATCTGTTCGCCATCAGCGCTATCAATACTAGGGATCTGCGTCCACTTTTTAGAAGCTTCTACAAGTTGCGTCATTAGATCGAGATAGCGATCAAGATAATATTGCGCCTCAGCTTCCGTAATTACAGCTTCTCCCAGCAAGTCGAGAGTAAACGCCATTTTATTTTTGCGTAAACGCTCAATAGTTTTGAGCGCCTCTTTCATATTGTCGCCAGCAATATATTTATGCGCTAAAGTTTCCACCGCCGTAGAAACCGTTGTCGCCGCAACTTGTCCAGGAATTGAGTCAGGAGAAGCAAAATTGAGCAATCCTTTAAGAGCGGCGGGAAGTTCTACCGATTCATCTTGCAAATACTCTTGCATATGGGCGGCAATTTCTGGCTTATTGTGCAAAGCAGGTAAGCAGTCAATGAAGCGAAACAACTGCACCCGTAGGCCTGGATTGCTCATCGTCCAAGCTAGTAATTTATCATCCCAACGCATTTGATCGCGTAACGTAGTCAAAAACGAGCGATTCTCCCGCGTAGCAGCAAGGAGTTGTTTGGCGATTTCTTGAACTTTAGCTTCGTAGGTGTTTTTTTCTACTTGTAATACCACTATGAACTGACTCCCAGTTTTCGGCGCTTTAGACGAGAATTACTTATAATTTACTATTCTCTCTTTTCTAGTAAGGCTTGGGAGTATTGTTTTTGTTGAAAATTATTAAACGATCGCAAAAGTTGCCTATCTCCCTTCAAAAATAGACAAAACAAGTAACTATAAATTAATTATGCGGATGAAAGGACTTGAACCTTCACACCTTGCGGTACTAGAACCTAAATCTAGCGCGTCTGCCAATTCCGCCACATCCGCTTATTTGGCTTAACGATTGTAGCAAACATCTAAGGAAATTGCTACAAATATTACATTATTCAAAAAAAGGTTGTTTGTAACTACTAAAATATCAAGGCGATAATTTACTGTCCAGGACTACCCACTAGATAATAGTTGCAATTATTCTTCCCCGGCGCGATCGCGCCCGAAATTACTCGCAGGAGATAAGATTGTAATGTCGCCAATTAGTATTGATCGTGCGGCGTTGAGTAACTCTATCGACTAAATTATTGGGCGATCGCCTTATCCATCCAAAATCTAGTTATCCTAATTTTGTCGTCGCCTATTCCTAGCCTACGGACAGGAAAAAAATCTGCATTTTTTACAGTAAAATTGCCTCTAATCCCCGCGACTGCTAAACCATAAATTAAGTTAATTGACAAAAGGCTAATATTGTGTTATGGCTAAACCTGTAATCATGACCGTTGACGACGATCCAGAAGTCTTAAGAGCGATTGCTCGTGACTTGCAAAAAGAATATGGAGACAAATTTCGCGTCTTACGGGCCGATTCTGGAGCCACGGCCCTTGAAGCATTGCAACAAGTCAAACTCCGCAACCAGTCTGTAGCCTTGTTTCTAGTCGATCAACGGATGCCGCAAATGTCGGGAGTAGAATTTCTCGAACAAGCGCTGGAACTATACCCCAATACAAAACGCGCCTTACTTACAGCTTATGCAGACACCGATGCCGCGATTCGCGCCATTAATACTACGCAAATAGATTACTACTTGATGAAACCTTGGGATCCCCCCGAAGAAAAGTTGTTTCCCGTACTAAACGATTTGCTTGACGATTGGTTAGCAACCTTTCATCCTCCCTTTGAAGGTATCCGCGTGATTGGCAATCGCTGGTCGCCCCGTTCCCACGAGGTTAAAGACTTTTTAGCTCGCAATCAAGTACCCTATCAATGGTTAGATATTGAGTCATCAGAAGAAGCCCAACAGCTAGTTGATTTCGCGGCTTGCGATCGCCTCCAATTACCTTTGGTACTATTTACTGATGGCTCTAGTTTGTTGCAACCTACAAATATTCAAGTTGCCGAAAAAATTGGCTTGCAAACTCAAGCTGGGAACCCTTTTTATGACCTAATTATTGTGGGTGGCGGGCCTGCGGGTTTAGCGGCCGCCGTCTATGGCGCATCGGAGGGGCTAGATACCGTAATGATCGAACGAGAAGCCCCTGGAGGACAAGCGGGGACAAGTTCGCGGATTGAGAACTATTTAGGCTTTCCAGTGGGTTTAAGCGGGGCAGATTTGGCACGACGGGCGGTGACTCAAGCACGGCGCTTTGGGGTAGAAATTCTCACTCCCCAAGAAGTAAAAGGAATTCGCGTAGAAGATCCTTATCGTTTTGTGCAGCTACCCGATGGTAGCGAAATTAGTTGCCACGCCTTGATATTAGCCCTTGGTGTATCTTGGAAACGCTTAGATGTACCGGGACTCGAAAAGTTGACGGGTGCAGGGGTGTACTATGGTGCAGCCCAGACTGAAGCAATCTCTTGTCAAGGAGAAGAAGTTTACATTATTGGTGGGGCAAATTCTGCCGGACAAGCGGCGATGTATTTTTCTAAATATGCCAGCCAAGTAACAATATTAGTCCGGGGTGAGTCTTTGACTAAAAGTATGTCCCAGTACCTCATTGACCAAATTAACGAGACACCAAACATTAAAGTAATGGTGCATTCTAGTGTTACTGAGGCAAAAGGTGAAACCAGCTTAGAAGCTATTTCTATTGCTAATTCTCAAACGGGCGAAACTCAAACAGTACCAGCTACTTCCCTATTTATCTTTATTGGTGCAGTCCCGCGTACAGATTGGCTAGATGGTGTTATAGAAAGAGACAATCGCGGTTTTATCTTAACAGGACAAGACTTGAAACATAACGGAACTCGTCCCAAAGGATGGACGTTAGAGCGCGACCCATTTTTATTAGAAACTAATATTCCTGGAGTCTTTGCGGTGGGCGATGTTCGCCATAATTCTGTTAAGCGCGTGGCTTCTGGTGTTGGTGAAGGTTCGATTTGCGTTCAATTTGTGCATCAATATCTGAGCAAAGTTTTGTAATAGTTGGACAGTAGACCTTCGGTGCAAATAAAAGCAGTCTATTGTTTTAGGTAAAAATGTTTTTCTAAGTCAAAGTGCCATGCTACACGATCCAAACCAAACTACATTATTTCCCAAATTACCGGAGGGCGCTTTGCAGCAAATGCAAGAGCATGGTACAGAAATTTCCTTGGCGGCGGGAGAAATTTTATTTGCTGAAGGTGAGGAAAACTACGGCTTTCACGTTGTTTTAGACGGCGAAATTGAAATTACTAAAGTAGTGGGTAATGAAAAAAGATTGCTGGCTATCCACCATCGGGGTGAATTTATGGGGGAAGTGTCGATGTTGAATCATGCAGCATCCATTGCCAGCGCCCATGCTACTATTGCTAGTCGCGTCCTCCGCATCGAAATAGCTGCTTTTAAACGACTGCTAATTGAATGCGCCTCGGTTGGCGATACAATTTTGGCGGCAATGGTGGGGAGAACTATCGATGTAGAAGGGCAACTAAGACAGCAAGAAAAACTAGCCGCCTTGGGTAAAATGTCCGCAGGTTTGGCTCATGAATTGAATAATCCCGCCGCCGCCGGAAAACGGGCAGCAAATGCTTTGAAAGAGCGCTTTAATAGCTTGCAAACTTTAACAGTGCAGTTAAATCAGCATTGTTTAACTACAGAACAATTAAAATTTTTGGCAAAGGTGCAGGTTGAAGCAATTTCTTACCTTGCTAATTCCCATCGTTGCGATCCTTTAACGCAAAGCGATAAAGAAGACGAAGTTACCGAGTGGTTAGAAAACCATGATGTAACTAAAGCTTGGCAACTTGCTCCGACGCTCGTAAACTTCGGCATAGATTCGCAAAAATTAGCGGAGATTAAGGGCAATTTAGACAGTCAATCTCTTAACGATGCCCTAATTTGGTTAGAGGCAAATTTGGCTACTTCGGGACTAATTAACGAAGTTGAGCAAAGCACTACGCGAATTTCGGAGTTAGTCAAAGCCGTTAAAGGCTATACCTATATGGATACTGCGCCTTTGCAGGAAATAGATATTCATGAGGGAATAGATAATACTTTACTGATACTGAGTCATAAACTTAAACAGGGAATTGTCGTAACCAAGGAATACGATCGCACTATTCCCCTGATTAATGCCTATGGCAGCGAACTTAATCAAGTTTGGACGAATTTAATTGATAATGCGATTTATGCTATGGGTGGTAAAGGCGAACTAAAAATTCGCACCGTTAAAGATAATAATAGTGCGATCGCCGAAATTGTCGATAATGGGGCAGGTATTCCCCCAGCTATTCAATCGCGGATTTTTGAACCATTTTTTACAACTAAAGGTGTGGGAGAAGGAACAGGTTTAGGCTTAGAAATTGCTTACCGCATAGTTGTAAATAGACACGGCGGCAATATTTACTTTGAGTCTAAACCTGGCAAAACTTGTTTTAGAGTGCATTTACCGATTACAGCCTCAGAAAAGGGCTAAGTTTTGGGTGGTTGAATTTTGCTTGATAACTTATTTGGGTGATGGGTTAAGGGTTATTGATTCACAAAGAGCAATTATCGCAATGACCGCAGTGCATATTTAAGGCTTCAGGAGCAAAACCGAAGGCATTTAGTAAAAATTGCCAGCGACAAAGTTTAGTTGTTAAGTATTTAACCATTTGTTGAGCGGCGGGAAATTGAGCGGGGGGTTGAATTTTTACTGGTGGTTGAATTTGGTAATGAAATGGATCTAAAAAGTCTAATTGGTTAGCGCTGGAAAGTAGAGATAGCGCGATCGCATTTTCTGGATTTACTTCGCCTTGAATTGGTAGTTTTTGGGCTAGTTTTTGGGCGTTGGTGTAGTGCGATCGCATTTTCTCCTCAAAAAACCTCTGTCTTTGTTTATCTTCTGGATCTAGCCATCCTGTCGGTTCGCTAACGAGCATCAACGCGATGCTAAGCTTTCCATCTCGTCCCGCGCGTCCAATTTCCTGCACGTACTCCGATAGCAATAATGGCGCGTGAAAATGAACCACCCAACGAACGTGAGGCTGATTTATTCCCATTCCAAAAGCGGAAGTACAAACAACGAAAGGTATTTTGCTACTTAACCAACTATTTTCAATCTCTCTACGTTCTTCGGGACTTAAACCTGCATGATAAGCGGCGGTTTTATAACCCAAATTATCCAACCATTGAGCTAAATTTTCGCTATCTCGGCGGGTTCGCACGTAGATTAACCCGGTTTGCTCTGGATTTGTTTTAATGACATTCAATAGCTGCTGTTTGC
>QQTW01003184.1_pt1 | contig 12074 bp, 14 predicted proteins | sample 1904831 | NCBI WGS metagenome assembly QQTW01 (sample SAMN09435610, study PRJNA476489) | Subsurface metagenome, whole genome shotgun sequencing project. | reverse complement strand
ATGCCCCCACTGCTGGTACGCGGAGGCAACTTTTCACAGGTTGTGGAACCCACATGACTACAGCAGTGAATGCCCTGAACAATGCGGGGGTTACTAATCAGGAATCATTGACCCATGCATGGTAATCTGGGCAATGTGCCCGCATCCCGTATGGACGCAGTGTGTTCACAAGCAAACCCAGCTGCTTTGAAGTATGCAGACTGCTGCTGCACCCTCTGAAGCTGGCGCTTGATGCTGCTCATCTAGCGCAATCACGGGCTGGTCAAGCATGATCAGGTGTTTATAGTGGCGGGCCTTTCACGAAGCGAGGCGTGCAGCATGCAAGGCGAGGCCTTGTTTGTCTAGACAAACGTAAAGACAGTTCAAGGCACACACATTCAATGCATCAGAGTCTGTTATTTTGTGCCTGCAGCTGCGCATGGTGGATGACTGGCCTGATGAGGGCTACTTCATGTCAGCTCTGGAGGCCTTTGTGACGCGTACCTGCTACGCCAATGCAGCAGGTATGTGTGTAGTAGCTGGTGTTCATGCTGTGCATGCCACTGATTGGGGAGGGTTCCTTCTGTGAAGTCGTGCATGCGGCCGTCTCTGAAAGCGGAACGTATTACTGACTGTAGTGTGTAACTTTGATACGTGACACCTGCACCGTGTTACTCAGCCTCACTGCTTTGGCTCAGATGGCCTCGCTGGCAGATCCCCAAACTCATTCAGCAGCCTTCACATAAATGCGAGGTGAGGTTTGCGTATATGCAGGTGATCACCTTGTGGGGTGGGCAAATGCCTCAGTGCGGGACACCACAGAGCTACCTCACCTAAGCCCTGAGCAGGAGGCTAAGGGCGTTGTCAGAGAGGACCCCATTGAAGCAGCGCTGCACCCCAAGCATCGACGTCAGATGGCATCAGCATCCATGCAGGACCAACCGAGCAGCGCAAATGCTGAACAAGCCCACGTTGCTCCAACACATAGCGGTACAAGTGCCAGGGCAAGCTCGTCACACCAAGCAGCTGAACAAGTCCAACAGCGAATTGACTCACCACGTGATCAGGAGGACGCTGCTACTAGTACGCTTGATGCATCCCGTAGGAAGTCCATATCGCAAGAGGATGCCTCGCTGCCTAGTACTAGACAGAACAGCAGCGGAGGGGAGCCAGTGAGGACAAGTAGCGGCACGTTTGCTTCAGAAGCAGATGCCAAACTGGGCCCAGCTATTAGGAGCAACATGGAGAGTGCTGCAGGACCCAGCATGTCGAGCACACACCAGCATATGTCTAGCACGGCACTTGAAGATAGTACTTCTAACAGTGATCAGCAGCAGTCATCTGTAAGAGGGGGGCGACATGGTTTGTACATGCTGGAGCGTCTGAAACGGCTGCCCTGGCGGCGGATAGATGTATGCTTCAGGGACACAAGCGTGCCATACTTTGCGCACAACAACATCCAGGTGACGCGCAAGTGGCTGAACTGGGTTGGTGCAGCTGTATGTGAGCACCTGGCGATGCAGATTGCTGCCATGGAGAAGGACGAGAGGATACAGCAGCTAATGAGGAAACGCTGAGTTCTGTTAGGGACATCATACCTTGTGTGTTTTGGGTTAGTATGGTTGCTGGTGCTTCCCCGTAGGATAGCATAATGACACAGTGACACAATCAACCTATGCTAACTCAAAAGCTGTAATGATGAGGACAACCTCATACAGCAACTGATGCAGAGACCTGGCGTGCTAGGTGTATTTTGTACCTGATGTCTGTGGGTCTGAAGAGATTCATCGAGCTTTCTGGTAGGCTAGCATACTTATGAACCAGTGTGGGTATGTTACTGCCATCTTTGTCCTCAAGAAAGAACTGGGACCCTGTCCTGGCCAAGAAGACATTCACAAAGGGCCGGGCTGCTGCCTGCAATGCTTTCTGAATGGCAGGACCGGCCAAGGGTATGTCCCCAGTCCAACCAATAAATGGAAGCTGCAGGGTGCACCCAGTTGTGTGCAAAACATATGCACACACGAGGCTGGTGGTCACTGTAGGCAGCGCAGCTCTGCTCAAGTAGTCACAGCGCACATGCCTAACGCTGGGCTGCTGCCTGCACTTCCCCATGAATTCCCCACTCCAGCCGATGCAAAAGTCCAGCAGCTCGTACACGTTGTGCACCACCCTGTCCTTACATCATAAACAGGCTGCTGGTCTGTGCAACCACAGTAGCCCTGCTTATGCACATGCAGCAGATTGCATCAGCTTGGCTCCTGCCTGCATTGCCTTGCAAACAGCAAGGCCAGCCAGTGGCATGTCCCAGGTGCAAGCAGTCAAGGCACTGCATCAGGCACCCAGTGTGTACAAGTCTATCACCCCACAGACCAGCTGCTTATGAGTGCAATGAAGCATCCAGACTGCTGCCGGTAGAAAGCATCTGTGCAGGGCACGGCTGTTGCCTGCACTGCGGCAGGCACGCCGAGCTGCACAGCAACTGGGATGTGTGGAGACTGTAAGGTGTCATACGGTGCAGAGCCAGTCCCACACACACACAGCAAAGCACCACGTCTGCACTCACAACGAAGGGCCATGCATATACAAGGGAGTCCAGTGACCTCTGCAATGGCTCCAGCGTTCCAGACCCAGGGTAGGCCACTACGCTGAAGTGTCCAGAAGTTACAAATGCGCACCCTGATGTCAGCTTTCACACCCACAAACCGCAGATCAAGTGCCAGCGGTTATCAAGCGGCCTTGTCACCTGTGCAGGAACCCTCAGCACCCCAGCTCAGTTATAGGTCACTGTGCAGAAGTGTGCACAGCTGACAAATGCACACTGTAGCGTCAGCATTACACTTTACGGGTCATTGCCAGCAGGCAACGAGGGCGTAGTCACCTGTGCAGGGCCCTCAGCGTCGCAGCCCAGGTGTGGGGAGGCCAGTGTCACAAAGTGTGCAGGTTGTAGGCCAGCCAGCAAGCCTGTGCTGGGGTCATACAGCTTGCCTGCAGCACACATCGGCTGTGGCACAGGTCACCCTTGCCAGCACGCGTGGGCTCATACAGGTTATTGCACTGGCCACGCTTGCTAGCACACGTGGCCAGGTGGCCAGAACTGTGCAGTTTGCAAGCCAGGCATCATGCCTGTGCCAGGCTCATACAGCTTGCCTGCAGTGTAAGAGTGCATGTATCGGCAGCTGTTGCTCCGGTGTCCATGCAAAGTGGCATGACCTTGCGGATACAGACGCCTTGACAAGCACAACAGACTGCTTGACAAAGAAAGATGCTTTCACGCGGAACACACATACACACCTGATAACCACTTCCTGCATGATGAATAATTGTCGTGAATAATAAAAGTAGCAAGCCTGCTGTCCCACGACAATACAAAGTTGATCACCTTCGGGCAGCTGTGTATGCAAAGAAGACACATGCTGACAGCATGGTGCCTACTTTCACTGCAACGCTTGCGGCTACATACCTGCTGCATACCTGATGAGCAGGCCTCCCATCGAATGCCCAATCAATGACATTTTCTGCAGACTGGGGTACTTGGCAACCTCGGCCCATATCTCCTCAGCTAGCCGTTCCCCGCAAACATCGATGCCATCAAACGTCTGCACATCAGGTGCACATGGAACCCAGCAATGCTGTAGCTGCTTGGTGAGTGAGTTATACGGCTGAAGCACATGGTGCTTGTATATTTGGGACATGCATTCAGCAGCACACATGCCCATTGCAGTCTATGGCAATCCAGGCAGCGGTGGGGTTGATACAGCTCATCACATCATCAGTGTGGTTCAGTGTCAGCAGACCTTGGGGTGTCTGCTCAATCTGTACGATGTTGCCTATAGGTTGCAGAGAAAGACAACGGTTCAACTTGACCATCAGCAGCGACCTCTACGGTGCCTCCAAGAGCCTGTGCAGGAGATGTTCTGGCACCCTTTGGTGGCGTTGGCCTTGGTGTCAGCAGCAGAGGTACCAAAAAAAGCTTGTCACAGGGCTGGTAGCCCACTGAAGAGTCCACTGACCTGCATGAGGCTATTGGCATTAGAGGCCACAACCAGCGTGTGTTGAGTAGCCAGGACTTGCTGCAAGCTCTCTGTCACAGCGCTCCAGTTTGTGGCCTTGCCAAACAGCCTGCATGCATTTCCGGTCCTAGGCAAGCCAGACAGAAAAAACTCCCTGCTACACAGATGGTGCCTATAGCAGTTACACATAGCATGCTTTCGCCGTCGTAGTTGTCGTGGCCAGCAACCACTGTGCCTCACCCTGTATGTATGAGGATGTTAGCCTACTTTGCAAGGTATTGCTGACAGCTTCACTAACAAAGCATACAGACAAATATCAGCAACAGCATGTAACATGCAGTGGACCTCTAGGCATACCCGTTCACCAATACGATAAGGTGCTGCTTGCTGCCTGGTTCAACCTGCAACTCTTCCATGATTGGAGCCAGATCAGGCTGTGGCGTTGCTGCCACAGAAAGCTTGCTGCTGCAAGCTGGGAAATACAACTGTAAAGTGTGTGAGCTGCTACTGGGGAGCTGAGTGCTGTGGCGCCATACCCTTGTCCAGGGCAGGACAGGATGACTGTAGTGCAGTGTATTATTAGAGCAGGCGGTCAGCATGCCACTTGTGTGGAGCATCCCGTGCGGCTAAACTCCGAAAGGCCTTTAAAAGGGTTTGACTGAAACCTGCTTACCCTTCGGAATATTGAGAGGAGAGCACGCGACCCTGTCACTCTGCCGTACCTATTGCTTCCGTGGCACCGCAGCCTGTTCGCTTTGCAGGACGGTAACGACAAGGGCCCTCCGTTAGGGTTGAGAGTTGTGTAACGACTGTTTAGTGAGACCTGCACCTAAGCGAACAAGCATACACACCTGGTAACTCGTGTTATCCCTTCACGCATCGATCTTGCGTGATCAGACTGTGCCCTAACCGTTCCTCAGCCCAGGTGACCCAGCAGTTTTATATGTGCAGCCAGCTTAGCAGATGGCTAAGAACAGGCCCTTCGGTGACTGTACTGCAACAGTGAAAAGCACCGGTAGCCACTGCACAGCAGCTGCCAAGGGGCCAGATGGTTTGTGTGACATCCACAACAGGCAGTCACCCTCTCGAGAACAGCAGCAGGGCACACAGATCCCAGTGGAAGCTGTTGCAGCAGTACTGGAACTTGGTCCTCTAGGTCAAGGAGCAACGCAATGGCAAGACAGCTCACAACCACAGCCAGCTCATGCACAGCAGCTGCTGCACCAGCAGCGTCACTCCACACCTGCACAGCAGTCAACCTCTGGAGGGTCACAAGCTGATGCTCCTCCTCGCTGCAAAGGCTTTGTGAAGGCGACTGGCGAGCGGTGCTCACACCCAGGGAAGCCTGAACATCAGGGGTTCTGCGGGCACCACAAGGGGCAGGCTGATGAGTTGGCAGTCCTGCAGCCACAGCTACCAGGACATGAAGGTTCAGCAGGTAAGAGGGTACTGCAGCCTATACTGTACCACTTGGTTGAACACGTCAGATTGCAATGCTCCATTATGCAGTCATAACTCGATAGACTGGGATGAAACGCCATCTGCCATAAAATTGTACCAGTCACAGCCATGCACACTGCGGTTCTGCATATTGATGCACACGCTCAGTGGTTCCACTTGCATCAGCACAGTGAAGCTGGTGCTTTATGGTATGCTGATAGGCATCTGCAGCTGAATTTAGTGTTTGGCTGAAAGTGCTAACCAAAGCAGAGCTGGCAGAGCTGTGTGGGTTCCAGGGTTCCCATACAGCCACAGCAACACAGACTGTGTTCATGCTGTACTACGCTACGTATTTCAAAGCCATATGCATTGCATCCCTACGTGGCTTGTTGAGACTACATGACTTGAGCTTGCATTGCCACACTGGTTTGCACATCTGCAGGCGAGGTGGGCAGTGTGCGGCTGCAGCTGCTGACCCATGCAGAGCTGGCAGAGCTGTGTAGGTTCCAGGGGCTGCAAGACACTGGCAGCAAGGCAGACTGTGCGAGCAGACTACAGCAAGCACACCTTGTCTTGAATGAGCTCAGTCAAGAGCAGCTCGCAGCTGTCTGTGACGCTGAATGCATCAGCAGCAAAGGCACTGCGGCGCAGCTTGTGCAGCGGCTATCCAGCAACAAAGCAGGTGTGCCTGCAAAGTTCACTGGTGATATTCTTCACGTCGGTTACTGTCATATCAAGTTGAACTGTGTGAAAGGCTCTGTACGTGGGAAAACCACAAAGTTTTCAACTTTTAACGCTGGGATCACACAAGTTTCCTGCTTGATCTGGGGGTGCACGGCAGCTTTGCTTGACTCTCCCGCTCAAGACAGCAACAGCCAAGTGCTGTCAGTGGGATGCTGTCTTGGGCTAGATTGCAAGGTAGCTGCACATTGTTGAGGTTGCCTTCACCGGATGTGGCCTGCATTACCAGACTTGCATCACTGTTACTTTGCCCCCATACATATGATTCGTCTCTGTGGCCACAGCCTTTTGGCTGCTCAGTCACTTGGTGTGCAACCTGCACTGCTGTTAAAGGAAGAAGCATCTCATGCATTGTGTCAATCAGAGGGCAGCATGCACAGACAAGAGTTGCTGCCGCCCATCTAATTACACTACATCTCACTGCTGTGTGCAGCACAAGCATCGCCTGTATATGCTGGGAAGCAAGGGGAAGCGCAGGACGAGCACAGCAGTGGCATTGTTGTCATGCTCTCATACCTGAACACTGCTGTATGCAAGGCAAGCATCCCACTTTTATGCTGCAGATGCAGCAGCACAACGCAGAGCAGTGTGGTTGCTGTCACACAATTGATGCACTGCTGTGTGCAGGGCAAGCACCCCATGCATACGAGTCCAAAAGGAAGCAGCGTGAGGCCAAGACCCAGCAGCTGCATGCCCAGTTGCAGGGGCTACAGCAACAGCCAGACAAGGGCGCCATGGTATGTTGCCTGGAGGTCCTTTGCTGCACACATGTCACACATCTCACTTGGGCAACACTCCTGCCTTCAACAAGAGTGATTGAATAGCCGCTGCTTCAGAAGGTGGAACTAGTGTGTTGGTGCTATGTTTGCACCAGTATTGTGTTAGTCCTGCACACCGTGAACTGCATTGCTTGGCAACGGACAGAGAAGGGGCCAACGTAATGCTGCCTGGAAGTTCTTGTCAGTGCGCATGTCCTGAGCAGCGGCTGTTGGACAAATCTGTTGATGGGGTGTCTGAGATGTGTCTGCAGGCTGCTCGTACAACAATGTGTAGGTATATCCAGTCTGTAAGATGGCTCCCTTCCGACCTGAGCACCATTCGTGCCAATGCAGAGCCGAGCACAGTTCAGAAAGCTCCTGCAGGGCCTGGGGCTTGTAGAAGAGGACCAGGATGTGTACCACATCATCGCATCTGATCACGGCGGAGCCGATCACGTCAGCAACTACCACTTCTTGCAGGTATGGCCTTCCATGTCGTGAGCACTTGATTGCTAGGTAGCAGAACATGTCTGGTGTGGCTGTTGGCATCATGTGTCAGGCACCTGTGAAGCCCAGCGTGTAAAGGACATCTGGTGCCTTGACGACTTCCCTCACATTTCAGTTGTCTCAATGACAGAAGCCTCACAGCGGTCATTCGCGAATGGCACCTGCCCGCAGCAGTACAGACTTCTACCACGTTGGTAGAAGTCTAACCTGAAGTCTGACATGAAGTCAGTGCTGTCACGGTCCCTGTTCATCGTTCACTGTTCACTCTAGCTGAAGCAAACAGGCATACAGGTCATTTGCTATCTGCAGCAACTGCCAGAACTGCGGAATCCTGCTTGTTTGTTCTGCAGAACCGTGCCTGGAACAGAGCAATTGGAGCCAACTATGACTACATCAACTGCTACTTGGCAGGCATTCAGAAGGTGAGCCTTAGGGCTACTGGTGGTGGGCTTTACAATAGCTTCTGCATTGGCTTGTGCATTATACACATGCAGGGTGCGTTGGTTATGCCAATGTGTGTATTGCGATCTGCACAGCCTCTGCAGCACCTAGCAGCATGACCGAGCAGCACAGGATGTGACTGCTGCAATAGTTGCGTTATGCGTCTGCCTCACGATGCAGCAAGTGCCCTTGCAGCGCGTCATTCAAGCCCCTGCTGTTGCACTGACGCCTGACTCATGATGCAGGCTGAGAAAGCAGTAGAGGTGAGTCGGCGTATGGGCAACACCAAGGGCCAGTTGTATGATGGGCCCAGTGCTGCAGAGCTGTACCACAGAGGCGAGGAGCTCATGCGGCACATCAGGCAGCTTGGCAGAGATGCACGCAGGGAGGAAAATATGGCCAGGGCAGCCTTTGAAAGGATGGGCTTTTGATCAAATGGTCAGCATTTAGTGATAGGGGCTTGGAACCGCTAGCCTTGGATCAGCTCATCACCCCTAATCAATAGAGCACCAGCCATGGCCTGGCAGCCTTCTACATGTTTATCGAGAGGCAGAATGCAAACTTTGAGGTGCACACCATTGCCCAGAAGCATACAAGTCGACCGCATTTGACAGAAGTGCAAGATGCTTGTACAGACAGGAGCCTTGCCTCAGCCCTGGATACATTGTTACCCTCACAAGGTGACTGTCGTCACACAGCAGCGATTCAAGCTGGTTGTCAAGCTTGCTGTTGCTTCATCTGCCCCCTTCATACACAGTTGGTGTTGAGCCGCCCGTGAACTAAGCAGCTCAGCATAGACCCAGCACAACCTCATAGCGACAGCTTCTGTGACAGTAAGACGCAGCATGCTGGTCTACAGACCTGCAGCTTGCCCCTGTCAGCCTGTACCCTGCCTCAACCTCAGCTTGCACATTGACTGTCAGCCTCACATGGTATATGCATGGTGAGCCTTGCTAGTCTCCTAGTTGTACAGCACATAACAGAATCGACACCCAATGATGCTAGGCGGTACACCTTATTTATGACAGCACAGTATGACAGCTGTACGATGATATACATGTTACGTGAATAAAGTCACTATCTGGGAAGTTCCAATGCGATGGCTCCCAGATACCCTTGCCTATAGTTGTTCAAGATTCGTTGCCCGGCAGTTTCCATGTGACCATGAAAAGTGTTGTCAGCCAGTGCAGCAACGTAGTCTTCCCCAGACATACTGTCTACAAAGTCAATCTGTAAGCGTTCTTTGAGCTTGTCCATGGCTACTTGGCTGTGAGGAAGTGTCCTTAGGCACTCGAGCAGCGCTGCTGCAATCAGTGAGTCTACATATGAGGCCTCGCCAATGTCATTGCATACTGCCAGCCTCTGTGCAGCTATCTGGTCAGTGAAGGACAGAGGCAGCACTCCTGCAACAGCACAGATCCTTTTTCTGCTCTACCAGACTAATTGTTCACATCATGAGCATCTTATCCGCTACAGTCAAGCATATGGCACAGCATGGTAGGGTGCAGTCCTTGTTGCAGATGCATAATACCCTATCAGGTTTGAACATGGCAACTTGCATTGCCAGCGCGTTCCAAGACAAGTCAGAAGCTACGCTATCAGGCCCCCCTTACACACATACATATCAAAACACAGTTAACTCAAAGCATTCCAAGGGATGCTAGTGTTCTACAGGTGCAAGTGTGCAGAGTAGCAAGGAATGGCAACTTTTACTGACCTGGGGCGTCCAGCATGTCCAGGTTGCCTTCCATCTTAACCCACTTGAGCTGCCTTGTGACGCCTGGTTTGGGTGCACTTTGACAGACCCGCTTGTTAAGTAGCCTGTTTATAAGGGCCGACTTGCCCACATTGGGGAAGCCCACCACCACTGCACGGATGGGTCGGGGCTTCAAACCTCGTGCTTTGCGTCTGTCATTGATGTCTGTGCCAAAGTGCTGTGCTGCTTTGCTGACCTGCAAGTTTGTAGCTGATGCTTTGCTCAGGGGTATTCATGCTCATGTCCGAATGTTAGGCATACATGTATGGGTGTGCTGTCATCATGCATCAGAGCATGTGAGCTTATCCTAAGTGTGCTCACGCAGTCTGGATCAAGGCAAGGAACATCTGGGCTCCCAGTGATACAACCAGCATGCCGATAGGCTTGTTGTGGTCATGATGGACCCCATGGTGAATGAGCCAAGATCATCATCGACAGTAGCTGAGTGCAGTTCGCAGTGATGACAAATACAGCTCCAACAGATCCGCTTACGTGGCAACAGCTGCAGACCTCTGCCGACAAGGACAATGTACCACAAGGTTGCAAACCAAGCATGAACAAAAGCAGGAAGAAGCTACTGCTATGCTACCTCTCACACTCCCACACTGCAACTCTCAGGGAGTTACATACCTTTGTAACTCCAGTGCCGTCGTTGGCATTAGTCCAGTACACGTGCTGCCCCTGCCGGGCAAAGTGATCCGTCCACAGGCGCTTGTCTTCTGCACTCACCATATCTGACCGGTTCAGCACCAGCAGTCGGGGTTTGTTGTGGCACCACTGGGGTATCTGAGGGTGGCAGGTAGAGCAGATGATCCTGCAAGTACGGTAAGTGGCCTATCAGATGGTCCTTCAGCACCAAGATAACAGTCACATGAACCAAAGCTACACCTGGTAGGCCCAACCACAAGGGCGAAGCGCCAGCTTTGGGTCCCTGTTCGCAGGATCAGCTAGCAAAAACAACCTTACATCAGATAGCAAGCTGATATCAGCAACATATGGCCACATAAACAAACAGGATGGCAACAAGCACCCCACAGCATATTGCAGGCTACCTACACCTGAGCACATAAAGAGAATATATTGATAACAGATGACCATGCCCAATGTTTAGGGGCACGCTACCAGGGGTTGTGGAGCCCTATGAGCTTCCTCACCACCAGACCGTGCTAGGTTCTTCACCAGGCTATGTGTAGCTGAAAAGCAAACATACACAGGTATTTGGCGAATCTTGGCGGCTCCTGGGTATATAGCATGCTCAAAACAGCACTTGCCTGGCATCCCTGACTTCCAGCACCACATCTACCAGCTTGAGCTGCTCCTTCAGTTGGCGCTCAGCTCTGGCAATGTGCCCTGGGTACCATTGCACCACTCCGCCCTGGATACATTCAGCCGCAACTCTACATGTCGTGCATGGATTGTCAATGGGTGTCTGTGACCTTGGAACCATTGACTAGCCCCGGCATGCCTCGCACACATTGCTGCTTTGCCTGATCATGCTGCCTGACAGCTTTATTCCAGAGTCCAAAGCCTCCACAACATGCAGGTGCAGGTACAGCAGACTCTCTTCATAAGGCTGACAAGTGCGGCGACTTGCGCTGTTTGCGAGGACAACTTTGTGCAATAGTGCTGGGAACCACTTGTAGAGTGTGCAGCGGAAACCACCTCTGTCTCTGCAGACACCCTCAATCTAGGGTCACACCTGAGGGTGACCCTACAGGGAACAGACCGTGTTGTTATTTGGCAGTAACTTCACAGTGTTGTCACCTGCAAGCTGGTATCTCTTTCTGGCTGCAAATCCAGGCTGTCCTCCACAATTGCCTGCAATGCCTGCAGAGGCCACCCGTGCTCAGGCTTGCAACCAAGCGACAAGCTGGGTTGGCATAGGTAGCAACAGAACCCTCAAACCATACCTGACACCTGGGTCCCCTGTATATGCTATGTGTTACTGGTCTAGACAGCTGTTGAGCATGTTGACCCCAGTTACCCAAACAGTGACTGCCAGCCACAGACTTGGGAATGGGACCGGCATGTGTACAGGGTGGCAAGCGTGACAGCATATAACAAGTAGTACTAGACCGCTCACGAGGTTAAGTGCGTTCAGACTTTGACGACAAGTCCTTCTTGCGAACGGTAACAGTTACTGCAACAGGCGAAACGGTCAAGGCCCAGGGTCAACTTTGCTAGGTTGGAGGACCTGCAACCTGCAGCTACCTGCAATTTGTCAGCATCTGCTGCTGATGCTGTGACCACCTGAGCAATGCTGGAAGACAACCTCGTGACTGCCACTTCTCGTGCACAGACTGGCCTTGAGGAGCGAGTTGCTGGCTTGTACCAAGAATTAGCAGACCTACCCTTTGAGCAACTGCAACAAGAGTTGACTCTGAGGCGTGAGCTGCACGTCAGATACCTTCACGGAGGCTTGCACGGTCTGGTGGTGAGGAA
>QQTW01003183.1_pt1 | contig 12076 bp, 13 predicted proteins | sample 1904831 | NCBI WGS metagenome assembly QQTW01 (sample SAMN09435610, study PRJNA476489) | Subsurface metagenome, whole genome shotgun sequencing project. | reverse complement strand
AGGCTGAACCTGTCCCCGAACCTAGTGCAGGATTAGGTATATTGGCTCTTGGGGGGTTAGAGCATATCCCCGTATCTGTTAAGCAAGCATCAGTTACATTTGTAAAGCCGTATTTTGCAGGTTGGGCGATCGCCGAAGCAAATAACGAACTAACATCAAGATCGTAGATATCGATGCCGTAGCTTGTACTTAAAGTATTGAGGCTAGTGTCTAAACTCGAATTATGCAAACTAGTCAAAGTGCTGAGGTTGCTAGATTGAGGGCTATCGTTTGTTCCTGGAAGCTTACCCAAATCTGGTAAATTGACTATTAAAAAATTTTCCGCCCCAGATTCAGCAAGCGCCCCGATCGCACCTGATAAATTACTGACTGGTACGCTAGGATCAACTGCACCACCACCTAGATAATCATTTGCACCCGCCGAAATGATATAAAGAGCGTCTGGGTTAGCAATTGGGTTGGTTGCGTTAAAACTAGTAATCTGTTGTTCTAATCCTGGTAAGGGTGGAATGGGTAAGGCATCTGGAATGGGAATAGTATTACTGCTACCAGTAGTAGCGCCAGCAAAGGCGAGATTAGTAGAAGTTGCGCCCAAATCTTCTGTTAAATATTCTACCCACAGGCGATCGTTGGAAAAACGTCCTTGGCTGTAGGGAGGACTTGGGGGGATAGTCCCGCCTGTGGCATTGTAGAAATTGCCAGTATCAGAAAGACTATCGCCAAAAACATATAATTGCTGAAAATCTTGAGCAGTAGCTTGCAACGGGAACAGGATAGACGACAAAAATAAACCTGTAGCCAAAAGTTGTTTTTGCATAGTTGGGGTGGCGGGAGTTGCTACAAACTGCAAAGTGACGTATGTACCAAATTTAGTTTAGGCATTAAATCTCTTCTACTCAATTTAGCTATATTCAATGCCTAAAAGGTACTAAGTAGCATACAACACATCAATAATTTTTGACAAAATGTTTCGACCCGAACATGTATCGGAATTTTAGAGTGCTTGCTGCCACACAACTATGTTAAGTAACAATCTACAGTAACTCGCTAGGGATGCTGTAGATTTTTCTGGTAAATGCCTTGTTTTGTTTAGTCATATATGCCATAGTCCTAACTTAAGTTATTAACTACGGTAAATCGAGCGGATTGCCGTAGATTAAACAAAATACCCAATGCTTACTAATTTTTGAGGAAGCATAATTTGTTGAGTAGATACCACTGGTTCCTAAATAGCTTGAGTTGTCGTTGGAATTGGCTAAAGCAACGATGCTCTAAAATAGTTGAGTGCAGACACCAGGCGGCGCGCCAGTTGCGTATTTTTTTAAAGAAATCGCGCCATACTTTTGCTTTGTTATTTGCTACAAGTCTATGTTTGAGCGTAGTAGTATCTGCTTGCACGCCTACGGATTCGCCAAACGTGCAGAGCGATCGCACTATTACAAATACTAGTTCCAATCAAAGCGTTGAAAACAACACGATTCGGATTGGTTATCAAAAGTACGGTACGCTCAACATCCTCAAAGCCCAAGGGAGCTTAGAGCAACGCTTGAAGCCACAAGGAATATCCGTGCAATGGATTCAATTTCCAGCAGGTCCCCAATTACTAGAAGCAATGAACGCGGGCAGTATTGACTACGGACACACAGGCGAAGCGCCACCAATTTTTGCTCAAGCGGCGGGCGCACCTCTAGTATATGTTGCTCACGAGCCTCCCAACCCCAAAGGAGAAGCAATTTTAGTTGCTAAAGATTCACCAATTAAAGACGTAGCTGAGTTAAAGGGCAAAAAAGTTGCTCTAAATAAAGCTTCAAACGTGCATTTCTTTTTAGTCCAAGCATTAACAGCAGCAGGTTTGAAGTATAGCGATATTAAACCAGTTTTTCTCCCACCAGCAGAGGCACGGGCTGCTTTTGAGCAGGGAAGTGCGGATGCTTGGGCAATTTGGGACCCATTTTTTACAGCAGCGCAAAGGGCAACAGGAGCGCGAGTGCTGAGAAATGCAGAGAATTTAGCGGCGAATCGAGAGTTTTATTTAGCTGCTAAACCATTTGTTGACCAATATAGCGATCGCATCAAAGCAATTCTAGAAGAAACCCAAAAAGTAGATGCTTGGGCTAAAGCCAATCCTACAGAAGTAGCAAAGCTGCTTTCGCCACAGTTGGGAATTGATGTGCCGACTTTGGTTGAAGTTTCCCAGCGTCGCCCTTATGGTGTCCAACCAATGCAGAGTGAAGTTGTTGCTTATCAGCAGCAAGTAGCTGATACGTTCTTCAAATTAGGATTGCTACCCAAGCAACTAGATGTCAAACAAGTAGCGCAAGTATCGGAAAAGTAGTTCGTTCGTAGTTGCGCTTCAGCGCTAACTGCTAACAGAGGTGCAAAAGAGCAATGAAGAATTTTTTACTTATGCAAGATATTTCAGCAGGAGACAACAAATGCAACTACTTTGGTTTATTCCAACTCACGGCGATGGACGCTATCTCGGCACAGCAAACGGAGGACGAGCAACAAATTTTCCTTATTTGCGGCAGATTGCCCAAGCTGTAGATGACCTCGGTTATACAGGGGCTTTGTTGCCTACAGGACGCTCTTGCGAAGATGCTTGGGTTGTAGCTTCAACTCTTGCGGCTGTTACCCAAAAGATGCGTTTTTTAGTAGCGATTCGCCCTGGTTTAATGTCGCCTGGAGTAGCGGCGCGAATGGCAGCAACCTTTGATCGCTTGTCTAACGGACGCTTGTTAATTAATGTAGTTACAGGTGGCGATCCGGTGGAGTTGGCAGGAGATGGAGTACATCTAAGTCATGGTAATCGCTATGAATTGACTGATGAATTTTTGACAGTATGGCGGGCGATTTCTGCTGGAGAAGACACTAACTTTAAGGGCGAATATTTCAACATCGAAGGTGGTAAACTACTGTTTCCCCCAGTACAAGCGCCCTACCCGCCTTTGTGGTTTGGTGGATCGTCTGCGATCGCTCAAAAAATTGCCGCAAAGCACGTTGATACGTACCTAACTTGGGGAGAACCGCCGCAGCAAGTAGCAGAGAAAATTGGTGCTGTACGCAGATTAGCAGCAGCCGAGGGACGCACTTTAAAGTTTGGGATTCGCTTGCACGTAATTGTCCGCGAGACGCAAAGCGAAGCTTGGGAAGCTGCCGAAAAGCTGATTAGTTATGTAGATGATGAAGCAATATCTTCGGCTCAAAAAGTCTACGCTCGGTTAGATTCTGAAGGACAACGGCGCATGACGCAGTTGCACAATGGTAGCAAAGAAGCGCTCTTAATTAGCCCTAATCTTTGGGCGGGAGTTGGTTTAGTGCGTGGTGGTGCGGGAACTGCCTTGGTAGGAGATCCCGAAACTGTGGCGGCGCGGATGTTGGAGTATGCAGACTTAGGAATTGATACTTTTATTCTCTCAGGCTACCCCCACTTGGAAGAAGCCTATCGCGTCGCCGAACTATTATTTCCACATTTGCCTTTAGAGAATTTACCTGTAGCCAATCAGCAAGTAATGCTCAGTCCTTTTGGCGAGATTGTCGCCAATCAAAGTTTCCCTAAATCGCAAACGGCTCAATTAACTGTGGATTAAGTAGCAAGGAAGTAGTTTTATGCAGATAAGCAAGCGATCGCTCAATCAAGTAATACCTTGGATAGTACCAACACTGCTAATTATTCTTTGGCAGTTGCTATCCCAGTTTGGTTGGTTGCAAGCGCGGGTTTTGCCAGCACCAACGGCAGTAATTCAAGCTGCAATTACTCTAGCAAGTTCCGGCGAACTGCTGCGTCATATTATCACCAGTTCAACTCGCGCTCTTGTTGGTTTGCTAATTGGGGGTGGAATGGGGTTTATTTTGGGTTTACTAAATGGCGTTTTTCCAGTAGCAGAGAAACTATTAGATAGCTCAGTGCAAATGCTGCGCAATATTCCTCACCTAGCGATGATTCCTTTAATAATTGTTTGGTTTGGGATTGGGGAAGAAGCCAAAATCTTCTTAGTTGCGATCGGGGTAATGTTTCCGATTTATTTGAATACCTATCATGGCATTCATACCGTTGACAAAGGCTTGCGAGAAATGGGTAAAGTCTACGGACTAAAGCCCTGGGAACAGTTCTGGCAAATTATCTTACCTGGAGCTATGCCTTCGATTTTAATTGGTCTGCGCTATGCCCTAGGAATTATGTGGCTAACTTTAATTGTTGCCGAAACGATCGCAGCCGATTCTGGTATTGGATACATGGCAATGAACGCCCGCGAATTTATGCAAACAGATGTGATAGTTTTCAGCATTATAGTTTATGCCTTACTGGGCAAACTTGCCGATACCAGTGCAAAAGTTCTGGAAGAAAAGTTACTTCAATGGCATCCCAGCTATCAAATTGCTTAGGTAAAGAGGAATGACAGAGATTAGAGGCGCAGATTTGAAAGTGCTGGGTTTGAGTAAAACCTTTGGCAAGCAGCAAGTCTTACAAAATTTAGATTTAGCGATCGCACCAGGTGAATTTGTCTCTATTGTCGGTCGTAGCGGTTGCGGTAAAAGCACTCTATTGCGTTTGTTGGCAGGCTTGGAGCCTCCCACTACTGGGGGTATTTTAATCGATGGCGAACCATTGAGGCAGATCAACCACTCTGCACGGGTGATGTTTCAAGATGCTCGATTGCTAATGTGGCGACGGGTATTAGAGAATGTCGGGCTGGGTTTGCGTCACAATTGGCAAACAAAGGCACAATGGGCGCTAGAGCAAGTTGGTTTGAGCGATCGCGCCGGAGAATGGCCTGCTGTTCTTTCTGGCGGACAAAGACAACGGGTAGCTTTAGCAAGAGCTTTAGTCAGCCAGCCACGTTTACTATTACTTGACGAGCCTTTGGGTGCGCTGGATGCTCTAACGCGGATTGAAATGCAACGGCTAATTGCCAGTCTTTGGCAGGAGCAAAAGTTTACCGCACTGCTGATTACTCATGATGTAGAGGAAGCTGTAGCCCTAGCAGATCGAGTAGTGCTGATTGAATCGGGAAAGGTAGCAATGGATCTGGAAATTCCTCTTTCTCGTCCTCGTCATCGCGGCGATGCTGCTTGTGCGGCAATTGTAGAAAACATTTTGGAGCGGGTTCTAAATCCAGGCGCTACTCCCAACACAAATTTGTTTGCACTTAATGTAAGGAGTTTTTAAGATGACGAATATTTTAGCGATCGCAGGTAGCCCTTCTCACCCTTCTAAAACCTACGGAATTGTTGAGTATGCAAGTAATCTACTAGCAAAAGAAGGTTTCCACACAGATATTCTCTCAGTCCGCGATTTTCCAGCAGAAGATTTGATCTACGGACGCTACAACAGTCCTAATCTAGAACATCCAAAGGCATTACTTGCAAATGCCGATGGCGTAATTATTGCAACTCCCATCTATAAAGCGGCATACACAGGACTACTTAAAGCATTTTTAGATTTGCTGCCCCAAAAAGCGCTACTTGGCAAAGTTATTTTACCCATTGCTACAGGTGGGACGCTAGCTCATTTGCTAGCGATAGACTACGCTCTCAAACCCGTACTATCTGAGTTAGGCGCTAGACATTTATTGGGCGGTGTTTATGCCGTAGACAAGCAAATTTAATGGCTAGATGACGGGAAAGCCCAGCTTGATGAAGAAATTGACCAAAGATTGAGACACTCCCTACACGACCTGATAGAGGCTATACAAGCTCATTCGGGAGTCAAAGCATTGGCTCTTAACTGAAATAGGAGCTTGCAAGCTTGCAATTTATCACAGTTTGTATTGTTTGGGCTGTTGCTGGGCTTTAATACTGGTAATGTTTGTTAGGGGAGTTGGGCATCTTACCTGGATGCTGTTGCTGACTGTTGTAATGCCTATGGAACGAACTCACGAAGCTTCGTGTCTAATTATGCTCGTCCTTAGCGTCGTTTTGCTCTCTAGGAGCAGTTGAGCAATACTCCATATTGATATGCTGAAGAGCGATCGCACCTTAGCTCAAACACCTGGAGATTAATAGTATGTTGTATTGGAATCTTGAGAGAGAATTGGTAGACGGCGAACCCTTATTTTTCAGTCAAACCAAGCAATTTCAACACCCAAATCCGCCACAACCGACAATTAACCACATTTACCCTGAAATACCTGGCAGAAAAGTTAGTAGTGCAAAATATCAAAAGTAAGATATTTAATTAGCGCGCTCGCACTTTAACCAGTAATACTCCAATAATGGTTATAATATTAAACTTTTAACATAGAACTTTATTTGTGACGAAACAGTCATTTTGATATCTACTTTATCAAGGTTACTAGCATCTGCTACTATTTGTGGGCTGTCTGTTGCTACTTAGCATCAAACAAGTTAAAAACTATTTGTAAAATAAAGATTTGGAGGAGTTGATGTTGAATATCGACGTGCAACAACAATGATATTTTTTGATATCGACCAAACTCTAATTAATCATCAACACGCTCAAGATACAGCAGTGTCATTTGTTATCGGGCAGATATACAAAAAATTCTGTGTAATCTCCAAATATGAATGTGTTATGAAGACAATTTCCTTCGTTCGTGACTAAAAATGACAAGGAAGCTTGTATGTTCTGCTTTAGTAAAAGATGATTCGTATTGGATGGTGAACAATTATGAGTTCAAATCAGCAGTTTCTGCAAAATTTATACGAAGCCTTCAACAAAGGCGAGATTGAAACAATCATCTCGGTGATGCACCCAGATGTGAAATGGGCGAACGGGGTGGAAGGCGGTTTCGTTTATGGACGCGACGCGGTGCGCGAATACTGGACTAATCAATATAAGGTTATTCAAGTGCAGCTTGAAACCTTAAAATTCGAGACGGATGAAAACAATCGAAATGTCGTTACCGTTCATCAAATCGTCAGAGATTTGCAAGGCAATTTGCTCGCGGATACAACAATTCAGCAAATCTTTACTATTGAGAATGGTTCGATCGGTCTTTATGAAATTGGCGAAACCGAAACAATCCAAGAGATGATTCAAAAGACGAGAACTTTCAATGAGCAATAATGTTTCGGTTATCATTTTCAGCAACCTGTGTTTTATCAAATATAGGCTTCTGAAATTAACGGTTCAGCACAATAAATCAATCGATGTGAGGGCAAAACAGCGGCTTTCTTATCAAACTTTTCTGTGAAATCGGAGTTGTGTGCTGGTGGTTTCGCCCCACGTCATCTCAATCGTTATCTTATTTGATTCAATAGAGTGGAGTATGAGGTGCGATCGCACACAAACTTTAGCGATGCAAAATATCAAAGAGAAGACATCTAACTAGCGCGATCGCACTTTCACCAGTAAGACCAGGATTACAGGATAAATGTGATCGCACTTTATCCTCCACCCATGCTCTCCAAGTTGTATGTTTTTTGACTTGATTTGCAGCAAAACAGCGATCTCAATATTTACTCACTCTATTGTATTTCATATCTTGTCCAACAATTTTGTATAGCAAATTGCCTAGAATGTTAACTAGAAAAATTCTATATAAAGAATTTGTGGAAAGAGGAACCCTGAATTTTCCGGAGTTTCGGGATGAAGAGGTATTAGAGGGTGTGTTTGTCGAAGCAGAATCTAAAGGGCTATTTCACAAATCAGATTACATTTTGTATTATTTGAAACGAGTAGAATGAAGAAGCTGTATAAAGTTGTATTGTTTACTGTTGTCAAGCCATGACTGAACTTCTTCAACAGGCGATCGCTCAAATCGAAAAACTCCCGCCCGATCAGCAAGATGCAATTGCGGCTAGATTTCTGACGGAATTGCAAGATGAGAAGAAATGGGAAACCAGTTTTGCAGCGACGACAGACGAGCAGTGGGAGCGAATGGCTGCAATGGTGCGCCAGGAAATTGTAAGTGGTCAAACGGTTCCACTTGATGAGGTTTTTCCACCTCAAACATGAAATCAATTGTAACTAAGACATTCCGTAAGCAACTTAGTGATCTTCCCGTATCAATTCAGGAACAGGCTGCAAAAGCCTATGCACTAGCCGTTATTAGTAATAAATACTTGAGGTTCAGAATCAAGCTTGATAGATTGATGCTGCTATACAAGAGCATGAAGTCTCAAGATGTAGTTTGCAACATACTAGCACTTTGCTTTTACAAATTTTTAGTAACCCCAACCATCGCCGTAAGCGTTAGGTTTACCTAAAATTTGGAGTTGCAATTCTTCTAAGTAATTCAACCCGCTACAAATTTGACTGGGCGTTCCTCTAAGTTCAAGGTCAAACTTTCCCCGATCTCGATCTGGTAGCAGCACAGCTTCAGTAATATTGACGATTAATCTATATTCAGAGGTCAAACGTGAAATTATGGGTTCTTGCTGATAGCGTTGAGGTATGTATATTCGTAGACGAATTTGAGTGACGTTGCTTTTGTTAGAAACAGATGAAACTAGCCCTAGTTTAGATTCCACTGCATGACGATTATTTTGCACTGTCATAAAAACTACCTGTTGTTATGCTTTGTTATCTAACTCACGAATAAAAATTAGGCTTTGGTAGTTGTTCGGTGAGTACCCAATTACCAATATCTTGCACCTTATAATCGACAGGATCGTGCAAGGTAAAGGTGCGGAGGTTGCGCCAGTAGCGATCAAAACCATATTTACCAGTCGTAGCGCGTGCGCCCATGACTTCAAATATTCGACTGGTAATATCTAAGCCAACTTTAGTCGCAGCAACTTTTGCTGTGGCGATCGCAATTGCACATTCTCCTCGTTGCTGCGCACTTAGCGCCCATTCTTGTTCCCAAGCTACTTGCAGTAATTCTGCTGCAATGTCTGTCAAACAAGTTGCGCCTTGCAGGTCTATCCACATATTGCCGTAGTGCTGGAGAATATAAGGGTCAACCGTTGCGCTTTCTACTCCTGAAGTTAGCCAAGGCTTTGTAGTAGTGCGGGTATATTGTTTAGCGGCGGCTAATGCACCTTGAGCAATTCCTAGATAGATGTTGGCAAGATTTAGCTGGGTTAGACAGGCGCGGATAGTATTAAATGGTGTGGAGGAGCGATCGCGTACTCCAAAAATCTCATCTGCGTACACTACGACGTTATCAAAAACAATGCTGCCACTATCAGTTTGGCGCTGTCCCATATTGTCCCAATCATCTTGAATTTGGATGCCTTGTCTTTGGGTAGGAATTGCCAATACGGTTATCTCGTTAGTCTCTACATTGATAGCAGTAATCGGTAAAATATCTGAATCAATGGAACCAGAACAGAAACTTTTGACTCCATTGAGCAGAAAATTATTGCCATCAGGGGTTAAAGTAGTTCGGCGATCTAAAGGGTTTAAAGCATTGCACCAAAACCAGTTATTTTGAATTGTTTTTGAGTAATATTGCTCTTTTTGAGCTTCTGATCCGAAAATGTGCGGGATAATTACGCCTAGATGATGATAAGAAAAGACATGAGCAATAGAACTATCAACTTTAGCTAATTCGCGGCTAATTTTGAGCGTAGTAATCCAAGTTTCTCCTAAACCACCATACTCTTTAGGGATGATGAGTTTTAGTAAACCACTTTGTCGGAGGCGATCGCGTTCTTGTTTTGGCGTACCTCCTTGAGCATCTCGCTCTACGGCGGTAGTAGCAAATTCCTCAGCTAAGGTAGCTGCTAGAGCAAGGTAATCTTGGGAGGTTTCAGATTCTAATAGCTGCATTGTAATTTTCAACTAGCGTAGTTTCTTCATCAGAAAGGTCTAGAGCATTAAGGATTTTTTCTTTCCAGCACTGAAGATTTAGATCAGTGCGCTTGCGAGGACGAGGAAGATCGAGCTTATATTCTTGATAAACTTGTCCAGGGTTGCTGCGCAGGACGATAATGCGAGCGCTTAATACCAATGCTTCCTCAACATCGTGGGTAACTAATAGTATTGTCGGGCGATCATAGTTCCAAATTTGTAATAGATGATCTTGTAATTTGATGCGAGTAAAGGCATCTAGAGCGCTAAAAGGCTCGTCTAATAGCAAGATAGAAGGGTTTGTAACCAAAGCACGAGCGATCGCAACTCGCTGCGCCATTCCTCCCGATAACTGTCTTGGCAACGCTTGAGCAAATTCAGCTAACCCAACTCGCTCTAACGTAGAAGTTGCAATCTTGGCTTTTTCTCGTGGGGAAATATGTTCTAACCCAAATTCAACATTTTGCTGCACTGTTAGCCAAGGCATCAAACGGGGTTCTTGAAAAATAATGCCAACTGACTGATGGGGAGAATTAATTGTTTTATTGGCAATAGTTACGCGCCCTAATGTCGGCATATCTAACCCTGCAACCAGCCGCAGCAAGGTACTTTTACCACAACCACTTGTTCCTACTAAGCTGACAATTTCCCCAGCATTTACCTGGAAGCTGACACCATCTAAGGCAACAAACTTATTTTTAAATTGCTTAGTAACACTTTCAATTTGCAGCACGCTTTTCTCCTTATAACGAGCCATAAGCATCTTGCCAATAGAGAAGACGTTTACCTACTGATGCGATCGCGCTATCGGTTAACTTGCCTAAAATTGCAAATAGCAAGATACTGGCAATCACAATCTCTGGACGACCTGTAGTTTGCCCATCTATCAGTAAAAATCCCAATCCTTGACTTGCGCCCATAATTTCCGCCGCCACCACAAACATCCATCCCAAACCCAAACCGCTCCGCAAGCCCACAATATAAGCAGGCATTGTTGCAGGTAAAAATACGCGCCGAATTAGTTGCAATGGATTGAGGCGATAAACTTTCCCCACCTCAACCAACTTACGATCTACTCCTTGTACGCCACTCATAAGATTTAAGTAGACGGGAAAGAAAACTCCTACCGCAATCAAGGCAACTTTTGAAGTCTCATAAATACCCATCCACAGGATAAATAACGGAACCCAAGCTAGAGATGGAATGCTGCGGAGCGATTGTAATAAAGGGTCTAAAAGCTGGTAGAGCAAAGGTGAATAGCCAGTTAGAGCGCCTAGAACTGTAGCAACTGTGCCGCCAACTATAAAGCCTAAAGCGACGCGGTAAAGCGTAATACTAATGTGATTAAATAGTTCGCCGCTAATAGTCAATTCCCCAATAGTGACAATAACGGACGTAGGAGCAGGAAATAAATTAGGGGGAAAGAAACCAATTCGCGCTAGAATTTCCCAGCCGATTAAAAGCACAGTAGGGATAATTAGCCCTTTGAGCCAATTTAGTTTTAGCGATCGCTTTTTGTTTCGCCCAGGGTAGTCTTTTATTGATGAAATGCTCATACTACTTATTAGCAATTTTGGTAATAAACTGGGGATCGACTAATTCACCAACCACCTGCGCGATATTAATCGATTCCTTAATTACGCCGCTTTTTTTCAACACATCTCCCGCCGCGCTAATTGCCTGCTTTTGCACTTCGCCAATCGTGGCACTAGATAAGTCTGTTCGCTCTAGTTGTTTGGCGGCGACAGCATCGGTTAGTTTTGCTTCTTTAATCAACACTTGCTTTAGTTCTTCTGGATGTTGCAAGGACCATTGCCGCCCTTTTTCATAAATACTCAAAACTCGTCCCACGTAGCTAGGGTAATCTTTAGCAAAGGCAGATCGAACATTCAAAACCCCATAGCTGTTGAAATTTGGTTCGCGGAAAAACAAACGCGAACCCTTTTCTACTTCGGTTTTAGCCATATGCGGATCTAATCCCGCCCAAGCATCTACATCGCCTTTTTCTAAAGCTGCTTTACCATCAGGGTGTTGCAATTGAATCAACTCAACATCTTTGGGACTAAGACCAAATCGATCCAACGCTCTTAATAAGAAGATATGAGGGTCTGTTCCTCTGGTTACTGCAACGCGCTTACCTTTCAAGTCTTCTACTTTTTGAATGTTCGATTTAGCACCTGTTACCAAAGCTGTCCATTCTGGCTGGGAATAGACGTACACTGACGTAATCGGATTACCATTTGCTTTGCCAATCAAAGCCGCCGCGCCTGCTATAGAACCAAAATCGATACTGCGACTGTTGAGTAATTCTAGGGCTTTATTGCTGCCCAAACTTTGCACCCACTCAACTTTGATGTTGCCAGAAGCAAGGTC
>QQTW01003182.1_pt1 | contig 12077 bp, 15 predicted proteins | sample 1904831 | NCBI WGS metagenome assembly QQTW01 (sample SAMN09435610, study PRJNA476489) | Subsurface metagenome, whole genome shotgun sequencing project. | reverse complement strand
ATGCATACAACGCCCCCAAAATGACGGTCTCTTGATAATTGCCGCTTTGCAAGAGCCAATGTTGAAGCTGTCTCGTCTTCATGTTCAGCATGTCCTCCATCATCCCCGCAACGACCCGTCAGGCTTGTCGAGCTTGTCCGCGTTGTCCACCAGTGGAGACGGTGACATTCGAGAATGGTACTTCATGTCCTTCAAATAAGACACAATTCTACCCTATTCGCAGTGACTTACTAATGTGTGTCCGAATATTGTAGGTAAACCCAACACTGATTGGATATTGCTTGACAGTATGCGTGCGCAGAGTAGTAATCTCACCCCATTGACTCTCTTGTACATAAGTAAGTTCCGCCTGTGAACACGCAAGAATACTAACGTCTCCAAGTTTCGCTCAAGCGACCAAATATCGATCCTGCCACACCTGCAAAAAATGTTTCACGGAGCTATTCAGCATCCCTGAGATTTGGTGGTCTAAGTGGTGCAAGCGACTAAACGGATACTTTGGTTGTAGAGCTATACATAGCGACAACGGGAAGCTCGACGAGTATAGTACATACATATCCACAATCCACCATCTTATCTCTACCAACATTAGCCACAGACACCTGGTTCCGCTTTCAGGTTAAAACGCTCTTCGATAGAGCTCAGCCTATTAGTGGAAAAGACTATGAGTGGCTCAAGCTCAACTGTTTCACTCGATGGAACGCTTCTACCAAAAAAGGCACTATTGTCGCATTCGACGCGAAGGAAAATATAAGAACAAGACTCAAAGAACTTGTGTCTAACGCCATCAATCCAGTTCGCGTGGAGTGTCCCTACAGTCTGCACGTACCATTTGCCCAGCTCGCCGTCCACCTCCAAAATGACGCCGTCTGGAAGATCCGAGATGCAGTACGAGAGGTAGAGAGGTCGCGTACAACACATGACCCTCAATTCTCCCGTTTGCACGACCTAGCCAGGCATGCAATCCACGTAGTCGAAACTTTAGAAGTTGCGGCTCGGACCATCCAAAGCATGATCCTGCATCATGATCGTTTTCTTGATTCCTTTGCGACTTCCTCCACGGCGACAGGCAATGATGACAGTGTTAATGGGATCATTCATAACACTCAGCGGCGCCACCAGATACGCGATCAGCTTTCTTTCTACGAAGAAGCGATTCAAGGCCTCTGCGTACGCTCGATCTCCAACAGAGATCGCTTGCAAAACGAGATGCAATTCTCATTCAACAATGTGGCGCAGAATATTGCGGGCTCCTCTGTCGAAATTCAACGGGCTGTCGAGTCAGATAGCTCTGTTCTGAAGACTGTTGCACTTGCTACAGCAGCCTTCATTCCGCTAACTTTCGTTGCTACAGTCTTCTCGATGTCGTTCTTCCACTACAATGTTGACAACGGCAGATGGAATGTCTCTGATAAGTTTTGGGTCTATTGGGGGGTGGCTGTTCCGTTTACTTGCGTGACTGGACTCCTGTGGTATTCAATTCACTGTATGAGTGCCTCAGCAAGACCCAAGCGTCGCTGAATTCGAGCTGTAGCGCTTTCCGTTCATTGCCTGCATTTTGGCATGCTGGGAGTATTGATTGAGACGTTGAAAAAGATGGTCCAAGCCTAAAAAGAGAGTAAAGACCTGATATGAATATCATGTTGATGAGATAGAGCAAATTTTATAGGTCAAATCGTATAAAAATAGGTGCAAGAATTAATGTTACAGATTGAATATGATAAATAATGAGCGGTATCAAGGTTATCACGCCGGTAAAGTCCGGTGCACGGTTGTTGAAAAGCTGTGTTTCCAACAACACAAAGACTAGGGTAAAGATTGCTATTTTGTACAATGTTGTGGTGTTATTCGTAACTTCAACTGAGGGAGATAATAAGGAGAAGAGAGCGGTGGTTGATGTAGCATAGGAAGAGGACCGTGAACGAGCATTCCGCAGTATGGTGTGCCGGCGATGTTGATGAATGCAGAAGCACGGAAATTCGCGATTGATGGGAAGGCTTTCGAATGCGGTCAGCGGCGTTCGATCTGAGAAGATCATCGCAGCTGGGCAGCCTGGGATCCAGGTCCGAGCGAATGGCTACCAGACAGGCATAGAGGAGCTCACGGATGCGCTTCGTACGTTCGTCCGATCAGATACGACCTTCCCTATCCCTGCGTTGCCGGCTTGATGTATGATCCTAGCTCTTCGCGGATTCGTAGGTCTATTTGTGCAGGATGTGCTCCCTTATAGAAGTCGGATTTCGCGTCGACAAGGTTGCCGTGGATGAGTGGCTCCAAGTTTCCAAATATCAGGTTCTTTGCGGATGGGATGCAGGCATTACCCTGAATTACTGGAAAAACATCCCCCATTACAGCGTCCTCATTTCAAGCCCGGGAATTCTTCTGCTTGAAGCTGCGAAATGCTTTCTCGGGGAACTGAGATAGTGAAAGAGATGGCCTCGGCTGTCCTAATCTGTCGAGGATTTCGTTCTCGTTGTTTGGTCTCGAAGGATCCCGCCCGTCTGCAAAGTCATAATCATCCGGATAGATGCTATTATCGATAAGGTTTTGATTAAAGTTGGGATCGTATAGAGAAGTCTTCTTTGTTTTCAAAGTTGTAGTCTTCGCGGTAGAGTCGCCTAAGGTGTTTCTGGACTTCGATTGGGTCCTGGAACTGGACGGATTCGAGGACATGACGTGGGTAATGGAGTTCGGTGTGGAGGATTCGGGATACTAGAGGGACGAAATCAGCAACGATCTTGATATATCCAAGGCCAAACTGACCCTTCCGAGGTTACGAAGATCTGGGCCGTGTCTAGCAAAGCGCTTTAATTGCTTCGAGTGGTTCTTTAATAGATCTGGTTCGTTAATCAGATGTAGATCGCGTGCAACAGTGGTTCTGGCAGGACTGGGCCTTCGTCTGTTTTATTGATCAAGTTCGTCTAAAGCCCGTTGAGTGAGCCACAGCTTTGAGAGTGAATCCCAGTATGCTGTATTCGCCTCCTGCTGTGATCGACGACGTCTCTTAACCTGTTTCTGGGGCGGGTGCAGTGTGGTAATCGTCGAGTGCTCTTGTTTAATCGCACTTTGTTTTCGCTTCTGACCATGCGATGGTTGGATCTCAGGCGCGACGGCAGCCATCAAGCACATTACTCTGCAAAGCTCAGAATGCGAATCAAGGTCTTCTGTAGACGGTCCAAGAATGATTTAGGAATAAGCAACGAGCATAACTGCGGACTGAGAAAAGCACTCCGACAACTCCGAAAATTGGGCAAGCATCGAGATACGCAGCAAGACTTGACGCCTGAAGATCTTAAAGCGAGACCTTGGCTGTGCATGCAGGTGGTGAAATAAGCATTTTGTGGCGGTCATTTGTCATTCTCTGCTGCTCGGAATGCTGGGCCGATATGCACTGTAAAGTCAATCGTTCGGAGAAGAAGGTTTACCTGCATGTATGAGCATGCTTGTTTCACTGGGGTGGTGTGCAGAAGGGTTTAGGTGCTAATGTGGGCTCGTCAACGTATCGGAGCTTCTGCTGTGTGCTGAATACTACGGAAGACAAGGATAGACTGTTCTGTACGATTGTCAACCAATGTGATTTTATTACTCTGGTTGCTGTATACCCACAAGCCTATTTGTGCTCTGAACCTTGATAAAAGAATGATCGGTTTACAAGCGATACCTACGGCAGAACTTCACCTCCAACTATAACAAACTGCGGTCCGAACCCCTTCCCAACCCCCAAGGCACTCGTTGGTGATTGTTTCTCCCCACTCAAAAGGACCACATTCTCTGGATAAAGCTTCCCCAGTAACGCCATTCGCTCGACATCGCTTCCAGCCTGTATAACGTGCACTCTAACGCCATCCGAGTGCGACGTAGACGTGATCAAATCCGGAAGAGAGAGCACGTCGGATGCTTTGTGGATGCCAAAGGACACGGGTTCGGCAGAGTGGTCGTCATTGTCTGATGTAGCAGTTCGGTAAGCGTATCGCAGGCCTCGCGTGACTTGTCCGACGTCGACGGAGAATTGAGAACCCTCTTTGAAGTTACCATGGAGTTTGATGTGGCGGATTTGGGAGGAGGCGTCTGTTTCTGTGGGCTTTTCGATAGCGAGTGAGCTGGACATAAGATTGGAGACCGCTGAAGTGGAGTTCTTTGTTGATGTAGATGATGCGCTCGAGATTACTTCGATAGGCGCGCCGATCTCGTGCCTGGGGACTGAAAAGTAGTCTTTGTTCTCGTAGTCGAAAAGAAGTTCTTGATGCTTCGAATCCTCTACAGTGGCTGGTACATATTTCAGGAGAATTGATGAACTCCCAGTGAATAGCGAGAAAGGCATGACGATACCACTGCCATATTGAAATCCGTATCCCCCAGAGGGAAGGCTAGAAGCCGTCAATCCTTTGGCCACGTCTACAACTGTCGTTCGCTTGACTTGTGCCGTCATGATTTGCATCAAGAACTTGGAACGTATGTCTTCTACCGGTCGCGCTCCGTCCTGCTTGATGGTAAGCTGAACCTCGTCGAAGTTTTCGAATGGGAGTAAGCCATCGCGGAGAAGCACGATTTGGTGAAGCCATTCGTTGTACACCTGCATCAAGTTACCGTTGCTTCGGGGCCCGATGAGGAGACCGGCAACCTCTCGCGTCCAGACGTGGCCTTCACAGGGGCTTCGGACGGTTATCTGTGGCCCGGCGACGTCGGGCGGAGGTGCGTTTTGGGCGCAGCGGACAAGGAGGTTGCCAATACGCTGGGCTTGGTTGGCCATGACCTTGCGCGCAGACTCACCGGCCATGTTGACGGCATCACCGATTGGGAGAGTAGATTCTCGGCCAGAAGTTGCCAGGCAGGAGCGGAGCCCATCGATCAGGATTTTCCGTGAAGGTACAGCACCAGGAGGGTCCTGTCCAAGTTGGGCTATGAGTGAATTCAGGAGTGGGGCAACATGCTCAACGACCTGCTTGGTTGTATATGTACCAGGTTGAAAGCGCCATTTGAAAGAGTTGCCATTTGCTGTGTGACTGATTCTGTTGATGGCTGCTTGTGTCGGAGGGTTGATGAGACGTCCAAAGGCAAGGCCGTCGAGGGCGGGGATACGGTTGAGGGGACGAGCAGCTGCCATTTTAGACGTGACTGGCTGTAGATTAGGGATACCGATGTGGTGATTCAGATTTGTGATTGCGAAGACGCACCAAGACGGCTGGAGAGATGGTCGGACTTATTGGGTAGAAGGTAGAATAAAGCAATCAGTAATGTTAGGATGATGAGTAACCCCAATTTCGTATGATCAACCCACTACCAGAGCCACTGTGACCGGAAGAAGGCATGCAGTGTTGGAAAGGGAAGAAGTCCCCAACAATTTCATGATGTTCAGGAGTTTCGGCTTTCCTGGTAGCCAAGCAGGATGCAGAATGACCATCATCCCCGAAGGTCACGTGACGTCCACTTGTTTTCCGATGCCAGTCAGTCGCAATCGGAGAATGGCTAGACTAGCACGTTCGGCATAGATATCGACATCGCCACAAGGCTGGAGACCTGCTGACTGATGCCGGCTTCATCAATGTTCAAAAAACCCCGTTCGCTCACGATTATGGCGCTTTGGCCCGCAGGCCAGACCAGAATGATTATTCGGCAGAGCTCTACGTCGAATGCTTCCGCAGTGTAGATCCCAAGATGCCACCGGGTATGTTGCTTGAATTTCGTATTCTGTCCTCGGCCCATCATCTCCGAGTCCCCTAGCTCCCTGAAATTGCATTCAAGTGATGATCACCGCCAACCGCAACTCGAATGACAGATGGAATTCCCGGCGACGCCAAAACTCCGCATGATTTCCACCAATTCTCGGATCGACTGGAGGAAGAGATTAAGACGCATGGTTACCAACCAAAGTTGAACTTCGTCTGTGCGCAGAAGGCATCGGAAAGGTGTAGTGTAGCAAGCGACAATGGAGACGAAATTCTTCAAAGCGTTTGTGTTGAGCTTAGAATATCGCCAATGTGTAGATGAAGAGATTGCTGCTCCTTGTGTAACAACTAATCACTCTTACTCGTGCTCCATGATTGTCTTTGATTTTCCTTCTTGTCTCTCCTTGTAAGCCTGAGCATGCCTTTTCCATAGATTGACACTGTTCAAACGATGAATCCTGTCGTTGAGTGTGTCATCAACGACCAGAACCTCCAGATCCATCTTTACCCCTATCGGGGATGTATAGAGGAAGGTGCAGGAATCGGTAGACTACGCCCTTGCACTCCGGTGAGGGAAGAGTAATGGAGATATACAAGGCTGAATGAATGCTGCGTGCTTGAGATCAACGCGGATGCAGGTGATTCTCCGAACGGCCAATGGCTTGTTCTCTTGCAGTGGTTCAACTCAACGGACGATTAATCAAGCGGACAACCTACGGGCGAGGCAACGGACGGCCAGCATGAAGCTCACTAATCAATTCCATGTCAATCTCGGGTTGTTTTGGCTGCATCGGCGTTGCGTGGTTGTCACGTGACGTGTGATCAATTCTCCGAAATGCACGTCTCCTTTATCAGGGACGCCATCCCTGTGGATAGAATGTGTATTTTGTACGCATTGTCACCGCGCATATCACTGGAGATGCTTCGGGTCTGATATAGAGCTCTCTGCAAGTATCTGCTTGGTCTCTACACCACCGCACCCAACTCAGGATTCAAATTACCACTGTGTTCGGCACAGAGCGTTAGGCTTTTCTGTCTGGGACAAAGCCTGATCATGGCAAGCTCTGGTGGGGATGGCTCTTCGGAGACGGTTGTGGATATAGACACCAGCAGAAAGGGTCTGGGCGCCGTGAAAACACTCCTTGAAGGCCAAAGTTCTGGTGGAGCGCCTAAACAGGTCGCATTGGCATTCAGTCAGCTCAGCGTCGCTGCTCCAGATGTTGGCACAGTTTACGCCAAAACCCTCCCGAAAGCAATCTTCAACACCTTCGGGGTTGACCAGTTCAACTTCGTCAAAAATCTCTTCCCAAAAGGGTCTACCACCTCAGCCAACACTATTGCGCGGAATATCCTCACGGACTTTACGGGGCTGGTGAAGCCTGGTGAGATGCTGTTCGTCTTAGGTCGTCCAGGAAGTGGCTGCTCGACCTTTCTTCGTGCCACAGCAAATCGGTCTACACTTGGCGTTACCGGGCACCTATCGTTTGCCAACATAGATGCTCATGAGTTCGGGAAACGCCATCAACGAGAAACCATCTACCTTCCAGAAGAAGATCGCCATATCGCGGCCTTGAGCGTCAGCCAGACCATCCGTTTTGCATTGCGAATGAGTTTGCCTTTGAAGATCCGAACTGAGCAGTTAGTCGAAGAGCTTGTCCTGGTTATGGGGAAAATCTTTGGTATCGAACATGCGCTCGACACGCCGGTCGGTGGACAATTCTTTCCGGGTGTCTCAGGAGGCGAGCGCAAACGGTAAGTCCGATCGACTCGCTCTGCCTTTCTCGCTCTGATAGATGAATGCACCAGTGTCTCGATTGCAGAAGTGCTGGCAGCAGGCTCCTCTGTCCAATGTTTCGATAACTCCACACGCGGGCTGGATTCTTCCACCGCGCTGGACTTTGTCAAGGCCCTTCGTAAATTGACGGATTTGGGCCAGAAGACAACCCTTGCAACCCTCTATCAAGCAGGGGAGAACATCTATAGCCACTTTGACAAGGTTTTACTCATCGACCAAGGACACCAAGTCTTCTTTGGTCGTACCGAGGAGGCCAAGTCATATTTCGAAGACCTTGGATTCGTACCTATGCCGGGAGAGACCACGGCCGAGTTCTTGACCAACATCACGGACCCAACCCAACGACGAGCAAAACCCGGAAGCGAAGCAGAGCATATCGTAACCCCCCAGCAGTTGTCAGCGGCCTTCAAACAATCAGCGCACTTCGCCAGATTAATCCAGGAGATGAATCAATCCGAAAGACAACTGAAGGCCGAGACATCCTCCATCCCAAGTTCAGCGTACAACTTATCCTACCCGCATCAGATCCTGGAATGTCTCCGACGGGAGTATCAGCTGATCAAAGGCCAGCGACGGGTGTACTACACGAAGTTGGTGACAACGATTATTCTCAGCCTCACGGTCGGTAGCCTATATTTTGACTTGACCGTGACTGCACAAGGCGCATCCACCAGAGGCGGTCTTATATTCTTCGTAGTGATCCTGAATGGGTGGCTTCAATTTCCAGAGCTCTTCTATGCTCACACCAACCGCCCTGTACTGGAGCGGCAAGGTCAGTCTCCAGTGACTGGGAGTCGATGCTTCCCATCGTCTATTGAGAGCCCATCACTAACTTATTCTAGCCAGTCTCAATCTTTACCGGCCTTCTGCGGTGGCTGTAGCTCGCGCCTTGATAGACTTACCACTAATTGCCTTCCAGCACGTGGTCTGCATCATGCCTTTTTACTTCTTAACCAAACTCCAAGTCGATGCCGGAAAGTTCTTCTTCTTCTACTTGACTTTGTTTATTTCGACGGTCAACTTCAGTAACCTCCTAAGGGGCTTTGCATACTACGTTGCCTCATTGGACGATTGTAAGCATTCTATTATCAATGTTGTGTGAATGCAACTGACGTTTTGGTTCGACAGGCTTTCGCTACGGAGGTACTGCGTCTACTGTTTGTATGCTGTTCGCTGGCTTCCTCATACCACCCATCAGCATGCCAGACATATTTGGCTGGCTTCATTACGTGGATCCGGTGTTTTATGCGTTCGAAAATGTGAGCCTTTTGATGTCCTAACATCATTGGTACGTCTAACGTAGCTTCAGCTCCTCGTCAATGAATTCGTTGGTCTCAGTATCGTCTGTGACGGCGTCAACGTTATTCCAGATGTTCCGAACGCCGATCCACGCTATCAAACATGCAGTGTCCCAGGGGCACAGCCAGGCCAGGTCAATGTTCCCGGGTCACAGTACGCTGAAGCTCTGGGTTTTGACTTCGATCATCGCTGGCGCAATATTGGGATCATGATCGCAATCGCAATCGCATATGTGCTAGCTGGTGCACTGGGCAGCGAAATCATGAGATTTACTCCTCAGGGTGGGACGCCCATCGTATACGCCAAAGATTCGAGCAAGATACAAGCAGTTTCCAGACGTTCTCGAGACATTGAGAAAGAGGCCGCGTTGGCCCCAAATGGCGACATCTCGTCGGACTCTGATGTTGGCAAATCCCATCATGATGGCCCGGCCCTGACCTGGAAAGATCTCACCGTCGACATCGGGGACAAGCAGATCTTGAAAGGCATCAGCAGCTATGTGAGACCAGGCGATTTTATCGCACTCTGCGGGGCCAGCGGCGCAGGCAAGACCACACTGCTCACTGCCCTAAGCCAAACGAACTTTGCCGGCAGCCTTGGCGGCGAAGTGAAGTTCGGTGGTAAGGAGCTTGGTAGGGCCTTCAAGAAAGCCACAGGTGTGCAGCTCTGATGTATATTCCAACTTTCTGTTACCCATGTGCTGACAGTGGCATTTCGCAACAGGATTTGCTCAACAGCAGGATCTACATGACGGGACTGCAACTGTGAGAGAGGCATTGGAGTTCTCTGCACTGCTGCGTCAGCCGAAACATTATAGTAAGCAAGAGAAGCTAGCCTACGTAGACCAAATTCTTGGTCTTCTCGACCTCGTAGAGGTGCAGCATGCCCTAATCGGCGACGCGGAGTCTGGACTAGGGGTAGAGCTTACCAAGAGAGTCACCGTAAGTTGGGGTCCGTTCCCATGGAAACTCAGTCATCACTCATTGTTCAGATTGCAGTTGAACTTGTCGCCCGGCCTAAGGTTCTGTTTGCCGATGAACCCACCTCCGGCCTTGATTCGCAGGGAGCCGCACATATCGTTGATTACTTGAGGCGCCTTTCCCACAACGGCCAAGCAGTTTTAGTCACGATCCACCAACCTTCGGCATCTCTTTTCGCAAAGTTTGACCGGTTTCTTGCCTTATCTTCCGAAGGAAAACAGCTCTAGTATGGCGATTCCCCTCTAGACCTGCAGACCTTTTCTGACTCTTCCTAGCTTCGGTCCTGTGGAGAAAGTGCTTCCGTATTTCGAGCGATATGGCGCAGTCCCTCCTCCAGGTACTAACCCTGCGGAGTTCGTGTTGGAGACTGTTGGCGCTGGCATCAACGCCCGCAACGATGATAAAAGAACCGACTGGGCTACCAGGTGGAACGAATCCCCCGAGGCCGAAGATGTCGCTGCAGAGATTGGATACATTCAGAAGCAAGGCTCATCACTGGAAGATCTCGAAGACGGCAGCCTTGAAGATTACAATGGCTCCATCTTCACGCAGACATGGCTCCTGACCGTCAGGATGATGAAGAATCAGTGGAGGAATGTTCCGTACATGTACTCCAAGATCTGGGTTCATGTGGTAAGCGGCACCATAGTTGGGTTGACATTTTTCCAAATGGGAACCGGCCCACAAGACTTACAGAATCGGTAAGTGGACTGATACCGTCCGATTCCAGCAGCAAGCTTAACCCAGTGTGCAGGTCCTTCAGCGTCTTCTTCATTATTTTCCTTGTCAACGCCATCGTCAACACAATCTTACTCCGCTTCTTCTTCGCCGGGTTGTACTGGGAGTACCGAGAGGGGCCGTCCAAGATCTACAGCTGGGTCGCTCTTTGTAATGCTAGCATAATAGCTGAGATGCCTGGAGCGCTGGTCTGTGGGGTTGTTTATTACCTCCTTTGGTACTTTCCCAGTGGACTACCGCTTGGAGGAACCGCCGGCTACGTCTTCCTTGCCGTTCTGACATACGAAGTGTTCCAGGTAGGGATTCCAATCCTTGCGTAAATGGACGAGATCGGTTAGCTGACACCTTGCAGGTTCTGTTGGGTCTTTTTATGATGGCCATGAGCCCGGATCTCGGTGTTGCTGGCAACCTCCTGGTGTTTATTATCTGCACCATGAACTGGTATAACGGGTTTATCGTACCTTACGATCAGATGCAGGTATTCTGGCGCTACTGGGTACGTACTTGGGACTACGATGTTCAATCAAAGCTGGCTGACCTTGTTTGGTAGCTGTACTATCTCAATCCATTCACCTATCTTCTTGGCGGCCTGGTGATAGCCGTCGTCGAGGGTGTAGTGGTCGTCTGTGCCGATTCCGACCTTCAGACGTTCAGTCCTCCGCCTGGGCAAACTTGCGGGGCCTACGCCGGCTCCTGGGCGAGCTCGGCGTCAGCACAACTCATGAATCCGTCTGCAACTGAGTCTTGTAGCGTCTGCATATGGACCACCGGCGACCAATACCTAGAGGGCTTCGATCTCAATCCACAGAAATGGGGCGGTATTTGGGGCTTCTGGGGCATCTTCCTAGCGTTTACTGTCTCGAACATGATACTCGTCTATCTCCTGACCTGGGCGACCAAGATCAAGCGATGGAAGATGTTCTACTTCTTCTAGTTCCAGCCAGCAACCCGGGAACGGGGAGACGACCATGTGGTGGATTGCCTTACTCAGGGTTGTGGAGCTTAGAAATGTGTCGTGAGGCCTTGGTGTTTAACATATAGACTAGACTGTGCTCAATCAAATTGTTTCTCAGATCTCATTCGCTTTCCAACGCAAGATAGTAGGGCCACCTGCATGCAAACTTGCACGGAGGAACGTGATCTAAGCTATCCTTTTACTGGTTAGCTCAAAGGGAGCTGCTTAGTCATCCATCTACCAAAGAAAACATCTCGCATGCGCGGATATTTGCTTCATTGAAACCATGCACGTCGATATCTACGCGACCTGCACGAAGCCCAAGTCTCTCCGAGTAGACCGTGCAACTTCCCATCACCACTTCTCCCAGTTTGTCACGATGCTCTCAACACAAATCCCACCTCCAGTGCCACCTCTAAGGTCCCTCAAGCACACCAGTTTTGCCTTAGTCAAACGTAATATTCGTCGGTCACAAGATGCTCCCTGCAACCACCAAACAATGGACACTTGAGGGGAATCATGGGCTTGATTCACTGCAATTTGATCCAAGTGCGGCAATACCACAACTCGGTGAACGTGAGGTTCTCGTCCGCTTCCACTCTGCATCTCTCAACTACCGCGACTTGATCATTTCCAAGGTAAAT